>Ga0126342_10000783_pt1:0-37500 | contig 39038 bp, 23 predicted proteins | sample Cyp1metagenome_FD_92528 | JGI IMG/M metagenome (GOLD analysis project Ga0126342, IMG submission 92528) | Coral microbial communities from Lord Howe Island, Old Settlement Bay, Australia - Cyphastrea 1 metagenome | ecosystem: Host-associated > Invertebrates > Cnidaria > Coral ...
GCACTGGGCTGGCTCTGGTGGCGCGCTTGGTTCCCAGTTGGCGCCGTGGACGCCGCCGCTGTTTGCGTAGCAGGCGTGGCACTTGGCGACATCGAGCGTCACTTTGAGGGGCAGGTGCGGAAATTGGCGACATGGACCTCCACTTTGCGTGGCAGGCATGGCACTTGGCGACATGGATCTCCATTTTGTGTGACAGACATACCAATTTCCTCCCTTTTGTCCACGTATAATTTGTCCCCACACAAATTGTCCCCACACAACTTGTCCCCACACAACTTGTCCACATATAATTTGTCCTTACATAACTTGTTCATATATACCTTGCAATTGGCTCACACACAACTTGTCCTCACACCACTTGCTCACCCTGTCTGGATTTTGCACCACCTCATGGGGTCGTTTTTGATGTTCTATATTAATATTGCCTTGTCTTGGATTTACTCCGCTTCCGGTGTTCGGTACAATTTATAGCCAAGGGAGCTAGCTTTGGCCCGCATAAATTGACGCGTCGTGAGAAGATCCAGCGCCTGAACACAGCCATGTAATCGAAAGAAAAGACAGCGTTCGTGCCAGCTCAGAACAGATTTTGTGTAATCAATTTCAGTTATGATCGCGTTGCTTACTTTCAATGGGAGTTGCGTTGTTGCACTTTCGCAGCCGCTTGGCAGGTCCAGCAATGTGGTGCGTCGTGATCTTTGCTAGTATTGTTGCGGTTAATTATGTTCAGGTGTTTGTTATCAATTTGTGATTTTAAAATTAACAATCTTCATGATAATGTCCCCTTTATTTGACAGGAATGGCAACCCGTTGTTTTATTTTGTTCTGCCAGGTACCAACTTCATCGCCCAGATGCTGCCGTTACTAAACATCATGTTCGGAAGTAATGGTCACAGCCTATCCACCGTGAATTGTGCCCCTTACCTGTCGTTTCTGCTCCTATGTTCGGTGTTTTCTGCTTGTTTCCTTCGATCTTTCATATGATTAGGTGCCTTTTCGTTATCATCACGCATACACCGCAGCCTCCGCTCGTGGGAAAGATTCATACATACATGCATACATACATGCATGTATTTATATATATATATATATAAATATATGTCATTTTTTCTCATTCCATCTTTCTTTTTCACATATCATTTTTCACATATGTTTCGATCCTTCACCACCTCCTTTATCTTTCCTTCCTTCCCGGTAGGGACGATTACCAGCCACAAGGCATACAGAAAAAATTTGCAAAATTTACGATTCCATAGTACAGAACATTATATACAAACATATATATATATACCATCTTTTCATATACCATCATTTTTTATCACACACGGTCTCCCACACAACTCATTTAATTTTTCGATTCTTCACCATCTCCTTTGTCTTTCCTTCCTTCCCCGTCCCACTACAATATTTATTACTCATGGCCCACACACACACATCTCACATATAATTTATCACCATATAATTTCCTCACATACAATTTACTCACACACGACTTCCTTGTTACATACGCCAATCCTTCATTCTCTTTCCTCTATTTCCCATGCCATCTTTACCTTTCTTTTGCTTTTTGTTGGAAGAAATTGACATGTGGGGTTATCCGGTCCTTTAATTTGTTTTTGATGAGCGTAAAGCATCATGTATCTCCTCGATCGTGATGGATCCGATATTAATAAATAATTACATATCCACTATTTCTTTCTTGTTTACCTTATCTGGTGGCAGGTATTGGATATATGCCCAATATCGTTGTTCTAAATATTTAGCTAGCGTGTCATTTTTTTGTCTAGTGGAATTAATTAGCAATTAATATTTTTTAATTTATAAAAAATAAAAATAAATATAAATTTTTTCAAATTCAATGTTTTTTCCTTTTGCCCTAGCGGATAAAATAATATCTTGTTAATCTTTCGATAGATACATTAAATTGTTAATCAAAATCTCAATTCCGAATATTGTAGTCCAAAATTAAAATCTAAAATTATTTATAAAATTTATTTGTAATTTTTCAAAATTGTTATATAAAATTATACTTCAAAATTGTTCCTATTGCCCAAAATTCTTTACCAAATTAATTCCATAAAATTATTTCCTAAAATTTCCCAAAAAAGGTTTGTTCGTAATTATTCCCCAAAATAAATGCCCGTAATTACTTCCCAAATTAAATTATATTAATTATTATCAATTCCCAAAATATCGCCACAAAATAATTACCCAAAATTATTTTACATCAAATTTCAAAATAAATTCCCAAAATTATTAAATTATAATTATATAATTATTTATAATATAATAAATTTATAATATAATATAAATTAATATTTTAATATATTAAATTAAATTAAATTTTTTAAAAATATATATTTTATTTTATTAATAATAATTAATATATTTCAAATTATAAATATATATATATATAATTTATTAAGAATATTTAAGAATTATAATAAATAAATTTATATTAATTTTTTTATATTAATTTTTTTTATTAAATAATTTTCGAAAATCTAAAAAATATTTTGGTAAATAAATTTACAAAATCGTAGTTTTAATATATATTTTTTAAAAAACAATTAAAACACAATTTTAGGGGACCAGTAGGAAACAAAAGCAATTTTAAGGAATAATTTATAATTTCAATCAGAAAAAACAAATATCGGGAAATAAATTAAAAATTAAAGCAAAATAAATCATCCTAAATAGCTTAGTGTATTTTATTGTGGTAGGGGTTTATTAGTTTATCCCGGGATTTAATTTGTTTTGTCGTGGCAGAATTTATTTATTTAATATTATTTTATTTCCATAAATTTACCTTATTAAAATTATATTTTGATATATATTTATATATTTATGTTTTTTATTCATTAATTCCGGAATTAATATTATATAAAGGATAATGTTAAATTCCAGTATGTAAGGTGTCCTAAAAAGTCCGAACACAGATTTTGTAATTGATAGTCTTTTATTTTTTTCCAGCTTGTCTGCTGCTGTACATGAAGGTCTGTTTTGCTCTCTTCATCCCATCTCAAATTCGCTTGTTTCCTGCCAAGATGGGTAGATACAAAACCACCAAAAGGGTAAAATTTCTCTTGGCGCGCTGCTTTCTATCTCAAATGTTTTGCCGCGATTGAGTGTTGTAAGTTCCATCATACATCATTCTATCAAATATATCATGGCCATCCTGCGATACCCTGCAAAGAACTGCTTTAGCTGGCTAGGATCTTGCATCCCCATTTACAGCAAAAACATGTCGTGTCCAAGTACCCATCCCTTTTGTTGACCCATGGTTATCCATATGTTTTGCCTCATTTCCCATCTTTGTTTTGCTATCATGTGGTTAGAAAACTTTATTTGTAGCTCCAACTCGCTCCCCAGGGAATCTGGAACCCCAATGGGCCCCACCGCTCCCACCACTGGATAGCGACCAACCACACCTCTCTGACGCCACCATCGGGGGTACGGGTACGCTTTATGACCTGCATGAAGGTGCGACCATTCTTTTTCACCTGGGCCGGCACCACCGGTGAGATGCTGGGGCTCCAAATGCTCCAGGTTAGGTCGAAAAAACATGGGAAAAACAAAGTCATTGGATTCAAATTCTGAGGTTTAAGAGTTTTTTCAGATTCATTTTGAGATTCATATGTGGATTTCCAAGAATGGGGATACCCCAATAGCTGGATGGATCGTTTATTTCATGGAAAATCCTATCTCAATGATAACTAGGGGTAGCCCCATGCCAGAAAACCAGCATATTTCAGTGATGTTCCACAAAAACAGGATCCAGATGGATCCCGGAGGGGATGACCCTTTTCTGGCGCCGTCCCAAGCGGACTGTCCAGTTCCAGTTCCACATCTCTCCAGGTCGCCGTCCATAGGACCTGCCGTAAATCCATAGGTAAAACCTCTAAGACAGTGGTGCTTTCATGGCCCTGACCCAAAAAAGTGAGGGAAAATCGATGTAGAAAATTTCGCGGACACCATCTGGTGTCCATTCTGTACACTTCTTTGGCAGCATATTGGCTATCTGCGACCACTGGATGTCCCACATGGGCCGTATGGAGTCGAATCTGATGCCGTCGTCCGGTGCCGATACGGATGGCCAGCAAGCTGCAAGCGCTGGAAAACGCCAGCTGCGTGCGTTGGAGCCGCTGCAGGAAGGTGACGGACGCACGGCCGGAACGAAGAACTGCACTGGGAGCCTGAGGTCACAGCTGGACGTTTGGGGCTTCATGTCATGGGAAGTTAAAGAAAATTATGGGAATCAACAGGTGCTGCCATAAATGCGGACTAATAACTACCCAGTATCCAAAGATCGACAAATAAAGTGGAGACTTGTACAAGTTTCAACGGGTATCAGCGGATATCAACGGATTATCGCATGTGGAGACATGTGAGGGCAGCTTGCGGCCGTCTGCATCATTGCATCATGGTATCATTCTCTGCGTTGGCAGGGGTTAGCACCTATTGGCATCTAAATAATGTGATAAACCCAACAATCAACCATAGTCACCAAGTTTATCCAATTGTTGATCCATTTTGATCCATTTTGGTGGACTCATTTATATAAGCACCATACTTGGAACAGAGGTTATTATAGGGTTTGCCTCCTTACATGGTTTCAATATGTTAATATAAATGGGGTAGAAACCGAACAAGATTACCGAAACATGCCATCCCACTAGCTCACCGTGTTCATTCCTAGGACCATTGACTGAAACTCCCAGAAAGCGATGTTTGTTGACACTGGAGGGTAAGCCCCACTCCTCAACCCACTTTGGCCAAAGATCATTTGAAAGTCCAAGCACTTTCCACCAATGCACTTTTGCTCGAATCTCATGGCGTTGTTTTGAAACCCAACCGTGGCACAACACCATGTAGTCCCGTTGCAACGTGCCAGTGGACAGCTGCAACTGAAGATCGTAAAATGCCTGGCGCGCCAAGCATTCTGGTGCTGATAGTATACATAACCTGTATGTCAATATGTTTTAAGCTATTGTAGATAATCTACCATAGAGCCATGGATATTGATCATCATATGGTTGGGAAACTCTTAGTAGCTCGTTGGCTCCCTATATGGCAAAATGGCTACTCGTAGCTCCAAAGCGCATTTGGTCCCAAACGGCTTGGGGATGCCAGGACTCAAATGGCTGGCACTGCTGGCACCACGATTCTATACAATTGGAGCGATTTACAGTAGATTGATAATCATTCAAACTGGTGAAGCATAGTTATGAAGAATTATGAACATTTAATATCCAGACAATTCTAGACAGGTCCGTGGTGACTCCACTTGATTTCCAAACGGTGCGTACAGAAATACTGATACTGACCATGCTGAAACATGGATTTTCAAAGGCAAAACCATGGAAAACCCACCTGAAAAATCCAAAAACATCTCCGCCGAAATTTTGACAGTTCCAAAATGGTGATTGTTACCATGAGTTACCATGATTTACCCCCAGATTTCACGCGGAACATTCGGAACATGCTTTTCTCAACCATTAGATTTTGGGTGGTTCATGGTTTTTCCATGTTTTTTTTCCCACCTTTTCACTAGACACAAGCCAGTCGAAATCCATGTCCCAGTCGAAGCCTGATGGCTCTTGGCCACTAAGATCAGTCCAGAACCTGACGGTTCAAATTGAAGCCTACAATGTGAGGCCCCCGTTGGATAGCTAAGTTGGTTTATAACTCCAATAACTATGGTTTATGGTATTTATAACAATAGTTACTGGGGCGAATCTAAACCAACTTATATCTTGGGGGCCTCACATTGTAGGATGTTTATGGGCTGTGGAGAAACATCTTGAGACGCCACTTCCATACTCGTAGCCTGACGCCCCGTCGATGATACAATGATTCTTTCGAATTGACTCTATATGACTCTATCATATCCCTTCACACCTCTCGTGAGTTGACCAATCATCTAATCCCATCAGACAGAGTGCTAAATACCAAAGACATTAACAAACCCTACTGTTGAATCTGAAGAATCAACTAAAACTGGGTCTTTTTTGGGGTGTTTGTTTTCAACTTGGGAGTGGGATGAGTCAACGTAGTCTACCTTGGGCCCATATTCTTCCAGCCGAAAAATCCAACCAAAATCAGCCAGTCCAAGTAGCTGGGTAGGTCCAAGCGATGGAGAAATCCAAACTGATGCGATGCGCCCAGGGAGCCCAGGGGCAGCACATCACGGAGAAAGGCGGACAGCAAACGGCCGGAGCTGGGACCCGGGGAGATCGTGGTGTCCACTTCCCAACCGGGGGGTTTGTAGATCACCAACCTTGGGATAGCGCAGTGAAAACACCATGGAATCCCCTGGCGAACATCCAAATAGCTGGGATTTGTGGATGTTCATCCAGATCCATGAATATCAAATAATGGGCATGGATCCATAGCAATGTGATTATCTGTAGCCATAAAGAAGTACAACCTTGTACAACCTATGCAGGATCATTCAGATTACAAGAAATATGGCTTATCGCAGCCTGTAGGAGAGGGTGACGCCAAACCAACAAACTTTCAACCACGCCAAGCTCTGGCAGATCCGATCAAAATGCAGGATACGTCGGCAAAGGTACCAAAATCTCTGCCAAATCCCAGCAACCTGTCCCCCAAATCCATGTTGATCTTGGGATCCTCTGCTTCCTGTGAGGCCGACGTTGACGCCAGTGGCAGCAGATCGCCGCCCAGCTCATCGAATTGCGGAACGATTTCTTGCAGCAGAAACTGATGCACCGCAGATCGGACGCGCCTGGGGGGAAGGAACATGTTGGAGCCACCTCTGGCTCACCATGGAGCTCACTTAAATTAGGTTTAAAAAAATATCCCCCAATTTAGGTGGGTCAATATCTAGACAGTCGGGCCCTAAATTTATACAATGTTTAACCATGTTTGACTCGCCATTATCCATGTTCTGCACTCATGGGTTGGATCTTGGCTAAGAGGGATGGAGATAAAATGTGCTAAAAATCAGTTGGAAAATACCAAAAGAAATGGTTGGTCAACCTGGATTCTCAATTCGTGGACTATGACAATCAGTGTATAATTTTCTACAATCGTCAACCAACCCGAAGGTTTTTGAGAGTACTCAATTAAGTCCTCCGATGAGGTTCAGTTGCGTATCAAGAACCCTATGTAGACAATGACCAAACGCGAAGGTTTGGCTAGATCTTAGCCTTTCAAGAGCAAGGCACGAGAATAACAATATGTATGACCAACATAAATGCGTTTCTGCATTCAATTTCAGGGTGATTCATTTTATTTCATGTTTGTCACTAAAAAAAGTGGGTTTCTCATGGTTTCTGTACACCAACTAACGTTCAGGATTGGAAACAATAATCAGACCATTGGCATTGAATCCATTGCTCTTCCTGCAAAAAGGCGAGCTCTCATGGGTTCATCAGGAACAAAAACATCACTGCTTGGTGGTTTCGAGCCATTCGGAAACCTGAATCATTTAGGTCACATTTTTTTGATGGAAATGACGATGGAAATGGCAAAAAAAACATCCCGTAAAACCACCAGGTCCACTTTCAATGCTTTGACTGCTGCAATGAATAGCTACCCCCCCCCGAACAATTCTGAAAAGCAGCAGGGGGAGGAGGCGCAATCATATAATTAATAATCATCATTTGCTAATGATGATTGATGTTTTGCTGATAATCAATGTTCCCATTCGCAATCATCAATAATTATAATAATCATTGTTAATCATTGTTACTGATTGATGATTTGCAAATACAACAATAATACCATTCAAAAATCCCTGATGTTGTCCATCCCATTCATCATGGAATATAACGAAACCATCAATGACTTCAGATTCCAATCTTTCCGGACACATCTCAATCATCTCAAGCCCTTTTTTCCTTCCGAAAAATGTACCCAGACAAAACGTGGATTATCTCAGGCATCCAAGAAAACCATGTGGATTATCACGTTTAATGATCTTGAAAAACCACTTTCTCTAATGTCTTTGCAGGTAAATCGGTAAATCATCATAATCCAGAGGATTAAGTATCCAAACTAGTCATAGTCTAAAGGAATCTAAAGGATAGAACCAATTTTCGAAAAAAAAAACACTATGTTTGATTCCGATTTCACTTTTCGACAGTCTTTTTGGGGATTGCCACGTGTCGACTCCCTTTTCTTTTAAGAGCGCAAGATGCTCCTGTAGAAGTCCCGCAAAAGTGGCCGACCAGAGCACGGTGAGCAATGCTTCGGCGGTGGCTTGAGGTCCTGACGGAATGCGGGCGTGGCCACAAGAGAAACATGGATTTCATGGGATTTATAGCTGATGTATGATAGCTAAATTGATGAGGCTATAACTCCAATGTCATTGTGGTTTACGATACTTATAACTTAGGCTATAACTCCAATGTCATTGTGGTTTACGATACTTATAACTTCCGTATGCATGGGCTTCATAAATCAACACAAATTATATATGGGGGGCACACATGCTATGGATCTGGATAAATTGATCTCTGTCATTCGTTAAATCGCCAATCTTGCTCGGTTAACTCCCACTGAAACCTCCAAGACATCTCCAAGACATCTCCAAGACATAAGCCAACTAGTTGGTATCCACATTTCTTCTTGATCATTTTCGCCCATGATTCACCAAATTTTTCACCAAAGTCAAAGCCGTTTGCTTGGCCGTTTGGGGATGATTCTAGTCACATCGCGACGTGAGATCCTGGAAAATTTATCGATTGCTTGGTGTGAACAGCCATGAGACAAACCAATCTCCAACAACCATGTACCAGCCAAGCACGAAGTTGTCGGCTTTGCCAAACAAAGGATGCGCATGCGTGTCAGTTTGTCGTTTGGATCAAAAAACAGTTCAACAAAGGATGCGCATGCATGTCAGTTTGTCATTTGCATCAGAACTACTCGATTTTAGCAACATTTGATGACTGGTTGGTGGTATACCTACCCCTCTGAAAAATATGAGTTCGTCAGTTGGGATCATTATTCCCAATATATGGAAAATCATAAAATTCATGTTCCAAACCACCAACCAACATAACTATGGAAAATCACAATTTTTAATGGCTAAATCCACTATTTCTATGGCCATTTTCCATAGCTATGTTAGTTTACCAGATGGTATGAATATATACTGGTTATCCCAAGTTGCCCTTTGGGCAGGTGACGTCCGACCGCATGCCAAGCTGCCAGATCCAAGTTGCATCTTCCAGGTGCATCTCCTTCGGATGGATCCCAGGTGGAACCATGTGGACATGTTGCAGTCAAGCAATTTGAGGTCAGGTCAATCAAAGCAAATATTAATATACATATCATAGATATGTAAAGACATGTAAAGGTATCTAAAGATATGTGAAGATATGTAAAGCAATATATAGATATGTATAGGTATGTATAGGTATGTACAGATATGTATAAATATGATAGATATGTATAGATATGTAAAGATATGTATATATATGTACAGATATGTATAAATATGATAGATATGTATAGGTATAAATAGATATGTATAGGTATGTACAGATATGTAAAAAAAATATGTATAGATATGTATAGGTATGTATAGGTATGTAAAGATATGTATAGGTATGTATAGATATGTAAAGATATGTATAGGTATGAAAGGGTATGTATAGATATGTATAGATATGTAAAGATATGTATTGATATTTTTTAGGTATGTATAGATATGTATAGGCATGTATAGATATGTAAAGGTATGTATAGATATGTATAGATATGTAAAGATATGGAAAGATATGTAAAGATATGTATAGATATGTATAGGTATGTGCAGATATGTATAGATATGAATAGACATGTATAGATATGTAAAGATATGCAAAGATATACATAAATGTGTAAAATTATGAAAAGATATACATAGATGTGTATAGATATGTATAGATATGTTAAAAATATGTATAGATCTGTATAGATATGTATTTAAATGGAAAGATATGTAAAGATATGTATAGGTATGTAAAGATATGTATAGATATGTATAGGTATGTAACGGTATGTAAAGATATGTATAGATATGTATTTATATGTAAAGATATGTAAAGATATACATAGATGTGTAAAGATATGAAAAGATATATGTGTAGGTATGTACAGATATGTAAAGATATGTCTAGACATGAAGAGGTATGTAAAGATATACATAGATGTGCATAGATTTGTAAAGATATGTATAGGTATGTGTAGATATGTAAAGATATGTACAAATATGTATAGATATGTAAAGATATGTATATATAGATATGTATTTATATGTCAAGATATGTATAGATATGTATGGGTATGTATAGATATGTATAGATATGTAAAAGAATGTAAAAATATGTATAGATATGTATTTATATGTATAGAGATGTAAAGATATACATAGATGTGTAAAGATATGAAAAGATATGTGTAGGTATGTGCAGATATGTAAAGAAATGTATATATATACATGTAAAGATATGTAAAGATATACAAAGATGTGTATACGTATGTAAAGATATGTATAGATATGTATAGGTATGTAAAAATACGTATAGAAATGTATATATATATATATATATTGATATGTATAGATATGTATAGATATGTAAAGATATGTACAGATATGTAAAGATATGTATCGATATGTAAAGATATGTAAAGATATGTACAGATAGATAGATATATATATATATAGATAGACAGATAGATGGATAGATATATAGATAGATAGATATACAGACAGAGAGAGAGAGAGAAGTCGATAGATAGATAGACAGACAGATAGATAGATTAGATAAATAGATAGATAGATAGATAGATGGATAGATAGATAGATAGATAGATAGATTGATAGATAGATCGACACATAGATAGATAGATAGAAAGAAAGATAGATAGATAGATACATAGATAGATAGATAGGTAGATAGATAGATAGATATTTATTTATTTATTTGTACAAATATAGTTAAGTTACACACATATATATATATAGAATAATCATCCCAATCAGTGCATACTTCAAATTGTCTGTGGCGGCTCTAAGCCTAAGCAGAAATTTGGCCAATCGCTGGTCCATGGCCCCAGGCTCCAGCTGAAGCTTGGTGCCACCGTGGATTCGGGGCATCTTCTTCAGCCATTTGGCTCCGAGAATCGATACGATACGGCCATTTTCTTAAAAGAACTTCGGATGATTTGAGATGACCTCTACTATTTCCACCCCCTCTAGTCATCTATATAGTCTATAAGCCTCTCCTCAAAAGCTCTTCTTGAAAGGCCAGAAGCAAGTCTTCGGCTGGTCGGTCACAGCCCAAGGTGGCTACAGCCTGGCCCCAACGTACATGGGGAAACCGATGATCAACCATGGAGTTTAGGGGTACCCTATTCTCTGACAAACCCACTTTGAACAGTTGGAAACTTGGAATTTATGAGGAAAACATCATGGAACCACCCGGGAAAATTGTTGGATCTTTCAGGGGGTCGCTATTAAGTCGACAATCAATCTCCTATGAGCAACCTCTCAAAAACCATACCACAAGGTTTCTTAACGGGACGATTATTGGGGGAAGGGACTGGTGATTATATAATGGGCTCTTGAGATTGCTAGCTTCTGAAATAATTATTCCTAAATGGTACAAGTCCCCATGACCTACCAAATGTTATTAATTTACCACACGTGATGAGACTGAAAACATCTCAAAACCATCTTTGTAGGTGAAACGATGATATTGGGTAAGGATCCCTTGACACAAATAGCGAGATGAATCAACTGCGACATGGGAGCGAAAACCATGGCCATCAGGTTAGCACGTTCAACCCCGAAATCAGACTCTGTCAGTGGGCTTAGGCTGCCATATGTGATTTGTAAGACTCATGAGATTTAGCCAGTTTTTTCAGGACTTGTGCGGATCCTTTTTAATTACTTCAGATGAAGTAATAACGATGGTTTTTCTTCAAATTTTCAATCAAACCAGCTTGGGATTGCCATTCACCTCAGTCATCGTTGATCTCAACCCCTTTGTGCCACCCAGCTGCCCATGCTAAATTGGCCAGACCAGTGAGGCTCGATGTGGCCAAGCGCGCTGAAATCGATGTGAAGCGGGTCAGGTCCACCTATTGGGATTTCCAGATTTCCAGCTAGTGGAGAACTTGCAGATGAAATGTAGGCATATCAACCAACGGATGTGGGGCAATCAAACGGTAAAATTGGGGATCTACTCAGACATGATGAGAAACGATCAGTAGCAACCGATCTAGCAAGCAACAATGAAGATAGAATCCATGGAATGACGAGCTGTTACTGCAAACGCTATGTATATATATATTACATTAATCAACCATAATATAACAATGTGGATCAAAAACAGTATGGGAAGAAACAATTCATCCGCCGGCCTGCCGGCGGGTCTGATTGGAAGGTGTTGTTCTTGTTTTCTGTTCTTGGCTTGTACTTGTTCCTTTGTTCTCTTGCTGCGCGTTTTTGCCTACTACTATTATTATTATTACTACTACTACCATGCCTACTCCTACTCTTACTCCTACGCCTACTCCTCTACTCCTTCCTCCCTTCTTCCCAAAGTACTAAACTGGTAGTGCCGGTGGCTAGTGACACTGCCTACAGCATTACAGTCGTCTACAGGTACTGGTCAGTACTAAACTCATCCACCAGTACTCATTTGGTATCCGGTCCATAGGTTGTTCAAGCAGGCACTTGCTACTCAAGCTGCTTCTGATCTACGGCTCTGTCTTCGTCTCTTCTTCTTCCTCTTCTTCCTCTTCTTATTCTCTTCTCGTCTGCTTCTCTTTCAGGCTTCCACCTAGCGTGCACATCAACTTCCCTTGGGGCATTCTCTCTCCGCTTCCACCCTGTCTCCTTTCCATGCAGCGGTCTACTGTCAAGCCAGAAGCTCATACATAGTACCTGGCGCTACTTTGCTGGGGGCGGTACTAATTTGGTATACGATCAATAGATTGTTACAGCCAGCACTTGCTACACAAGCCGCTTCCGTCTTACGGCTTTGTCTTCGTCTTCCTTCCTTTCTCCTTCTTCTTCTCCTTCTTTTCTCTTCTGCTTCTCTCGCGGGCTTCCACCTAGAGTGCACATCAAACTCCATTGGAGCCACCTCTCTATGGCCGGCGGGCTTGCATGCCGAAGGCAATTAAATAGTACGTATACACAGTTATCAGTAAAGAGTCATTAGAGTGACCGGTGATTCTAATAAGGGGAATATAATCCAGAAAACATCCACTGTTTTTGGAACTTCACCAGGCAAAAATGGAAGCGTTACGGCGGACAGAAGAATCGTGACTTTCGTTCTTTTCCACGGAACATTTGACAGGAAGACGCGATGACATTACTCCCGAAGAAAGAAAAACAAGTTCTCCTGTCTCGCTCCACCAGTTTTGTGAAAACTAGATGCTTCATTTGGGTTCGTCTAAAACCCCTAACTGATTTGTAGCTCCAACTGATTCCCCATTTAGTAGGGAAGATGGATAGCCATAACTCCCTTCGCTGCTCCTGCACAGATAGTGATGCCATCGACCACAACATCGCAGTGATCTCTGAGATCGAAGCACTGGAAGTGTCAAGTTCCATCTGTTCCTCGGAGGATAAAGGTGCCAGCCATGGGGTTGGGGGATCCCCAGCCATTTTGCCATGTCTTTCCAATCCCAAGCCATGGTCATCCATGACTGGATGATGCAAAGGCCCATATTGAAGAAAAAACCCATATGTTGCAAATTATCCAACATTCCAATGTGAGGCGCATGTATCTGCATGTTGGTAAATGGTGGTAAGTGATTCATACATAAAGCATATGGGTTCGTTTAACAAGGCAACAGGTCATGGTCCCAAGACAAGGCAAAACATGACAACTCAAAGTGCACTTTCTTGACTTGATGAATGCGAAATATCCCAAAAACTAGAAGTGAATTCGGTTCTTTCTGTTCACGTCATCGGGTGTTCCCCGAAGATTTATGATATAACAATGATATATTTGAAAAAAACAAACACCCAGCCAGTTTACGGGAACAAACCTGTTTGGCCAACGGATTTCACATGGATGGTTCGCCGGAAAGCCTAACAACAAGAGCCACAAAAATCTCCGGGATTCAGCTCAAAATGATCAATTGAATTCTAAAAAACGGGGGTTTGACCCTGACAAAAGAACCCTTGTACACCAATCTCTCAGTGATGTTTTAGTATGTTTTAGTACGTCATGTAATTCCAATACATGTCTTGTGGAAGCAATGGGGAGAGCAACCAACAAACATGAACACACCGTTGCTGGGTTGCTTTCGTCCCAACAAAGTCAAGTCAGTACAGCTTCAAGGACCCACTGCTCTTGAATCCAAAGAGTTTGTAGGTTCTGCAAAGTGTGTGCAAACATTTCACTTGAAACCATTTGACATGTATATTCCAAAGAAACGCATCATTCTTGCAGAAAAAATCACATACCTTCTGGCAACTTAAGTCAGCTTGCTTTGGAAAATCAAAATGTCAATAGGTAGGTCATATTATTCCCAGTATACCCCAGTTATGGTTGATTCTACACCACAATTATCCAACATTATTGGTGGTTCTAGAAGTATCAATATATGAATAACAATAACTGTTGGAATATATGGAAGGAATATATGAAATATATATATATGGAATTCTAGGACTAGCTATCCCCATGTTCCAATTTTCCATCCCCTCTTCCGATTCAAAGCACAGCCAGGAAGCCAGAGCGGCTTCAGACACTTTCGCCACAGAGATCTGACGGACGCCAGGTAGATCTGTCCGGCTTAACCGGGCCAAACGCCAGGTGACATCAGACCTCAGCGCTGTTGCGAAGGGAAACAATGGATGAAATTGGATGAAGTTGGATGTTGGATGAAGTGACTCTGGAGTGGGGAGAGTTGTTCGGATGTTTGGTAACTTCATGTAAGAGGTGTCGTGTGAAGTTTGGGAGAGATTCTTGGATTGGGGCAGCCTGTCTTTTTGCTGCAACAAAAATAGAATGATCCGACTATGGCTCAAACAAATTGGCGTATCAAACTTAAAAAACTCAGCCAATGATAATTGAGTAATGACTGCCAATGATAATTATGATTTCCTGGCAATGATTACCAATACTCAATCGAATAATTATTCTTAACCAATGGTTACCTGGCAATTTTAAAACCCGTGGTTGGGCATGTCAGGAATCCGTCAATATTAAGATGTATCGGGGATTGTCATGACCTGTGTGATGCTCAAAATTCCTCCATCAGTTGCAACCAGTGCTTAATATTTTGAACACACCAAAATCCAGAAACATATTGGAACCACAATATTGATGAAGTTCAACAATGTCAACCAATCCAATGATATTGATTACCTTTATTTAGCGGAATCATATTTTAGGGATTTACAACATTTTACAACCAAACAAAAATTGTGGGATCACTTTGAGCTAAAACGCCTTTCCAACCTCACCCAGGTGCAGTTCTTTGAAAGTCAACGATCTGAACGGGAGAGCCATCAACTCCTCGTTGTGGCTCACCTGGCCGTTTCTGAGGATGTTGGGAAAAATACACTTCTTTTGCACTGGTTAAGTCATGATTTGTTCCAAAACAATCCAAAACAAACATAACATGACTAATTCATCATTTTTTGCGCTCGTTTTATATAATTGACTGGTTTGTCACACTTTTCCGAAACAAACACATATTGAAACCTATCTGGTTGTTGGTTTCAGTCTGTAAAATATGAGATCGTCAATTGGGATCATCAACCCAGGGTTGAAAACAAAACACGTGTGAAATCACCAGTCATCATTTGTTATCCACCATTGTCCACCCATCAAACATATTAATCACCATTAATGAATTTCTTTGTGATATCCCCAATCGCACAATCCCAAATATTTGAAATCACCAACCAGATCATCCTGTGTTATATCCCCATCATATCCCCATTGAATCCATGGTGAAAACCTCATCTAGTCCCAACATTCAACCACCGTTCATTGTTTACTCCAGCCATTCACCCCTGCACCTGATCACTGGTCAGGGTATGCACCACTTGGCCAGCCAGAGAAGTGGACTCGCGAAGGAAAGCCGCGACCAATTGCCATTGACCTGCTATGTTTTGGGTCGGGTTGGCTTGGCACCAGGAACCTTTGTAGTTTAATGGTGGTTTGATGATGATTAATAGGGATTAAATTAAACCAACCATATATCTGGAGAATCATCCAGCAGGTGAGCGTAAGTGGAGTACATTGATAAACCCAGGAAATATGGAGTTACGCATCATGGGCTGTCAACCACTTGCCAACTGGGATGATCCTCCAAGTACTGGGGATGTCCGAGATGTCCGAAAGGAAATAACATGATACAAACTTATAAATGAAATACATACAACTTATACAACTTTCTTAAAGCAACTTCGGAAAATAGAAACACCATTTCCCGGCAAAAGAACACCAAAAAGTGTCGGGGAGTGAGAGGATCATGAATCACAATGTGGACAGAACAATGATGACGATAATGATGATGAGGAGGAGCAGGATGATGATGATGATGATGATGATGATGATGATAATGAGGACGAGGAGGAGGATGCAAATGCGGAAGATAAAGTGGAGGATGAAAAGGTGAAGGATGATGATGACAAGGAGGAAGATGATGATGTTGAGGATGATGGTAAGGAGGAAATTTGATAATGTTGAAGAGGATAATGTTGAGGAGGATGATGAAAAGGATGATTTGCGGAAGATGAGGTGGATGATGATGATGATGTTGTGGAAGATGAGGTGGAGGATGATAATGTCAAAGGGGAGGAAGATGATGATGTTGAGGATCATGATGTGGAGGAGGAGGACCGATCCCAAGACCGGGACACACACTTTGGGCGAGCCTGCGCGATCGAAATGCACGTGGAGATTTCACAAGAGCCACTTTATACGAAAATTTTACTCTTCAGTTGCGTTTCAGTTGATCTGTCTGAAATCAACTGCCCAATGCACTCCAGGATCATCCCAGAAAGGAAACAGAAGTCGCCATTTTTGGTGAGCTCCCCATGGCAGCCAGAACAAAGCATGTATTTGAACAAAGCCTGTTTATCTATCATCATCTCAATAAATTAACGCTTTATCTATCTATCTATTTATCTATCTGTCTATCTGTAAATTAAACAAATAAATATATATATATATATCTTTTCTGCAAGTGGAAATTCAAATTTCCACCAACTAAGAAACATGCCTACGTGCAAATATTCCGGTTTCTTTCACTTGAACATTTAACAAAGATGCACATGTCTGCCAGTAGTCATCACCACTTTCATTAGATTAAACAATCTACCACTGGCTCACCCACCACCCAGTTTACTTGGAATTGTGGTAAGCACCCCATTTACCTTGCTTCTATCATACTTATCAACTACATACCAACAGGGTTCCGCACATCATGCTGCCGGCATGAAGCACTCTTGGCAAGAAAACACGTCCACCACTATCCTTTCATCTTATCGTCCGATCCCATTTCTATCAACTGATTCAATGTAATCTCACGAAAACATCTTACATCACAAAAACGCCCAATATCTCCACCATTTTGACCACTCCAAATCCCCATCCCCAGATCCGGGCCTCCCCGTTCGCACGCTTGGATCACCGCCCTCCGCCCCTCCTCCCCGACGGCACCGGCACCGGTGGTGGTCGCCAGCTGCGCCAGCAGCGCCACCGCCAGGTGCCAGCAGCGACCGCGCTCGCAGGCGCCTATGGCAGCGCTGCAACAAACGGCGTCTGGGAGGAGATGCGAAAGCTGCAGGCTGTGGAAGATGGATAGAGCCAAGTCCTTGGACAATCCGACTAAAATGGACCTTGGGAAACTCATCGAAAAATTGGAGATTTGACCAGACCTTGGACTTAAGGTCATGTTTCGCGATATCAGTGGGAATTTATGCATTGATATAACCGCCGATAAATAGGATAATTGGGGCGTAAAATAAACCATCATTGGGATATAATGAGGATATTGCTGGGGATAAAAAAAATAAACGTGGCTACCTTGGAAATTTCTGAATAAATGGACGTTTATAGCTGGCAAATCATCTATAAATTACATGTGATTTTGACCAAGAACTTGGACTTACTTAAGTAGGGGCCCTATGTCATTTGGTGAATCCAGCAACTTAATGAAGTACTACTAATGTGTATTCGTGTGAAAAGCTAGAAAATATTAAATCACCTGCAAGAGTGAGACAAAACCAAGAAAACCACGACTTGGAAGACATCATCTGTAAAATCCTGGCTAGCACTGGGATAAGTGAGGAGTTTTGTTAATTGCTGATTTTGGATGGGAAAATGGAATGCAAACTTCCGATACATGGCCAGTGGGTGAATAGCGATACGATTTTTAATGGAACGATTGAACTAACATCACCAAAATTGAACAAAACTACAAAACTAGCAACGTGCGTTTTGTGTGAACGGTTGATTTTTGATGGGAAAATGGAACTGAATGTTCCAAACCCTCGGAACGATAAATGGTGATATGTGAATAGGCAAATTATTTTTGATGGTAACTTCGACTGATTTTGGAAGTGATAGTGATTAAAATGGTAGATGGTTGACTCTTGAACGATGGGAACATGGAGCTCAAATCATCCACGAATAAATATATATATATATTTACGCAGTACAAGTATACATGCAAATTATATGAAGCATATAATCAAACAAGTGGGGATCTGGAACCATCAAAATCAAAACCCGTATTTGTTGACAGAAACTGGAGATTTGCATTATTTTAAATCTGGGTTTGTTTGCTGCACTGAAGAAACGTGGCGAAAATGGTGAAAAGATGTGAAAAGCATCAGTCCCCCTTACTGGTAAAGAAGTAAACATGGTTGGTTAACCCCACGGCAGCATCGGTGTCACCGAGATTCCCATTGGAAACCCTTGGCGCAAGCACTGATGACTGAGCTGTAGGTCCTTGGCGGCTGGGTGTTGCTGTGCTTGGTGGCGTGGTCAAAGAAAAGACCATATATCAGATCAAGGATCATCTCAACCCAGGAATTGAAAACCCTGGTTGATCAAAAATCGGGGCTAGCGCCGGCAAACAGAGATGTCACCGCCACTATAATAGTACACCCCACATGATCAACAACCCAGTAATCCGGGGCTGACATTACTGCGAAAACACTCAACAAATGGAACAACATCTGCATATATCACACGATCCTAAGCCGTTGCGCGTTTGTCCAAAAGCTTGAGTATACCCAACACAACAATTTCAATGAGGAAAATCATGTTAAATTGAAACAATGCAACAAATCGTTTACCACAGAAAAATCAAGGATGAAATGGCGCAATCTCGCGACCCGACTAGGGAGAAGGGTGAGAATTCGCCCCTGCGAGAAATATGTTGCGATAGATATATATATATACCTGAAATAAGGCCATTTGGGGATGATTCCCCTGAATAACCTTCATTCCTGTGAGGTCACAGTGAGGTCACAGTGAATTCACCTTGTAATTTGTTTTGACCCATCCCTAAATGTCCCAGCGTCAAGACGTTAGGCCTCACATGATCCATCTGCATCCATCTCAACAGATCCAAAGCTTCTCGCCACGCAGCGTCTTCGCAAGCACTGATGGCGCTGGAAAAACTGATGACACTGGGCTGAAAGCCAGCCATACCTGGTAAAGATCGCACATGCGTTTAAAAAAAACAAAGGAAACTGGGGATGGGACAAATCCTACGGTCCAAATTTTCACAACATTGCTGAAACTGTTTCAGCGTTTCAAACACAATCTGTCTTTTCGGTCTTGTGTACTGTAGAGGAAGACATAGGAAGAGAATGGAATCACAGTGGTTGCTATAATTCCATTAGTCATGTGTCCAGTCAAAGTGCATGTTTGACCAATAACCATGGATCGTGGGGGTATGGGTCAATTCTGGCCTGCCAAAATGGATGGTTTCAGAGTTTCAGATCCCGGCCATAATCTTCTTTGACCATCTTTATCCAACTATTGGATTTCTTTCAAACTCATTATTGTCATCCAATACGCTGCAATTTTTGATCCCAACACATCTATCAACCATCCCACAAAAATCATCGCTCCAAGGCACTACACTGCCGCAGCAACGCCACTGCCGTGCTCCACTTGGCCGCAAAGGCGCAAGCGCTGATGGCTGCGCCGAAGCTGCTTTCGCCGATGAGGTCCGTATGGTCGTCGGACCTGTCGGAGAAGAGGAAGAGGGCCAACTCCCATTGACCTTGGGCATCTTGGGCATCTTGGGCATCTTGGGCCACGGGATTCAATATGACCAACCTGTCAATGCCATGCTTGAACTCTGGGGATTCAAAGCGGCTCATGCTTGGGCCAAGGAGCCACTGATGGGCCTGGCCTGTAAATCTATGAGAATTCCTGGGTGGTCCTAGGACAATGATTTGTACTAGGTTTCAGATCTAGGTTCACTGGAGGACAAATGTAAAAAAAGGACAAGCGTTGCACTTTCGGAAAATCGTTTGTTGAAAAAAGAAAAATCATAAAAAAGGAACGTGATATTCTTTGTCAAGATTTGTCACTGTGGACTGTAATCACACCATTTCTTTGATCAAATCAATCCGACATTTTCTCATCGTATCACACGCATATACCTTACAAACACAAACATACACATGTCACATATCTACATCTTATAAACATGTACATACACAAACACATATTATATACTGTATTCGCAAAGATACAAATACAGTCATACTTATGCATGCAATATATGTGCAGACTACAAAGCTGCCTGTCTCAACCTTTCTCCAAGCTGTTCCCAGCACTGTTGCTATGCAATGTTCTCCACTGAGTCAAGCAGCCACGCATTTTGGGGTAAGTATTTTGCGACAGAGCCAAACGACTGATATAATATAAAATAGATTGCTAGTATACTAATACTAATGAGAATATTCTATATACTAATATATTATAAATATATATATAATACTGATACTATATACTAATACTATATAATATAATTACTGGATTACTATGTTGGTTTATATGTGTATATATATAGTATACATCCTCTGGTAATCAAACACAGTTTGCTGGAAAAATCCAAACAGTTTATATAGTTCGATGATTCTCCCAGCGAACTAAACCTGTTTATTTTCTCCCATAAAATCAGGATAATGAATAGATAAAAATAATGATTAATAGTCATGATATATATATATATATATCTATGTATGTATACATATGCATAATATATACATAGCCATATATTGGAACAATATTCATAGTAATATAGTAATATATAGTAATATATAGTAATATATAGTAATATATAGTAATATATAGTAATATATAGTAATATATAGTAATATATAGTAATATATAGTAATATATTATATGTCTACACAACAACTATAATTACAATATTGGCTTGGTCTGAAAAATTAGGGGAACCCAGTTCCAATGTACAGCGCCAAAGTGACCACCCTTCTCACAGGCGTTGATGATGGCATTCCAGGTGACTTCACTCACTTCCACCGAGGTCCTAGGGGCGGTGTTTCCAGGATGGTAGGTGATATATGTTGGTATGTCCTGGAAAACCAAAGATGTATCTTCTATGTTGTTGCTACTTTCTATGTTGGTTTGACCTATGTCGCCGAAAAATTCCAGGTTTCCAACTTGTCTATCTATTTTAAATTCTATTTGGATGTGTCTAGAACTGGATATAAAGCCATCCGTTCTATGGTGATATGGGGATATGATGGGATATAGAACCAGGCCGTGTGATATTTGTCTCTCCAAAATGGGGATGCTGCCACCGGCAATTTTTCAATGGCAACCAATGGATTCAGAACTCATTCTCCACTATACCATTGACGAACTCAATTTTTTGGGGTGTCCCGAAAAAGATGCCGAAATTTCTTTCCAGGATGTTGCTTCAATGATGGTTTTCCACATCTACAGTCAATTCCAGGTTTCAAACTTTTCTATTTCGGGGTTGTTTTTGCTGGTCGCCACTAGAAAATGGACATGGCGCACAGTGGAACCGCAGAAAAAAACGCGGTGACATGCCCAGCAGTTTCGGCAACACTTTGTCGTTTCATGTCATTTCATCATATGGAGGTTTCCGAAGTCATAGGGGTACCCCTAAATCATCCATTTTAATAGGATTTCAGATTTTCCATGAAATAAACCATCCAGCGAGCTTGGGGTACGCCCATGGTTCAGGAAACCTTTATATTTGCAGCCACATGGCCACGCAAAGGGCCACGCAAAGACATAATTGACTGCGCATGTACATGTGTATGCAGTATATATATATATACAATATAAATACATGCAGTACATCTTACACCTGCAACTATCCTTTGATAATTTCCCTGCTAGCATCTTGCAACATTTTCTCCAAGCATCTCAAAGATTTGTGTCCAAAGTGCCAGTGCCGACTGCCACTGACTGCTACGCGCACAGGCCGTTGTGAGTGCAGTGTAGCTGAAACAATCTGGTGTCAAGGATGCCTGCAGGAAGTGCCATCAACTAAGGATGAGTTAATCCATTGTTGGATTTAGCCTCTGGTAATTTAACATAGACACTGAACATGGGCATTTATAGTTCATTTACCCATAAACAATGTGATTTTCCAGAGCTATGTTAGTTTACCAGGGTGTAGGGAAACCGTGGTTTTTAACCCTAAGTATTGGGGAATCCTGCTAAATGTTCCTTAAACCAGTTCTGGGAATGAAGGAACGGACATCTAAAACAGCAGTATTTCATAGTATTTCAATGTATTTCATATATCTTCCAACAAGGACTGAGTTTAGATGATTTGGATATGTAGATATTTTCACATGATCGACACAAATCACTAATTAGCAAAAATTGACATATCACCCTGATGGGCACCCAATGGGATGGACCTGTGGATGTTTGAATGGGAGAACTTTCGATGAAGGGGGATCTTCAATTGCCATGTTTGACTACCAGAAAGTAATCGGATTACCAAAATTTCTAAGACATAGCAATGTAGTACCTTAGTATAGTAATGTAATTCATATTACTTATTACTTTAGAATAACTCATGATTGATACATGTCTATACCTTAATTCAAACCATGCATGGTGACTTTTGTCTGAAAATGGGAGACTCCCTCGCAAACTCGCAATCCAAGACTTGATCAGCCCATATACAGCTGGTAATATCCGACGTGCCTTGCGGTTGGTAAGTGATTACTCACACATGAATACGTGGGTGTATATCCCACTTAAGTGGGTTGTAACTAAATATTAGCCAACTACAAATGACGTATATAATGATCTAATGGATTATAGTTAGTCTCCTAAAGACGAACTTGGCTTGTAACATCTTGTAACCATATATCAACAATCAATAATCATCATGCATCAACCATATATCAAGCATGTGAATTACAATGTCCATATCGACCATAATCTAATCATATGGTCTTCTCTGAAAACACGATGCCCTAAACGCCCATGCATTATCATAATTGTCCCTATTGAAACTCTGCCAAATTTAGAGAGTTTTACGCCATTTTCAGACACACCCATACTGTCAATATATCAATAAGACTGCCATTTCGCCATAACCATCTGTTAATCAATTTATTCGAGCGAGCCATCCATAAAAATAAAGTTATCATATTTCATTCGCCATGACCATCCATACAATGTGAGGCCCCCAAGATAGCTAAGTTGGTTTATAACTCCAATAACTATGGTTTATGGTACGCAAATAACTATAGTTACTGGGGCTTATATACTTAACCAACGTTCACATCACAACTGGGGGGCCTCACATCATCGTTACGCATCATTGACCAAAATTGTGGAGATGCCTCTGGCATTTCGCTGAACAATTGCATGGCCACTTGCCATTGAGAACAGCCTGCAGCGGCGGCCACCACGGGATTATAACCTGGCCGACTCGAGCGAACTGACCATGGCTCTCTATGTGATTCGCTATCCAGCCACCTACATACCTACAATGTGAGGCCCCCATTGGATAGCTAAGTTGGTTTATAACTCCAATAACTATGGTTTATGGTATTTATAACTATAGTTCCTGGGGCTTATAAACAAACTTATATCTTGGGGGCCTCACATTGTACCTATGATTACCTATCCATCTATCTGATCTAGCCTAGTCGAATTTTGTTTTATCTTACCATTTATCAGTTCAACAAGTATCCATGTATATACACATCCCAAATTAAATGGTGATGTCATGTGATATCATCAACCAACACAGGCGCTGGCAGCAAGAAATGCTGACAAAAAACATTGATATAACCAACATACATTCACCCAGATTCAGGGGAGAAACACCAGAAAGATGTTGGTTATACTAGTCTAAACAGATGTTTCACGATCTCTCAACAAACATAACAAAGACAGTAATGCAAGACTCCCACTTTGGAAACAAAAAAACAATTACTCTCCGATATTCAAACGTGGCTAGCTGGAAAATCCAATTTTCATGAAGGTTTTCCATGGGAAAATCATCGAAATGAATGGACGAAAAAAACCAGCCCCGTCGGATTAGGTAAGAACTGCTCGAGTAGGGGATTCACAGAGAAATTATTATATATATATATCTATATATATATATATAGCATGTTTATATACCTATAGTATCTTTGATCCAAGCGCTGATTTCAGGATGTTTGGGATGGTATTTCATCCCCAAGAAGTGACCTTTGCCGTGACCCGCAGTGCCACTTAGCAGCTGGGGGCGTCTATGTGCAATCGCATCAGTGGCATAGACAGCATCAAATCCAAAGCTCTTTGCCAGCAGTTGGATTTTTCGCACGCGCTGATCACAGAACCTGTGCTGAAATAAAATGACAACGTTGTTGCCGAATTTTTGCTGGGACAATGCAAGACTGAGAATGATAAACGGATTGGTTAAGCAGAAAAACTCGTGGGATTAGAGAATGACATGAATGAACGCGGGATAGAACAACAAATGGAAATCAAAGTAACGAACATTGCTGGTTGGTGGTATACCTACCCCTCTGAACAATATGAGTTCGTCAGTTGGGATGATTCTTCCCAATATATGGAAAGTCATAAAAAATGTTCCACACCACCAACCACATTGGTATATTAGCCAAAACAATCCATGGACAGAAATAAACACGTCGCTCGACACGTCCAGCGGAAAGGCATCTGCTGACAGAGGATATGTGAGGATCTGTGAGGAGATCATCACAATGCGATATTGAGATTGATAGCAACCAACAATACGGTTGGAAGATGGAGTATACCCTCTGGTAAACGTTTACATAACGAACTGGAAAGATCCACCATGCTATTTTCATGGGAAAATCCACTATTTCTATGGCCATGTTCAAGTTCGCAATGTTAATGTTCAATAGCAAACTGTTAATTTACCAGAGGGTAACAGACTTTGGAAAAGATATGATCGAACTGTGGAATTAGGGGTACCCTATTTTCAGACCCACATTGGTGCATGGAAGTAAAGATGGCAGTCTGGGACCACTTTTTTGGCCATTGCGTGGCTGAGATCAAACATGATCAAACCCAGACTCAAGGTTGTTGATTTAGAACTACCCGGCCTGGTAAACGTTTACATAACGAACTGGAAAGATCCACCATGCTATTAATGGGAAAAGCCACGAACTAAACTGCCATTTTCAATAGCTATTTTGACATAACCAGAGGGTAAAGCATCGGGAAACTATCACAACTCGAGAACTCAAACGACCCCGACAACGACTCAAACGACTCAGGTGGGAACATAGCTATCCCAGTACCAGGCGCCCATGCGCCACTGGTGAATTTCCTTGTGTAGGTATTCCTCAAGTTCCTGACGCATAATGGGTATCAAAACATAACATATAGCCAATCATCCATCAATATACCATACAGGACCATACCATATATGATATCTTATGGCTATGGAGGTATTCCTCAACCATCTATAGCCAATCTTCTGGGTTCAATATGTATCCCATCGACCCCCCATTAGGAGTAACCATATCAGCCAGGCACCGTAGCAAAGCTCATTGGGCAACACTTTCCTAGGGGCAGCGGAGTTGAAACCTCCGGGAAACAACGAATTCATGGTATATCAAGGTTAAAGCGCCTTGGAAAACACTACTTTTGTAGATGACTTCCCCCTGAAAAAACTCGGAATTCCATTTTATGTTGTCGAGTTTCATTCTATATACGAGCAAACGCTATAATAAAGAGCTACCTACATCACATCTTTAGAAGTGGAAAATGCAAAGATGTTTTTTTATCAATTGAAAAGGGTCGGTTTGGCATTTGGTATCGTTACCAGCTTTCCTTTCCACTCAATCTAAAACCCTGGTTTAGACATACAAAGTCGGACCCCCTGGATAGCTAAGTTGGTGAACATAACTCCAGTAACCATGGTTTATGATACTTGCAACTTACAACCATAGTTAATATATCAATTATCATATTATAAACCAACAAACATACCTGGGGAGGGCCCACATTCTATATATCCTATGGAATTTATTCATAGTGGGTCCGCTGGAAGAGATTGCCATGGAAAGGCTGTCAGGTCGGTCTCAGGAACTTCTGAAAAATGCTCTTATCATCATTCCGAATGGGGGGAACACAAACATATGGGGGTTTCCTAAAATAGAGGTACCCTCAAATCATCCACTTTAATGGGACTTTCCATTAAAAACCATCCAGCTATTGGGGTACCCCCATTTATGGAAACCCCCATATGGAAATACATGGAGATATTCAATCAACCGGTTGAAACTTATATTGTATTCCCTTTGAAGAAACCTTGTGACTAAAGTTAGCTCGAAGCCCGATCTTTGGCTTGGGTGTCTTGGTCGCCATTGAAATGTGGAATAATTCCGGGATAATCTAAATAGATGTCAAACATACAAAACTATGGTTGATGCAGCGTTGAACTAGAAAACACCTCTTTTGTAAATTGCAGGTTAGTTTTTTAAAAGAGTAATCTAAGATTCTGCTCGAACATCTTCAACAGCAAAGCGAGAGCATGTCGCCATTGTCGACCATTCCTCATCGAGCAAGCACCAACAGTTGGTGAATGGCTGATTGGTACGGCCCCGCAACATCCCACAAGCAGAAAAGAATGGGCCAACCGGAAAGACATACCATCTGGTTATTTAACATAGCCATGGAAAACCCCTTATAAATGGAGGTTTTAATGGGAAAACATCATCTATAAATGGGCCATTTTCCATGGCTATGTTGAATAACCAGAGGGTATGTATGAATGACATTGTGTATGTCGGCCACAAGCAAGTCGAATTCAATGTACACCCAACAATAGCTGAAAAATGATGGAAAATGAATCTTTCTTTCTCCAAATATACCTGCAGGAAGGCTTGGGATTGGAACGCTTGGGCTTAGAACCCATTGGATTTCGCAGATTATACGATCGAAAGCCGATAGCTTGGAAGCTCACAGTGTCTGGATGTGGAAAGCGTTTCAAACCCTGCTGCTGTTGATACCCTCCAGTAAACCAAGATAGCTATCGATAGAGATTGTCAGTTGCCATGTTTCATTGTCGGAAGGTAATCAAATTTCGGATTACCTTTCGGTTATTTAACATAGCCATGGAAAATCATCATTTAGAAAATAGCTACATCATCTATTTCTATGGGCCATGTTCCATGGCTATGTTAAATAACCAGAGGGTTTTTTTGAGCCAACCATCCACTTCTCCGTGTTTTTGCTCGAGCTATGATATCCCGAAGATCCGGATGGTGAATTTAAGGTACATCACCAATTGACAAAACTTTTAGGAATCACATATATGACACGTAAGAAATCATACCAATACATAATTAACATAATATGTACTGTACATTGTATCATATCATTATATCAATTCTACATCTACATCTACTATATGAGCTTGGGGACACCTTTTTTCACCCTTCCCAGCAAGTTTCTCGCACGCACTCATGGCCGCTCCAAAGGAAACGGTGTTAGGCATCACATGGTGCCCGGACATGTCTTGGAGCACATGAAGTGCCAGGTGCCACTCGGATTGAGATCCCAAAGCACTGATTGCTGCACTCAAGGTGATAACATCTGGGGTCAAATGCTGCTGACTCATGAGCTCCAGCAAGTTGATGACTCCTGTTTTTTCTAAAATGGGATAACTTATGACCGCCAAAAATGTCTATAAATGCAATATATATATAAATACCTTACCATTTAGACATAGTATAATATATGAGTGTACATATATATATATATATACGTATATATACATACATAATCAAACATATACATACACAGTACGTATGGTAAGGAACCATTTTTCATGGTGTCTACCCCCAGCAAATACCCAATGATTGTTATCCCACAGCATCGTCCGGTCTCAGTCCTTGCCAGAGATTTCCAGCTTCACATGCCTTGATGGCCGTGCTATATCCGATCTGATCAGCGCCATGAAAAATGGCGCCGCATTCGAAGAGTTCCAGCGCCATCTGCCAGGCTCCGTCGACACAGAGTGCCATGGCCGTGTTGTACGACACCACCTTGAAGGCTACGGCAGGTAGCTTAGTTCACCAATCTAGTGGCTTATTTCACCCCAGCTGAGGGCAGGTTTGGTCCAGTACTGGGGTGTGAACCGCCAAGTATGGCCATGTTACCATGGTTTAGCCATTGTAAGAGGGCATTCGAGTATATTAACATATCATTTCGGTTCGTCAAACATCATATGTCCATCATGGAGACACTTTTCAGGCAAAGTCCATACTAGATCTCTATATACAATCATAATAATAATGAATAACTTAAAAAAAATGAAACATAATTACATAATAATAACAATAATCATGATAATAATGATACACACATTAATATTATTATATATATATATATATATATATATTTAATTAGTGTTGTTTGCAATAATCATTGGTTACTATCATCAACCTATCTATAATCAACCTACGCTCTACACTCGATCATTATTTCCTTGGGACAAATGGTCATTAGTTATGATTTCAGCAACAAATGGATGGAATTTAGCCAACAAAAAAGGTACACACTGGCAGCCACATGTAGAATACTTTGAAACACATGGGATAAGATATATCATATAATATATCGTATATAATTGTATGTACATAAGCAATTTAGATATTGGCAGATCTCTGAACAGGGAGTATTACACAATTCATGACATTTTTGATAGGGACCATATCTACCTATGTCTCTTGGAATTTATCTACAATTCTGCAATGTTCACTCCATTTCATTTACTGATCACTAAACTATTGATATCTACAATGTGGGCTCCCCTAGGTCGCTAAGTTGGGTTATAAGTCCAGTACCTAATTAGAATTGTAATATTCATTTGTGTTCAAACATGTTCAAACTATAGTTTGGATTATAACTGTAGTTGGGTTATAAGTTATAACATGTTATAACTGTAGCTTGGGGCGCCCCTCGCCCCTACGCACCATTCTCTCGTTTTTCGCCGCGGCGCAGTGGGCGACAGTTCCTGGTGGCCCATCAATTCCAGTAGCTGCAGCGAAGGACGCCAGTGGCAACTCATCAGGCCGTTGAAGGTGACGGGGCTGGGAAGAAACGACCAGTTCTTGATCCTGAAACCAGGAGATATGCTGGTGAAAGGTGAGGGAAAACGGAGGTTTCTTATGTTTTAATGGATTTAATGATGGTTTCATTGGATGATTAAAGGACATATCTACTATTCAATTATTTTGTCTTGCTTTGGGTTGGATTTTTAGTTGGAATATCTACTTGAGACCAGTTGGGAGGAAATGGAAGTAGGGAAGAGGTGGGGGTGGTTTTCGGAAGAAGTGGGGTAAGTTGTTTGTTTTTGTTCTTCACATCCAACAAAAATGGATGTCTATTGGAAACCTGGTCTTATTTGGGAAGAAGTACTACCCTCTGGTTATTTCACATAGCCATGGTATAGATGGCCCATAGAAATAGATGGTTTACCTATTAAAAATGGTGGATCTTTCCATGGCAAACTGTTAGCCATAACCAGATGCTGATTGGATTATGTTCACATCCCCAAATTGGATTTCTAGATGTTGATTTCTAATTGGTGTGGTCATTCGGGCAAACTGATGAATCATGCTGAATTCTTTACACAGATAAATGGAAGAACAAACTGCGAAATAATGATTGCACGCGCCTAACATATTGGATTTCCGATTGGAATATTTGGAATATGATGGCATATCCTCATTTGGGTCCTTGGGTCAGTTGGATTAATCATTATTTCACAATAACAACTTACGATTAAACGACACAAATGGAGGATTCATCACATCCCCTTTTGATCAGGATGTAAAATTCGGACATTTATAGTCGTAATGTAAGAGTAGTGTAAGTTGGAAAAAGGAATTGGACTGTTGGAATATCTATGATTATCTATGATTGGTTTAACCTAAGCCATCCTAACCCATCCTAACCCCTTCTGCGGAGTGTTTTGGAGTTTTGGGTATCTAACTGCCGAAAAACGCGGGGTTGAATTTCACTTTTATGGATACATCATCTAAATACATCATCAATTTGGATGAGTGAAACAAAACCCAACAAAAACACCAAGATCTGTTGGGCAACCGTTTCGCTTCCGGAGATCCAAGTGTCTGATGCAAAAAGGTCAAAGGCACTTCCCAGCTTTTTTCCCTACGACAAGCCGAGATCGCAGTGTTGATGTGGATGGTGTTCACTTCTGCTCTTTCCTGGCGCCTTGGTGTTCTTTTTGCAGAAAATGTTGAGGCTATCCTGGAAACAAAACCGCTCCGAATCCGACGAATCCGATGATTTTCGAATTGGACTTCCCCTGCGCTCACATGCTGTCCGTGTTTTGACGAAAAACATGACAGTAGGTCAATTTTTTTTGACTCACGAGGGCTCAAATCCATTCTAACCCACATGACGAGAATGACGCTCGTGCTCCAGATCCATTTGTGTTTACTCGGCTTGCACACAGCGATTTGGGCGTGTTTCAACGGAATCAACTGGCTACACCCAATAGATTTTTCACAACCACCGAGTCTCCAGAACTCAAACACTATGGCGTCATGATCAAACAGATGAAACCAGACAATTTTTAGGGTCTGGAAGTCAGAAAAACAATTGTACAAAATTGTAATATATAATAATATAAACACTATCTATATATATATATATGTATTATTTATTAATCTGCAACTAAGGCCAGATTCTTACGGCTGCCCGATCCTACCTATCATTCTTGTGATGCCGCGACATGAGGCCTTATGTAATTCATCCAGTTTGTTGGTTTATACAGGTTCCCACAGTTTGGATTATCTTCTGGTAATCCGACATAGCTAGATGGTTTCCATGCCCCATGTTGTTTGATTTAATACCTTGAACTACCATGAAATACCAGAGGGGTAATCCATCCATTCACAACCACAGTGCGTCATGGCTGGGGTGAATTGTCAAGTGTCTCGCCATGCCACCCAAAATATGCTTTAAAAAATCTGTGGATAACTAGTTAAACCAAGAATATTCATGATAATTATGGATGATTCATGAACAGATTATATATAAACCATCAATAAATTTTAAACATATAAAGATTCATGATATTAAACATATATAAACCATCAATTTTGGGGTACCCCCATATATAAACATATATAAACCATATATACCCTCCAGTAAATAAACATAGACCCTGGCAGTCATCGGGGTTGGAAGATTAGTTTCCACTAAAAAATGGTGATTTTCAGGGTCAAACTGTTAATTTACCAGAGGGTAACCCATATTATCTGCTGAATCGACAGCAGCCTTTTTGGATTCCAGGCGCACGACAATCGTTAAGCCATGCATCATGAGCCTCAGGACCTGGCGAAAAGACCCCATGGCTTATTGGAACATCCGAATAACTATGGCAATCTCTGGGAATAAATGATTGGATATATATATATATATATGATGTATATAAATTTCATATATATATAATAGATACAAAAAATGATATAAATATAAATATAAATATGTAAATAATGTATATAAATATGATGTATAATATATATATATATATATTAATTATATTATATATATATATGATATATGATATATGATATGATATATATGTATATATATAATATATTGGACATAGAAACCAATTATATAGACTTATGATCGTAGATCAATAGACAAACTGATGATGTTATAAACCAATGTCTTTTTGGAGGTAGCCTATTTTCAGTCAAACCCATGCCATTACCAAACAACACGCCAGCGCTTAGACGTTAGCCCTCCATGTGCCACTCGACCGGGAGTACCAATCTAAAAAATCCAACCGAAACGTTTGAGTTTGGCCTCACTGGTAGCTCCTGCGGCCCAACTGTTTGACTTCGACTAACATCTTATAATATCTAACGCATTTCCAAATTCATGAAATGCGTATCCTTTGAAAAAAGTTTGCATTCCACTTCCAGCCACCTTGTAACACCCAGTCTGAGGTGGTCCTCATCTCACATTCACATGCTGCTCGAATTGAATCTGTATTGCGCCGTCGGCATGGCAATCCTACATTCCGTGCAAATTTCTATTATTATATATCATACAATATATATATATGTGTCTAATATACATACAATCTTTAGCTGGGTATTGAAATAATGTGTCTCGAACTGTGGGATCTTAAAAAGATCAGTCTATAGTCGGCAACATGTTGTTATTTTGGGATGGGATGGGGGGTCCAATTTTCAAACAACCCGATTCATATTCCAAAACAAACCATGTCCAACTACATCACTTGAACTTAAACACGAAAACTGTGGTGCTCCAAAGATTATCTCAATACTGCGCCCAACTGTTGGTTATCACTTCTTCAGCGATCATTTACTAGCTGGTGGTTACGCATGGTTAAGCCTCCACCCGAAAAATATGCTCGCCACTTATGTAGGATCATCCCCCCTATTGATCGGCTTGAACATTAAAAGTAACTAACATGTTTGAAACCACCAATCAGGAGCATCATTTGTTATATATGCCCATCAGATCCCCATTCCACATGATGAAATCTGCATGAAACTCTCCAAATTTTAGATGCTCAGTTATACCTCCACATTAAACTCGCATTGAAGATCATGTGTTATATTCTTATATATGCATATATACATATAAAGTTATACACATATACAAAATTATACACATATACATATACACATATATAGTTAATTACCCATCATATCCCCATCATATCCCCATTGAATTCCCATGGAATTCCTATGGAATTCTCATCATGGTGCCTCAAGCGCACTCGTCCACTCTCCAGATCGGGAGAGTTTCTTCAGCACAGCCGTCGCCTCGTGACGTCGTGCCGCGGCGAAGAACGAAGCGATGGTACGTCATGGTTTTGTCATCTGCCATGGGAATCCAACAAATATATAAATTATATATATATAATTAATATTAATCAATGTAGATCATCATAAATCCCAATGAGCAAATATATTGTAATATATATATAATAGATAATACTGTAAATGATCCACATTGATTGTATCATATGAAATGAATCCCTCCATTTAGGTCTCCTGGGATGATTCCAGGGGTCGATGTCGATCGGGTCGATCCACCACGGGACGACCATGTGAATATCAGGGAATGACCATGGCTATTCTCATGGAATTTATATATATATAATTGTATATAATTGTACATATATATAATTGTATATAATTGTATATAATTGTAAATGATTGTATACATAATTGTAAATAATTGTATATAATTGTATATATATACATATACTTGTATATAATTGTAAATATTTGTATATAATTGTATATAATTGCATATATATATATAATTGTATATAATTGTATATGATTGTATATATATATAATTGTATATAATTGTACATATATATATAATTGTAAATAATTGTATATGATTGTATATATATATATAAGTGTATATAATTGTATATGATTGTATATATATAAGTGTATATAATTGAATATAATTGTATATGATTGTATATGATTGTATATATATATATATAATTTTATATAATTGTATATAATTGTCAATATATATATATATATCTATTGATTTAACATTGGGATTTAATAAGATTTAAGCATCAACAAATGCAGATTAACGGGAATTAGATGGAATTAGTGGGACTTAATTGGATTTATGTAATGGGATGAAACTGTTATATATCCGGGTCCACGTGAACATTTCATAACATTTCCAAAGCCATTGGATTGAGATATCTTTAATTTCTTTTCATTTTAGCTGCATTCACCAAAGTTTTTTTCAAGATTTTCGCTCAGCAATGAACACAACTTAGAATCCAAAACCCAAATCGTTCAAGAATGGCTTCCAGTATCGGCTCACCAGTGGTTCATCACATCAGTTGAGGCATCTTTCCCAAGGTGCCAGCAGGTGCCTCGCCATTGTCCAACATTGAAACTTTTGTGGGACCAACTGATCTACTCTTGGGCACAGTTTTAGTGGTTGAGTCACCCCTCTGAAGAATATGTATGTTTCCCTTTGATAGGCTTGAACATTAAAAGCACCAACCAGGAGCATCATTTGCTATAGATATACGCATCCTATTTTTTTTTATCCCAGTTGAATCGCCTATTTATATAGAATCATTTCTTCGAACCGAAGCCACCAATTCAGATCATCATTTGTCACAGACCCGTCATGTCTCCATGAACTCCCAATGTGAATTACATCGTTAAATCCCCATTTGCTCCCCAAATAGAAAGCACCAGATCATCATACAATATGTTTCATCATGTTTTTCATAATGTTTCATACAATCATACAATAGCTGTTTCATAATATTTCTATGTGTTTCATCATGTTTAACATACAATCATATCATATCCCCTTCGTCCCCATGAACTGATTACATCATGAATGACATCCCGATTCTCCAGGACATCCCCAGGAGATCCCCTTCGGGTCCCATGGTCGTCCCATGGGACGAAATCTCCGTGGAGTTACTGGAAGTGGTGGGTGAAAAATCCCAAAAGTCCCAGTTTATTTGATCCCAAAACAACATGGGTCATGTGGTAAAGCCATGTAAACCCCATGTTATAGTGATTTTATAGTGATTTTATCCCATTCACCAGGACTAGGGCTATACCCAATTTTATATCCAGTCGGGGATGGTGCCCATGACACAGATTTTCCAGCACCGAGCGACTTCCTGTGGCTGCCATGTTCCAATCAGATCTAACCCCCACACCTCCGAAGCAAGGCGTGGGTCTTCTACATTCGCTGGTGCACCAGTTTTCATTAACTTTGATTATTTTCTCAGTAAAATCTATGATTTAATAGGATTTCATGGAATTCTGTATATCGAGCTAGTGAATGGAATAAGACTAAACCAACAAACATATATAACTGGGGGGCACCATCATGTAGTGGCAAGAAACATGCACTTTAGGGTACATCGGATTGACTCTGGAACTATGAGACAGTGATCCTCACATAAATAGTAAGATCTGCAATCATACAACATGTGTATCTTTGAATATAGATTGGTCATCTTTTCTCATGCAATCACTCTACATCAAAATCCAGGTACCGTGGAAGTTTCACATCAAAGTAGCTATGGCTGGTGCCGGATCTTCATCCCCAACTTTGGTTTTAAACCACGCCAATCCATGGCATTTTTACCTGGGCGCTCAGTTTAGCTGGCTAAATCCACCATCAACATCCATCATTTACAGCTACAACAAGCATCCCCCATTTAGCCATCATTTACCCTCCAATCAACAAGAATAAACGAATATATTCCGTATATCATATATATATATATTCCATATATATATATATTCCATATGTATATATATATATACAAATATACATACATACTTCGAAAATCCAAGAAGATTCACCATTTGTAGATTATTTACCTATTGAACATGGACTTGTTCATAATTCCATGGCTATGTCGCTTTACCGGAGCCATGAATCGAAAAAAACACCGCGACCCGAGCCGCGCCTGGTCTGTGAGCTCCATGCTGCTCTGCCGAGCCACAATGGCTGGGGGAGCCATAGAAAGCCATAGTGCTATAGGAATATCTTAGAATATAGGGATATCATTAGTATAGTATATGGCTTTCTATAGTATATATCTACATAGAAATATAGCACCCATATCACTAGTATAATTGATGAGTCATTCTTTGAAATAGGACGGTCGACTTTTTAACCAAGTAGAGTGCCACTCTGTGAAGTTCTTCCTCGTCATCCCCGAAAAACGCTCCAGTTGCCCATTTCCTGCGGTGGCCATTTGGTCGCACACACCTTCGGATCTTGACCGAATTGAGGGGTTGGAACCCTGAATTTCCACGCAGAAATTCAGCTGACAACAATGTTAGTATTGCGCAATGTCAAAAACCTCTAGCGCATATTTGATGGTTTATACCACCCATAAAGATGGTTGTTAGTTGGGGATGGTGCATCCTATTGCTGAGATTTTCAAGATTCACAGTGGTGATAGGAGTGTCACGGAATGTCCATCACATTCCTCTGCCCGTCCTAAAATGTGCGTTCAAAAATATGCAAAGGCCAACAATTGACATGTTTTTGAGCACTACTGGTACTTTTCAAATCACATCACAAAATTTCTGATGTGTTCTAGTATGAACTGCCCGTTTTGAGGGTTCGAGACCCCACGTGTAAAGACTCTAGTCAATCAACTCCTGCGAATTGCACCAGCTGGCAAGCCGCAATTCAGAAAGGTTGATGTGGCGATTCGGAAATCCAGAGTGGCCCCGAAATTAAAGCCCCCGATATTTGAGGCAGTCAAGTCCGGTTCTCCTACAACATGCAGAGCCGAGCAGGCGTGAAACTGTTGAGCCCTGCGCCGAGAGCATGCCTGTGTAGTCTCCGCACGTCTACACATATGCATATATGTAACATGTCCCCTAAAAACAAACCGTAGAATTGTGGAAAGTCTTTGTGCTTTCTGATTCACTGATGTCAACAGGACGCTTGATAAGTGCACATTCTCCCGCTTCAGTTTTAACCACTGATGCTCCCGGCCAGTGTGCTGCCGTTTATTGCTACAGAGGCAGCACAAAAAAAAACATGCTGATGAACAAACATGTCATGTAGTGCTATGTTTTCAAGCACGGTGAAACACATCGCCTGGTTTTTAAGCGATCGGGGACACATTGGCCGGCCAGAAAAGAAAATAACCCTCTTCAATCGCTAGTGCAGATTCTTTATAACTCTTTTCTCAACACATTGAAATCAAAACACACTGCGTTGAAAAATCCTGGATTGTGCCACCTTACATTGCACCAGCCTCTTGAAACAGCAATCAGGAGCATAGGGTGCTTTGATTGTATAGCCCAAGGTTTGTCCGAAAGATCTGGTTGAAATTCAGTTTGCTTAGATGATCAGGTAAACTTCCAGGTAAACTGGGGCTTAAACCGTTAAAATCCACAGAATTCCCAGTAAAAATCAATGGGGTTTTGTTTGATTCTACCAATACAGCATTTCCACGTAA
>Ga0126342_10000784_pt1 | contig 39028 bp, 33 predicted proteins | sample Cyp1metagenome_FD_92528 | JGI IMG/M metagenome (GOLD analysis project Ga0126342, IMG submission 92528) | Coral microbial communities from Lord Howe Island, Old Settlement Bay, Australia - Cyphastrea 1 metagenome | ecosystem: Host-associated > Invertebrates > Cnidaria > Coral ...
GTATCAAGAGTGTCTTAGAAGTTACTTGAAGAAGATGTTACGACGTATCAAGAGCGTCTTGGAAGTTACTTGAAGAAGATGTTACAACGTATCAAGAGCGTCTTGGAAGTCATTTGAAGAAGAAGTTGCAACATCTTTGAAACGCAGACGAAAGAACGTTATTACACCCCCCCGAACCCCCCACCCACCCCCCGAAAACACGCCATTTGCAAAAGTGACAAGTCCCGCCCATTGAGCGCCGCCACCAAAAACGTGCCCGTGGGACACGGTGATTACCCACAGGGGATAACTTGGGAGGCAACCCAGTGCCGGATTTCTCCAGAAATGCTTTATGTAACTGAAACTTGCACTGTTGCTGCAAAAAAAATAATGTTGCCCATTCTTGATAAATTATGCCATAATTTAGCAGACTGAACAGTGTGGCAATTTTGGGATCAGATAGTTACCCCTATCCTAACCATTCATGCCAGTGACCTCGCTTTGTGAGGTCGCTACAATTTATCCAGATTATCCGCATTGAATCCCAATAATAAAAAAAACAAATGCGGATTGGGATTGGTATATCATTGGTCAAAAACCATACTCCACATCAATTACCCTCTGGTAAACATACAAAAAACTATGGTTAAAATTACCATGCTATTAATGGGAAAACTCACTATTTCTATGGTCATTTCATCATTTTCCCTAGCGAATTGACCGTTTTCAAGGTCCATTTTTATGGGTCCGAAATTCGAAAAAAATAACCTCACCTGGAAAGGGTCTTGGTGAACGTCTCCTGAACGGTGCTGCGAAGGTGCCCCAAACAGCTCCCAACACGACAATGGGATTAGTGCTTCATAGTGCTTAATAGTGATTAATGGTGATTAATGGTGATTGATAATGGTGATGGATTTGTTTTATGTTGATTTATAGTGTTTTTTGTGGTGAATCATGGATTATTAACAGTGGTTACTAAATGTTGTTAACGCTAGTATAGAGCAATGTCATAAACCACCCATCTCCTGATGGTTAAGTTCTACCCATAAAAATGGGAAGTCATTGGCGTGGGTGGATCCTATTGCTTTACCAACAGTGATCAATAAATGGTCTAGCAAAGTCTAAAGAAAATTGATTAGACAATTTAACCGTGATTAGACTTTAGACATTATTGATTAGACTAGATATTTATTGATCATTAGTGATTAATATCTAGTGATTAGACAATTAACAGCAGTGATTAATGTCAGGCCAAGCATTCATCATAAGTACTCGATGGTTCACCACGGTAAGCAGCTTGGTGAACGGCTGGTATTTTTCAGTGGCCTAAGTCGGGTGTGAACTAAGCCACTGGGGTGAACCACTTAGTAGTGATTAATAGGAAGAAGTTTCTATCAAGAACCCCTAAGGTTTACTAATCATCGATTAAGGCTTAATAGCCGGGTTTATTCCAGAGCTTATTAAGGGGGCTTTTTTTTACCACCAACAACCACAACCACAAGCGAATCTTCAGGCGGATCTTCACCATTTTTCTGCACAACTCCGGCATTTTTCTTCGGCTTCTCCATGTCCCTACAATAAATAATGCACTGCAATACAATCATATACAATTCATTGGTCTTAAGTCTTAAGGTTAGAGGCAGTTATCAGTTACCAAGTTACCAGCCACAAGTTTTAGTCAACGTTTGTAGTACGCAGGATGAACAAACACGGCAAATGCCTTCTCGGATGAAGCTGAAAAATCCACTAAGTCACTTGCTTTCCCGCAGAGTCCCAAAGGTTGGGCCCCAGGCCCATGGCGAAGGTCATTTTTTGGATCTGAAAACGTCCAATTTGGGATGTCAGTCCAAGGGAAACCTCTTTGAGACCTGAATGAAGACCAGTTCTATGTTGGCGTCGCAGATAGAAACCTTCTCTCCTCGATTCCTGTTTAAAGCAACCCCAAAAAGTTATAAAAACGTCAAATCCAAATCTGAATTTTGATTATGTAATATAAATTGAGGTTTCCTAAAATAGGGGTACCCCAAAACCATGTGTTTCGATACTAAGTCATGCTCATCCATGACTTGGATGATTTTGGGTACAGCGCCCCCTATTTTAGGAACCCCCAAATGATAGGCTATAATGATGCTGGTTGGTGGTTTCAACCCATCTGAAACATGTGCTTCTCGATTGGGATCATCTTCCTAGTTCTGTGGTCGAAAATTAGGAAAAAAACATGGTCAACAACCAAGATAGTAATCCAATAAAAAAAAATTGGAGGTACCACATGGTTGGTATCAACTACCTCCAAAAATTTACCGTAGTAATCCCGAAAAAACATGGTAACAACTACCTACAAATAAGTAGTTTTCCACAATTTGGAGGTGTCCTAAGTCATAGGGGTACCCCCAAATCATCCAAGTCATGGATGACCATGACTTAGTATAGCTTAACAACCGTGGTGACGACTGGGGATCCCCCATGACTTACAGTAAGAAACCATGACTGGGTGTCCTTTTACATCAGTCATTCACGGTGTATACCGAATTTAAACGAATAATTCTATCATTTATCTAATCTATCATAGGGGTATAATACTTAATCTATCATATGTCTTAGATTGTCTTAGTATGTTGTCATAAGATGGTTCTTTTTTTTTGACATAGATCCCATACTAACAATTCAGGGCTTTCACTTTTCTATCTCTTTGTGGGTCAGCTTCGCCAGTCCTTGAAACGATGACCTCACTGATGGCCCAGACGGAGGGCCTGACAAATAGTCGCTCCTAGAACCAAAGATATGCTGAAATATGCTTAAATATAGTTAAATGTGTCTTGTTTTACTCATAAATCATCTCAAAATATCTTAAATACCCGTTTTCCATGGTTACGGCATGTTGAATCCCAGGTTTCATTTTTGTTTGCCAACACCTCTGTGGAAAACCCACCATTTGTAGATCGCTCTTGGAAAATCATGGCTTTGCCTTTTTTTTATCTGGATAAATCATAGCAATTCACCCATGTTCCATGAAACATATCTTTCTGGATAAATATCCCATATCTATCTGGATAAATATCCCATATCTATCTGGATAAATGTCATTTTGGGATGATTCCCCGCAATCGATGCCCATCCATTCCGTTGTGATGTCGCTGGAATTTCAGGTCGTGGAAAAATTCATCCAGATCTGTATGGAATACCTGAGTTACCTTGACTAAAAAAAAGTGGTCATCTTTTGCCCACCGGGTTTTCTGGCACAATTCGCCTGGAATAACACTAGATATTACACAACAGGCGGCTGGGTAAATTGCCATACCTTTAAGATCAATCAAGATCATAGGGGTCAGGGATAGATATATCACTTGTCGTGATAAATCACCATGGCTTACATCTTATATCTGGTTATTTAACATAGCCATGGAAAGATCCACCATTTCTAATAGGTAAACCATCTATTTCTATGGGCCATGGCTTAACCATGGCGAACTGTTAGTCATAGCCAGAGGGTATATCTGGGATAGATTTAGCCATAACCTGAGGATTCCATTGTCTGGTTCCCTGAGGACTTCTACTCGCCTGCCAGGAATGAGGTTCCTCCCGGCACGTTCTGAACGAACTGAACCTTCTCCACGAGCCAACCTAAACGGAACTTGATGGTAGACTTGGCGCCAGCAGGTGCCAAACGGAACTCGAAAAAAGGCTACGGCTGGTGCCAAACATGATCAACATAAATTGGTTCAGGGAGTCTTGTTTTTTTGACTGGTCCTGGTTAGGAACTGGTCAATACCTCTCATCAATAAGTCCCAAGTAGCTGCTCTCCATAGTTCATTCCATTTACCATCTGGTTATTTAACATAGCCGTAGAAAATCCCTTATAAATGGAGGTTTTAGTGGGAAAATCATCCATAAATGGGCCATTTTCCATGGCTACGTTAAATAACCAGAGGGTACATACTTTCCGATCATTGGTCACATGAGCGGACTATAGTTCGATGGTTTTCCATTCACATGCTGCTTGTCCCATTAGTAAAATGGGCTTCTGACCCCAGCGACACTCACCTCGCCATCCATGGCCATTTTCGGGCAATGCTTCAAAGTGCCAAACCCAAGTGAAGTCCTTTAAAAAAACAGGCCTGACCCAAAATATGTATACCGTATAAGTATATTTGTTTGTATAAATACTATAAGATGTGGTATGATGTAGTATAGTATAAAATACTATAAATATTACCCTCTGGTTATTTAACATAGCCATGGAAAATGGCCCGTTTATAGATGGTTTACCTATTAAAAATGGTGATTTTCCATAGCTATGTTAAATAACCAGATGGTATAATATGTAGTAAATGTAATATGTGTATATAGTAGACAAAAACCGCCGCCCCTCTTTGCGGTTTGATCTCTATCCCACCTGGAGCAATGTTGCCATGAGCCTCCCACCTTTGCAATCTTTGCATCCGTGGCGGGTGGTTTTTAGCAATGACTATGTGACATTATGTGACTACATGGCAGATGATCAACTGATTGCCTGGTCAACTCAACGATGTGATCATGGCAAGTGATACTATCACGGATGATACTTAATCAATCTTAATCATAGGTGGTTGATATGTGCACAGACAAGTTACTAGGCTACTAACACGGCATGAGGCCTATGGTGACGGCCCAGCAGCAACAATGAGGCATCGGTAGATTGGGAAAGCAGGCAACAAGGGTGTGGTACAATCTCGGTGATGATCTGGATACATGTCCCTAGTTTTCTGGATACAGGAAATCCTTTCAAATCGAAAAAAGTAGCCTCTGGTAATCAAACATGGCTGGCTGGAAAATTCATGAAAATCCCCGCAGTCAATTTGGGGACAAAATATATAAACTAAATGGTAGCCTATCAATGGAACATTGCCAAAAAATGGAAATTTGCATGGGAAAACTAAAACATCCTACTTGGTGGCTCATCCCACTTAATAAGTGGGTTATAACCCCAGTTATAAGTGGTTATAACCCACTTACTAAGTGGGATGAGCCACCATCCTATAATAAGTGGAGCATTTTCCAGCAGGCCATGTTCCATTGCCGGAGGGTAACTCGTTGATTCCCGGTCTCATGGCATTGCGATGGCCGAGCCGTCTGTCCAATGTTTAGCAAGAGTTTGTCCCTATATTCTATCCTATTAGTATATATCTAAATATCATTATGTTAATATCCTATATTCTATCCGTATATCATCCATGTATATATAATTATTTTATAATTATAATATATATATATATATATATCCTATATTCTATCCATACCCTATCCATGTTTCTGGATGTTTCTTATGATAAACTATAGTAATTCACCAGCCTCGAAAGTGCGGCCATTTCGGGGATGAGGTCGTCGTAATTTCTCCAGATTCTCCCATATTCGCACTGGAAATCCCTATTATACCACCATTTTTGCTTGTTAAATCCTTATGAAATCGCTATGTGTGTTGGTGAAATCCCCGTTAAATCATCATGTTTGTTACAGAAATCCCCATTTTTTTCATGATTTATGAATCTTATTGCTTAAATCCATTAAATCCATTAAATGAAATCCCCATTAAATCCATCATCAAATTCCGTTTCTTTGTTGCTTAAATCCATCATTAAGTCACCATGACCAGTGCGGAATCTCCCTGCCCCAATCCCTCAGCCCTCGACTGCAGCCCCGCAAACTTCATGGCAAGGCGTCAATGTGGGGCCCCCAAACGTGATGTTTGTTGGTTTATAAGCCCCCAAAAAACTATACAAGGTGGTGCCCCATAGTTAGATAAGTTGGTTTATAACTCCCATAACTATGGTTTATGGCAGATATAACTATAGTTAATGGGGTTTATAAGCCAACTTATAACTGGGGGGCACCATCCTGTAGTTATGATTAAGTTATTTGCGTATCATAAACAATAGTTGTTGGAGTTATAAATCAACTTAGCTATCGTAAACGGGGGCCCCACATTGGGCTGTAGAATGGGAGGAGAATCAACCTATGTGTAATCTTACATGCCCTTTTCCAACAAATCTTACATTGCTCCGCTGGTTTGTCTGCCATCTGCAGCACACAAGTAACCCACGAACTTTTACTCATGACTCCAGAAAGAGATAATATATGAAAATTGTCTTTGAAAGTAGACTGACCAGCTACACATCTCTTGCAAAAAAAACTCCGATATGATAACTGACAACTTGATAAACCCAAGTTAAGCCCCTAATCTTGGGAAGGTATTGTGTTTTTTGAAAAAAACTCTGCTTCGATAGTAAAAACTCTGGGTCTGCAGAAAACGGTGCAGCTTTCAGACTGCCCTACGGGACAGTCGATGTGGACATGTCATGGTATGAAACTGCTACATGGATTCGATGGTTGCACCCAGCCACAAGATACCAATCTGGGAAAACCCTCTGAAACTCGACAAATCTTTTAATGTGAGATTCTGTTATAGGAAAAAAATGGAAAAAAAACTCTTTGTGGCTGGAAATCTATCCATGTAAGGTTGGAGCAACCCTGATGCTGCAGCCTGTTTTCCTACTCTTGTTTAAGTCGTAAACGGTGCGCAACGCGCAACATGAACGCCGCAGTCGGAGCTGTGGTTGTTTGCCATGAAGTTGCATTGGGAAACAAACTGTACTGCAAGAAGTATGTCTAATTTGCCATTCAACATGGCAAACTATGCAAATATAGATTGGTGACTTTAGGTCCAGAACAACACTATGGATTCCAGACACGACTTTGGATTCCATAACATTCCATGCCCACTATGGATTCCATAGGCACAGCTTGGCAAAACATCATCGTTTTTATATTCGGAGATTCCTCGTGTGACTTGGCTATGAACTGCGCCGACCGCAACGTCCAGCGGTTGACATTCCCTTGGGTTTGCTCGATGTGAGAGAAAATCATAGGGATATGTAAGTATCCTTTCTGGGGGTTTATCATAAAGCAGATTGGGAAATCATTTGAAAATAAGAAGTGATAAGTGATGGTTTTATATCATGATTACTCATTTTTCATACGAATCAACCATTAACCATATCAATGATTGATACCCACTATATCCCACTAACATTATCTAACTATATTGTTATTCATGGATAGTATAGCAACATGAATCCCGTTCCCCTTATCATATTTTCAACCGAAAGCCTGGTAAAATGTACGGAGCTCTGCGGGCTTAGAGTCTTAGAGCTCTGCCCAGTTGGAAAGGTAGGTTTCCTTACAAGAATACCACATGATGGATATAATGACAAGCCAAAATCTGCAAGAGATGCAGTGAACTATCCGTCACTAGTGACAATTCAGAATACTTAAATATCCGGTCAAGAAGAAAAAGAACATGTGATAAGGAAGAATCCAGTACTGCTGTGATATCACCAGCATTCTTGCGTTCTGGCCATGGATATCAAACTGTTTGTTGCTTAGCCTGACACTGAAACAACGCTTGTTGACGGATCGATCTCGCCCAAGGATTTGGGTCACTGTTTCGCCACGGTTCCATTCGGAAGCCGCGACGAGGAGCTAAGATTGGGCATCGCGGTAGGCATGTTGCGGAGCGACTGCCAAGTTGGGATCTGATTGTTGGGATGATTCTGATTGTGTAAAGATCTGAAACTAGAAATCAATGGGGTATATAGATGTTTATAGCAAGATCTTACACCTGCTTGGTTTTTATTAGTCAGTTGGGATGATGACATTCCCAATATGATGGGAAAAATAATCCAAATGCTCCAAACCACCAACCAGGATACGGATGAAGGCTACTCTGTTGGCGAACGCGGCTAGCTGATGCCATTGGTACTCTACACGAAATTCAGCAACATGAACCGATAAGCTTTGTAGAAATGTGATAGATCCAACAGCTTATATATCCATTGTTTGCAAATGTCGTTTGCAAATGTCACCACACCAAGCCATGGAGAAGCCACAAGTTTCGTCGGTCGGAGCAAGATCTGGCAGATCAGTAGATGACTCACACTGGGAAATCCCCCGTTTTCAAGTTGAATCTCCTATGTGCCTACAAGTTGGGTGAAAACTTCCGAGTAAGATTACCAAAAGGTACAAACGTACTGCATTTTTGTATACTTCTTGGTGCCCTTCTGAAGCTGCAAGAGTTTCCCCAATCCGGGTATCAAAGTAGTTCTTACCGGTGCTCCAAGCCTTGCAGCACAGTTTGTTTCCGGTGTATCTGCAATGAGCACCATGTGATGGCATGAATGTCAATGAAATTCAATGTGGTTTCAATGAGATCACCACACCAAACAACGAAAAACGCAACCTCTTACTGGGTTTAGGGTTGAAGGAAATCTACATATTTTTTTCGCATATCCCAGCCATTCTTCATGGTGGGTATAACCAGCAAAGCCCGCAGAAATCTAAGGGAAACTCAGCTCATCAGCATAGCCACATCAACTTTGATTCAACTTTGATCTGACCCAAAACACCTGCTCCGAGCTGCAGAAAATGGTGCCAAAATAAGGGGCGCCCAGGCCACGTCCTGACTTCGCGGGTTCAAAACCTGTTTTCGTTTGTCGCTGACGAGGTGTTCACCAAAACTGTGGCTATTTTTGGATCAATGAACATGGATTGCAATCTGAGAGATTCGTGTGGATTTCCGCAGGTTTTTTCGTAATCCTGAGCAAATCAAGCACATTTGAACCTTGTAATTGTACCAATCCAATGGCGACAATGGGACGGCGTTCATTTGGCTGCCAGTCCCTGAATTGATGCTCAAAAGTACAAGGTGATGCTTCATAAGGAACTAGCTAAGCTTTCTTGTAGCTCCAACAACTGGTTAGTTTACATCGAAATAGTTGAATAGGGTTATAAACCAACTTGCGACTGGCGGGCATGACCTTGTAAATCCTTGTAACAGTTCCTGATTTTATTCCAGCTTCTGCTCAAGTACATCCTCCAAGGAAGAAGATCAGCTTGTACTACCATTCTTGTTGAAGCATGTTGTTCCAGCCACATGAGAGGAATTATCCAAGTGTACTCACTGCAGATTCTACTTAATGTGGGCAAAACAATGATAAACGATCCCCCAAATCACCATGAATAGGTGGTGGTATAAACCATTCCCAAATGGGTGGTTTATGTTTGTTTTTCCCACATGAAGTGTTTTTCTTTATCATCTCAGCACATATCTCCAGTGGCAATCAGGCGGGGCACCACACGCGAGCCACTGAGCGCACTTGACCAGCTTAGCTGGCGCCAGATGCATGAATCCTTCCCAACAGTTTCTCGGGTGCGGCTTCTGCGTCCATTGTAACAGTAGCAATCCTTAGTATCAGTCTCAGAAATAGTAGATAATAGTATTAGAATCAGTGGTGGAGTATCAGTCTTGGCATTCGTCCATTAGTAACAGTTTTTTCAAATCAGTGGTGTTAGCAAGAATACTAGAAACAGCCTGAAGCAATCTAGACTATCCCCAGAGTTTACAATTCTGATTTCTTCACATGACAAGATTTCTTTGACCTCACTCAATCATGGACCATGATTCCAGTGCATGGGTTCATAAGCAACACTGGAGTCAGGTTAGGCCCGGCTGTCAACGATCACCTCGTGGTCCCTCTTCATCAATCGTCATCACCAATGATTGGTCAAAATCTTCACCTATTGGTCAATACCAACAGCAGATTGATAGATAGCTCAAATTTTCTTCCCACTTTGACTAGATCCCTGTCGTTGGTGACATAAAACCCCATTTCATCCCTAGAAGTCACTCACATCATCATTCCAGGCGATCAGTAATCCCAATGACTTCCAACGGCGTCCAGCACATTTTCAGGTGATTTGTAGTGGTAGTTGGATGTCGTTGGTCCCATGGGTCATTGATTCTCAGTGGGAAACTGATGGGATCTTTGTTCGGAAAACGTTGGCGGTTCAGTTCCGACGTGCTTCGGTTCCTGGCTCCATCACGGGCAGCAAACCAATGGGGTCGAACAACCTGCGAATTGCCTTGCAGTCAACATGGCTACCATGGCTACGTTTGGTACTTGCATTAGACATATATCGTAGACTTGCTGATTCTTGTATATTCTTGTATGTATGTATATATACATTGTATATATATATATATATAATATCAATAAGGTTCTGGAACCGAACCGGAACCGTGGAACCGAACCGTAGAAATTCAAAAAGCCTATGAACCGTAGGAACCGTGAACCGCTGGAACCGTGTGCAAAACCGAACTTGAGGAACCGGAACCGTCTTACCCTCCCCCAGTAAACTGATTGGACAAGTTGTAATTGCTTTTTGAGCTCAATGAAAAAAACAAATATGGGTTTCTTCATAAAAAAATGCATGCGCTGACAATTTCAGGAAGCTTTGGTTTTCCGAGTTCAGCTCTCTCCGCTCTTTGAAAGCCGCTGCTCATGAAACCTCTTGCGGGAAGCAAGAAACCTCTTGCGGGAAGCAATATGTATTTGCTTTTCCGACGCTGGAAAAAAAGCAAATATCAATGCAGAATATTCCAAACACCGAACCGAACCGAACCGAAATCGACCAGGAACCGCAGGAACCGAAACCGAACATGAACCGAACCGGGCCTATAGCAAATACTAGAAACCGAAACCACACTGTAATATGTGTATTGGGCAGTATTTAATTTATTTGAATATGTTGTCAAGGAAAACAAACATAGATTTCATCTGGTAGATTGGGATAGGTGGGCTCAAACAAAGACCGCAACCTCAGCAGCAACAACAACCACAACAGCAACAGTAACAAAAACATACAAAAACAGCAACAAAAAATACTACTACAACTACAACTACATAACTACAACAAAAACTACAGCAACAAAAAAAACTGCAACTGCAACAAGGATAGCAATAACAAACAAGAACCCACAACTAACAGACAACAACCAACAACCAACACCAGCTTGCAAAGAGCATGCCGAATGAAAGATTCCAGCTCCAACATGTTGCAAATATATGCAAATATCCTGCAAAATGGAAGGTTGCAGCTCAAAAATGCTGCAAATAGCAAGCAAAATGGAAGATTGCAGTAAAATGTTGCAAATAGCATGCCAAATGGAAGAGTTTTCTCTTCAGTTACTATGTTGGAGTATATCATTGTGTCCCATTTTCATACACACTCCATATTCACTATTCATTGGCCCCTATTGTTGATGGTTAATATACCTGCATATACCCATTTTTGATGGCCAAAAACAAGCATCTTGAAAGTTTATTCATCATCCCATACGTATTACCATTGCGGTTGGATTTCTACAACCATTTTTGTTGGTGACACCAATGTCATACACATCAATTTATGTTTGCTTATAGAATATCACAATCTACATATTATCATAGATACAAATATACATCAACCCATCTAATTTCCAAATTTGCTGAATATAGATATAAACACGCTTCCGCCGACTTCCGCTTTTTCCGATACGCATCGAGGTAACGGCCTAAGGCAGAGCTCCTTGATTTGTAAACATATATGTGTAATTATATATATAATCACATGTAATTATATATAAATATCAGCATCTATATATATATAATTATATATATCAGCATCTATATATATATATTATAGAATATAAATTTCTAGTCTCTATTGCATCCCTTCCCATCCCTTCCCGCTGTCTCGACAGGTGCCGTGCCTGGCCAGCGTCAGGACGAGGAAATCACGGCAGCTGCGTGGATGGCGGCTTCGCTGCTCCTGGAAGCTGCTTTGCGCTTGGCACAGCTGGCGACCATGGAGCTATGGGCTGTTGCTCGTTAGGGAAAAAGATGGGGATAGGTCAAAACCCTGGTACCTAGTGAACCCCAAGTCATAGCTGGGATTAATGGATGTGAATAACCCACTAAAAATGTATCTATAGGTATTGACCCATACCCAGATGGGAAAAGGATGATGAACCAGATGAACCCAGCCGTTTCACGCCGGGCCAACTTAGGATATTTACCCAATGCTACCCACCGTTTCGTGGCTTTACGAAGTTCCTAACTAACCATCTGAAATAAGCCACTTGGATCAATGGATCCCCACTTAGATGAATGGGTCTGCATAGCTGACCACAACTGGGACCACACATCGATAAGGGGCAAAAACCCATTGTTCCGATGATGTTTGATGGGAGATAGAGGGGGGAAATACCTGTCACTTACTATAAAACATCGGTGAACATACCAGAAAATGAACCATGTAATCCATAGACTGGGAAATACCTGTCATTTAAACTGCTATCAAAACCAGAGTTTTTTCAACACCGTGATGCATCTTGTGGTCGATATTCCTCATCCAGTCATGGGATGCACGGCCATGGCATTCAATTTCAGAATGAGATGGGGGGTTTCCTAAAAATAGGGGTACCCTCTGGTAATTTAACATAGCTATTGAAAATCACCATTTTTAATGGGAAAATCATGGAAAATCCACTATTTCGACTGGGCCATTTTCAATAGCTATGTTAAATTACCAGAGGGTACCCCCAGTTCTCATCCATTTATTGATGGATTTGCCCATGGAAATAAACCATCCAGCTATTGAAGCTATTTTTTGTATCCCCATTTATGGAAACCCCCAGATATAGATGTAGTGGAATGTCATCGAGTTGTCACATGAAACTTCGTCAGGAAATCCAACAAGCTGCATATATGACGTACTCAATGTGTATGCAGTCATGCCTGTATTACCCTCTGGTAAACGTTAACAAAAAACTATGGAAAATCACCATGCTATGGATAAATCCACTATTTTTATGGTCGTTTTCAATAGCAAACTGTTAGTACGGCTTCTTATATTTCCTACATGTGACTTCAAGCAAACCAGTTGGACTCAGGAATCCACACAGTGTGATGAACATAAGCCATCCGTTTTTGATCGTTTTTGATGACCCCAACAACATCATGAAAAACGTAGTGGGGATATTCAAGTAACACAGACAAAAAAAATATTCGAAAGATGACCCAAACATCCACAAAGTGATGAACATACATACATATACATATACATACATATACATATATATAGATACCATCCATACAACCAATCAATCTGGTTGGTGGTTTCAACCCCTCTGAAAAATATGACTCAGATTGGATCATCATCCCAAATATATTTTTTAAAAAACATGTTCCAAACCATGCAACCAATCAATCCAAGATAATCCAAGTGGATATACCATCTGGTTATTTGACATAGCCATGGAAAATCATCATTTTTAATAGGTAAACCATCCATAAATGGGCCATTTCCCATGGCTATGTTATATAAATAACCAGATGGTAATAACCCCATGGTTTACATCACTCAAAACATCCGTACGTTCTCCGTTGCGAATATGATCCGTCGATCCGATGGTCATTTTTGTCGTCCTCCTTGGTCTCATCCCGGAGTCTTCGATGGTGCTCTTCTTCACGCGGTACAGCGCTGTGCCGCGCACGTGCAAACTCTTCCTGGTGGAAAAAACACGATATTTCCTTAAAAGGAGTTTGTGGCCATGTTGGGATATATGATATATCATATCATTAATTGTTATTCAATGCTATATCATATTATATCATGTCATATTACATTGTCTTATATTGTATAGTGTATTATATCATATATATATATATATATCATATTATATATCATATTATATATCATAGTATATATCATATTATAATTATATCATATTATATATCATATTATATATCATATTATATATCATATTATATATCATATTATATATCATATTATATATCATATTATATTATATGATATTATATGATATTATAGGGATATTAACCATGAAAAGAATGAAGATGCGGGGAATCAACCAACTAACCAACAGATGCAGTATGGGTATCTTAACACCATGAAGATGTGGGAAATACAGGGATATTGACAAAGAAATACAGGGATATTCATTAACAACAATGAATATATATTATATATTTCATAAGCAAAACTCGATCATTGTCAATAATTATTGGTCATTACAGAATCAACAAAAATATTCTGTTAAGTACAAAACACAGGTAGGAGTGACCCAAAGATGATTTTGTTCAGATAAGAAATGAATAACAAAAACCATAAATAACTTATCCATTGCATACAAGTGACACAATTTTACGTTTTGAAATCCACAAATGAGTCACTATCGATGCAGATGTGAAGATTATAATGTGATCAACAGAAGTGAAAACATCGCACACAACTTCTTCTTCTGGTGTCTTCATTTCTTTGCCCTGAATTCTAGCGCTCACAGACTCCAGCTGTGCTAAGAGCCATCCCAGTTTCTCAACACAAAATGTAGGCCTTTGAGCCAAAACCTTTGATGTTTCCAAAAGTTTTCACACCCAAGCCATGGCCGCTAAAACTGGCAACATCGCCACTACGGCTAACATCACCATGTTGGGATTTTTGGTTTCCAAGTGATCACTTCTGGGAGCCATCTGATCACCACTCAACTAGAAACGCGGTAACTGAGCTGTCAACCTTCGGGTCTCCGAAATGCACTTGAAGAACTTCACCTCGACCGACGGCAACTGAGCCATCCAAGAGAAAATATGTCCGCCATGTCGCCCGAAGATGGGAGAAGTTCGGAATTTTTCTTCGCCTCAACTAAGAGTTTGCTATGGGAAATGACCCATAGAAATAGATGATCCATGGCGTTCTTGAAATGGTGGTGATTTTCCATGGCGAACTGTTAGTCATAACCAAGGATATCAAAGGCTATATCTATCGGATAAGGATAGTGAACCATGATTTGGGTCCCATAACCAATGGATAATGTGACTTTGAGGTCCCACGATTTTCCATAGCGAGACGCTACAGCCCACCGTGCCTTGTCCACGCGAATCAGCTCTGAACTCTCCGCCGCAATGGCGGTAATTCTGCGGGAGATGGAGAAATGACCATCTTTTTCGGCATGGGGGATATGAGGCAATGAATCATGTGAATAATCCAATCATAGGTGGAGAATGGTTGAGATATGCGTAGAAAGATAAGAGGCAACATTGGAACCATAGGTTGATTTGCTAAAAAAGATTGAGTCGGCTCAATACTCAAATATATTAATTACGGATTATATAATCAGGTATAGCGAGGAACGAATGATCTGGAAATGGGGTTCAATTAACAGATATGGGTCTGTCTGAAAATGGTGTATACAACCAATTTATACAGGGCAATTTCAATAGGTAAGTCGTCAGTTGCCAATGGATTTGGTGGTATAACCCCCTCCCCGCCATTTTTGGACAAGTTTATAGAATCAAGCGACTATGGCGACTCATGGTGTACAACATGTGTTGGCCATGATCTTTGGGTATGGGTCGAAGGCTACTGAGCTACGAAATAGTTTTGTTCTTCGCCCGAACAGAATTGCACAGTATTTAAGTATTTGCATGCATTTGTGTATTGTCGTATCCCAATGTTACTGTTGCATACATCCAGCTTGTAGTGGATATATACATTTATATATATATAATGTATAATTATATTATATATTATACCCATAAAATGGTTGGTGGATGATAGCCTTTCTTGGTTTTTTGGTTAAACCCAATAAACTATCCAATGATGCCACAAAATCCCTGCCATTTCTGTTGCGAAAAATCTGCTGGAAAATTGGACAAAACCCATGGGACCCATCGCCCGTGTCCACCTGGAGAGCACCGTATTTTCATCTTCGAGGCAATGTTCGTCCACGATGAGCGGCGCGATGTCCAAATCGTTGATCGCGGTGTCGCTGCTCCTAACGGTTAGACGTGCGGCTTGGCAGGAGAAGCGGAGAAGCAGCGGCCCCGTGGAAGAGTTTTTTTGTATCCAAAAAAGAAGGACAAATAAGGACAAAGAGATTATAAGAACTGATGCGATTGTCTTATCAAAAATGATCTCAGAACATATTTTTCATGATTCAAAGCAGGTGGTTGAACCGGAGGTTTGGGGGAATGTATTCATGGAACTTGTGAGTCCCGAAAACGAAAAATTTGGGTCTTTGAACGATCATCACCGAAGGATGACGTATTTTGCGGAGTAGTTGGGGTGGAATCATTGAATTCCATATTTGGGAAGGTCTATTCAATCTATCCTACTTAAACCAGGAGTTGACCCAGGGGCCACCACATGTTGTAAGCTTCATTCCTCATACAGTAATTCCTCCACATTTCAGCATCAAAACATCGAAATCCCCATCGGCTTGAATCATCATCAACTCATCGAAATCCCCATAGGAAAATGCCCCAACTTTACCATGGTTAAACGCTGCATGGTCCGTGCGCATTTTCCAACCACAAAATTCTGCACCAATCAACTGGGCCAAGGGACATCATGATGATGCGTTTCACAATGCGCAAGCGCCCGAAGACCAGGACCCAGGCTGCCGTGGCCGGGGAACCTGGTAGATGGTGACCATCCAACTTTCAGCATCCAGGACGTCCATCCAACTTTATGTCAATATGAATATGTCGAAGGATCATTTTCGTCTAGTCTTTAACCATCCAACTTCAAGTCATTCGAAATCTATTTCGGTTTGGCTCTGCAAGCGTAACTTTAATTTGGCTACAGTCAAGCCACTACTTGCTTGTTCAATGTGGTAAGTTGCAGTTAGTAAGTCTCAGAACATATGTTGTACCCCACGTAAGTAGAGTAATGTGAGTAAAACAATGTCATAAACCACACATGATTGGGAATGGTTTATACTACCAACCAAAAAATGGTAGTATAAATGGGGGATGGTTTATGAAATCAACCTTTCACCCACTAAAAAAAGAGGATTCGTCCAGTGAAAAAACTGAGTTTTTAGAGGAAAGATGACCAAAATCCACTGGAAGTTGTGGTTTTTTTGTTGACTGATTCCACTGGAATGATATCCACCAAAATGCAACTGGAATGATGATCAATGATGATTATGTCATATTATGATATATTATGTCATTGTCTAAGAATGATGTCAATTCAATGAGAATCCATTTCTATGTTCCGCTCATTGATCTAAACACGGCACTTTTCAACCAAAGAAAGGCACCTGCACCGTTCACTTCGTCACCCTGCATGAGGTCGAAGGTTTCCAGCGAATCCAGGACCTTTTCAAAACCTGGAGCCGCCATGGGCCATGGCTCGTTTTTGACCCAGGGGACCCCTGGGGGACCCTCAAGGAGTGCCGCATCGCCGCATCGAAATGATGGGTCACAACATGTCACCAGTTTTCACGCCAAAATCCTGGGGATTGATATGCCAAATTTCTGGCATAGCAAGCCGGACATAGCAAGCTATGACACACCAAGCCGGACAATTTGGGGCGTATCGTATCTTAGGTCTCTAGTAATTAGTTCCGTGGCGTGTTTGAAAATCCCCTCGTTCGATGATTGCCCCAGCGAACTACACCTCCATTGAGTTGGGATCCGACCCAGTCGAGGCACTGTCCCATTCAACTTCCCGCATCAAAGGGATCTTCTGCAAGTGCATTCGCATCTGGGATCATATGCAGGGTAGAACAGCTCAAACATGGACGGTTTACATCGCTAAACACCGGATGTTTCAGGAACGAGGATGTTTCAGTGAATCAGCAGCGGGGTTTACATGGATTTGCCCCTGGATGAATATTCCACATTTTTTTTGGATGCTATTCCACACAACCACCTACCACTAATAGATCGCAGAAAATGGGGAAACCTGGGATGTGCCGGTCATCCCAGCACCCCTGACCTCAACTGGAAAATGTCAACGGGGGACTGGCCAGGGCAATCATCATTTCTTGATGCCATCATTGTTCAATAGAGAGGTATCCGAGGTATTCCTGTGTCAGAATCATCTGTTTATCTGGGTATATTATATTTCACTAACCTGAAAGCCATTTGGGGATGGTTTCCCGAAAATAAACCATGATTCCAGTCAACCTCAACCTTCATGGCTCTGCTTACCCTCTATGTCCATCAGCCAGTATTGCCCATGTTCAGAGCGAAAAATGTCCCAGTGGCAAGTCGGCTTAAGACATATAAAGACACGTCTAACTACCATCTGGTTATTTAACATAGCCATGGAAAATCACCATTTTAATATATAGGTAAACCCAGGTAAACCATCTATAAATGGGCTATGTTAAATAACCAGAGGGTACAGTCTACAATCGCCAGTTCGGCTCATCGCCAGTTCATCGAGCCTGTGATCTCCGGACTTGGATTTTCAACTGTTCGGGCAAAATGTTCAGCAAGTTGGCTTCCTGCTATGCGAAGACGGAGAATCAAGGCAATCGCGACCGACATTCCAGGTACTCCACAAGGGTATCGGAACTTGGCAAAGTGTGGAGGTAAAATTGCGATTTTTTTGCCCCTCGTGGTTATCATTGACCAATAGGTTGGAGCAAGCCTGGCGAAGCTACATTTAAAATAAAAACAAGTCAACAGGTAGCAGCAGCAAAGCTTTAGGGATTTGACCAGCAAGAAATCCAGAACAAAGATTTAAGCTCAAAACAAATAGGGAAGTAAATGGAAGTAAGCAGCAAATCAGATCGGAAGTTTGATCGCCAAAATCCAGCACAAGGGGTAGCGGACTCGTTCTCACTTCCCAAAAAAAAAATCAAGCGATGACCTATTTCGGGCACCCTTCGCCCAAGGTTTATAGCTTTCTCGAAAGCTCCCAGCAGCACTGCAAGGCCTTTGCTTGAATGCGACGCCGATCAAAGATATACCTATCGGGTGTCGTTCAAGTTGGGCGTGTTGGAATCATGATCTCCCAATGGGGGTAACCCCAAGAATGGTGGATGTTCCAGCAGACCATTAGTTGGCGATACAAATACCACATAAATAATAGTTGAAATGAAAGGCAATCAACATCAAATGATATCAAATGTATTGATACGCATACTTAGTTGTTGATGTTTGTTTGAGAAATACATACATATATATATAATATATATATATGTATTTACAAAAACACACACTTCTCTACACACCCACAGGGCAGCAAATCTTGCGCGCCTCAAATATGCCTTGACCTTCAACTGGATCGGCTCCTGGCAGGATCGGTCCCCCGAGGTCCCTGGGATGAGGTCCCTGGGATCTGCACATGGAATCCACAGCACTGCCGAAGCCTGGTAAACATTGTGTTGCATTATAATCCCATGAAAACTCGTTCGGTATATCACCTATAAATCCATATAAACATCTATAAACCAATATAAATCAATATAAACCATATAGTGAAATTGGACTTATGTTCACCAACTTAGCTCTTTCATAAACTTAGCTCGTCCATTTTTCGGTACTGATCACCAGACCCCCAAGGGGATCATCCATCTCTCCTCAACGGCCGTCTTCTGCAGGTGCATCCGCACTGCTGCAAGCTCCTGTTTTTCGGCGCGACTGCATCAACAACAAATGGCTGAAATATATGTGTTATATAGTTATGTATATATAATTTTATAATATATATATAATATAATATAATATAATATAAATATATAATATAATATAATATAAATATATAATATATAATATAATATATATATAATATAATATATATATATATAATATAATATATATAATATAATATAATATATATATATATCCAGAGAGAGAGAGAGGAAAACAAAAAAAGATTACCTGTCATATTGTGTAAATCTAGATATTCAATACTTAACCAGGTCATGATTAACCATTATTAACCATTACTAACCACTATTAACCACCATATATGTGGTTCGACTCCTATCCCCACTCCCGTGGTCTATCCCCATCCGTCACGTTCCGAAGATTCGGTTCACTCCTCGTTGAAGGCTCGACGCCGGTCCGAAATCCTGAGGTCTCCGGCGGCGGTCAGCACCATGGCGATGGACATGTTGTGTGTTGATATGTTTTATAGCCATGGGTTTTTCCTAGGGATTTCCATGGTTTATAATGGTTAATAATAATAATAATGGTTAATAATGGTTTATAATGGTTTATAATGGTTAATCATGACCTGTTTGGTGGTGCAATGAACATCTTGAAAAATGATGGAGTTCGCCAATGGGGTCTGGATGACATTCCATATATGAAATGGAAAATAATCCAAATGTTCCAAACCACCAACCAGATACCGTTGTAATAGTCATGTTATGGTAAATCACCTACAACAAACATGACTGTTTTCCATGTTTTCCTATGCTTTACCATGGTGGTGTTGAATTTCTGAACAGGGTTTCAGGAATTCATCTGGCCATTGTTTCGAGGTGTTTTCACGTCGAAAGTTTCTGGGGCTATTCTTGATGATTAGAATCAACAAATTGTGGGGAAGTGAACCCCGGCAAAATCACCTGATGAAGATCTGAAAAGAAAAGAAACAAATTGAAGATGTTGACAACAACAATTGGGAAATCTCAGCACTTTGGTGAGGCTTTTTCACCACCCAAAAAGCGACAAAACGTCGAAAAAATGTTGATTGGTTTTTTTTAAAAAAATACCAAGTCCTATTGTGTCCGTTTTGGCCCTCCAAGTTTCGGGTGTGTGTTCCTTTTTTCCATTCAACTTTTTTGGGACCATCCCCTCTGCACAACAAAGCTGGAACTGGATGTTCACCCTCCAGGGAAAAAAAACATGGTATAGTAGGTTTAACCTTAAACCCATCCCATCCCATCCTCATAATGCGCAAACATAAATCTTTTCGGCATCTTGGACTTTCAACATGTCTTGGTCAAAATTTTGAGGATCTTTCAGTTGAGCAACATGACCACAGCGCGCAGCCCACTTGTTCCCAGGTGTTTGCAAGTAAGGCAAGGGAGACATTCTGGTGGAACATCTGTTGCAATAGTTTGGCATGCGAAGGCACTCCTGGGATACAGCACCTGTTGTAACATAGGCACTCTGCAGGCTTTTGAGTTCTTGGACATCGGCATCAACCTCGAGCCTTTGGGATCGGTGTTTTTTTCCCGGCAAAAGGACCAAAGATCGTGCAGTGTGATTCAAAATCCCATCCTTCAGCTCTGGAGCACCGACGGAAGTCATTCGGATCTCGGAGAGCTCCGACAGCGCGACGTCGCCCGGATCTGCCCCAACGACGTTTCCGGACGATGCCAACGACGCGCTCCGGACGTCCTCCGAATTGTTCCATGACATTCGCACGCTCAGTCTTCAGGTTCATCAACACCGTATCAGATCACGATACATGCGCAATGGCAAACTCTTTCTTCGAAGTCACCAGCCAAGCCTCATCACCAAGATCTTTCTCTTGACGGTCAGCATCGGGCAACGCAATTACCAACACAAACGCCACTGTGAAGCGCGGCAGAACGGCCAAAGCACCCATGGCGCAAGCACTGGAAATGCGAAATGCTGTAGACGCATAATGAAAGGTGTAATGAAGCAAAAGTGCTTGAAGCAAAAAAAGTGCTTGAAGCAAAAGTGCAAACATTTCCACATATTTCATCATATTTCCACATTTTCGCCACGGGTGATGAAGGATGCCATGCTCCAATTACATAAGGCGATGAAAGCGGGGCCCGTTCACCAATAAGAATGGGGACATCAGCCACATGACGGGGAAATTCTGGTAAAATTAAGCCTATTAATTATAGTGTCCGATGGTGATGAAACATAGTAGGATACGGAAAATTTCGGTGCAACCAACAAGGATACGGACAAGATACGAACATCGGGATACTTGACAACCATCTTAGGATAATCCTACAACTCGACCAGGTCCCAGTTACCAGAAATGCTTCCGCCCCTCGGAATTTCCTTTGCCAAGCTGCTTAAAGAAGGCTTGTGTGATGAGCGAGACACAGATGGCCTCGCTGAGCTTCCCAGATCTTCCCATCTTGAAGAAGGGAAAAAACAGTGGAAAGATCGCAAAAGATATGGAAAATACCATTGAAAATACCATTTTGGCATATGTCTTTTAACGGATTAGTGCGTTAATGTTCTCGTTAGGTTGATATTCTCCAATTCAACAAACCCCATTCTCCCTAATATTCATATCCCACATATGTTCCCCCCAAAATGAATAGATCCAATACCGGGATTTCGATCGGGGGATATGTCATCTCATGATATATTGAGGGATTATACTGATACATCTGATACCCCATGATACTTCTGTTGGTCAATACTTCCATCATACGTCCCACATGAGGGTTTCCATAGCCATGGGGGTACCCCCAAATCATCCATTTTAGATTGGGATTTTCCCTTATAAACCATCCAGCTATTGGGGTACCCCCATGACTTAGGAAACCCTCACATGTTTCACCACCAAGGCGCGAAAGCACTCAGTGCAAAGAACATGAAGATCAGGACGAAGAGCCGTTCGGGCAGATTCACCGGCGTGACTTCCGCTGGCATGGTGCGCATCACGCCCAAGGTCCAGTAGAAACAGAAGACCTGCCGAAGTCATTAGGGATGGGTAACAAAACAAAAACAGTTTGGTGCCAAACAGCTTTCTTTACAGCAAACTTTCTGAATTGATGCTGTCTTAGACTACAGGAACCCAGCTACTATAAAGGGCGAGAAAATCAACTCCGAAAAAAGGAAATCCACTCGTTCTTGGTGGTGAAAATAGGCGACTTCTGTTCTATCCCCTGCTCTAAAGAGCAGCCATATCAGTGATGTAAGCAATGTGTTAATGTAATCTGTGTATTTTTCGTGACATAGGTAGTGATCCAAAAATAGATGGAGAAGGAAAACCTGCAGAAAAGAATGGAAAACTGTGTGGATCTAGTTCGGGGACACCACACAGCCATATGGGTGTGATCACCAAAACTTGCCAAGTTGGTGGGTTCTTTGGTGGCCCCTTTTTTATGGTTTTCAAACATGTTCCAATGGGAAAGCATATTCCAACTAAGATGGTCTTTCCAATAAATTCCTATGGTTTTCCATCTCAGTTCCAGTTCGCTGTCTTTTACACGCTCTTCCCATCAGAACCGGTTCTGGAGCAAAACCGCTGTGCTCCATTTTGCTTTGAAGTTTAGGTGTCGCTTTGCTGCTTGAATGTGCTTTGCTGTGTAGCGGATACCAGTGTCCAGGCCACACCAAGGGTGCTGGCGCGCTGGGTCAAAATCTATAAGGGATCAACATCCATAAAGCTGATCTATATCTATTAATGATCCATGGTATTTACATATTTCTATCATAGTACTCTGATCCCATATCTGTACATAATAATCTGTACAATGATATGTATACTATATATATATATTGTATCAGTATGATCGTAGTACAATATGTTCTATATGTTATATCTTATATCATAGTATATCATAGTACATAGTATATCATATAATATCCATATCTATTAATGATCCTTAATGATCCGTATTGTAACAGTTTCTATCATATACCCTCTGGTAAACCTTAACAAAAAACGAACTGGAAAGATCCACCATGCTATCAATGGGTAAATCCACGAACTAAATATCTATTTCTATCACCATGTTCAACAGCTATGTTTGACATACCCTCTGGTAAACTAACATAACTATAGAAAATCACCATTTTTAATGGGAAAATCCACTATAAATGGCCATTTTCAATAGCTATTTTGACATAACCAGAGGGTAACCAGAGGGTAAAGATCCCATCTCCTACGGATCCCATATCGAATCATCGTCCTATTCGGCGCCAAGACACGTATTTCTCCGCCATGGGTCGATCGATCCAACGCCAAGCATCCGCCTGGACCGTGGTTTATGTCGAGATTTCCTGCATGTTTTATATTGATGATCTATATATGGTGTGTATATTGTATATATATATATATAATTATATATATATACTACAGATACATGGTTTATATTAATGATGATTTCTAGAATATTTTCTACATATAATTATATATTTATCTATCAGCTATCAGCTATATTAGTTCAACCTATTGGTGATGATCCGATCATGTCATTCCTGCATCTTTCTTCCTCACGACAGCTGATAACTCCCCCAGCTCCCCCGGCCGAGCCATTCACCTGTGCTTCTGTGACCCTCCACACCGTGGTCCAATGGGGCGAATTGAGATACTGCTCCTGCAAATCATCGTCTAAGAGCTCCGAAAACCTCGAAAGTCGTACGGCGAATCGGCTCGAATCGGCTCGAGCATGGTGCGTGAGCATCAAAAAGGGCCGTGGCAAAATATCCGGGCCGTGGCATATCTGGAGAGTCAGATAGATTTCTTCAGCAAAATATCACCATGTTAAACATAGGATGGAATTAGAACTGTTTTTTTTGGGATCTGTCTGAATTACTCGTGTGCCACAGTGCCACCCAAATCTCATTATAGTCATGGTTTATCATCATTTTTCCCCATCAAAATGTTCATTTTTGATATTTTATGGGTATACCGGTGCAAAGCCCATTTTCAGACACACAACGACATGGCATGCTTCTATCGTCCGAGCCACAAGTTTCGCGGAAGTCCAACCAACCAAAAGATGCAGGCGTTCCAATGGCAAATTCCAATCACCACCAACAGGACACCTCAGCTGGTCACCAGCTGACAGCTGGGATTCGAGACCAAAAACTCCAAAAACCACCACGGAAACCATGGAAACCATTGCAAATGGTGCGATGTTTGCTGAGCATGCATAGCATGCACATGTTCAAGATCCGTTGATCTGTATCAAAAAATCTGGCGAATTCCACTGATGTGTTTTCTCATGGTCTACTACTTCACCAGTACCTGCTTATTCCCAAGCACTTCACCAATGTGGCTATGGATATAGTAGTCTTCACCCGTGTTCACCCCGTATTCACATTGTCTTTGCTTGTAGTTTTTCACACCTTCCCATATAATATGATGTCCATATTCCCATCCAAAAAAAAACGCTATATAAAGAATCCCCAAAACAGCTGCTAAAAACCGCTCCAAACACATGAAACCCAACCCCACATTATATAACCCCAAAACGCCCACCTCGTGGAAAGTCCAAATATGATTTCATACGGGTGCGATTCCCATGTTCATTCCTCGTTTTGATCTCCCAGTTCATCCATAAAATCATCTGAAATCCATAAAATCTAGGATCTTCATCTTTTCATCCATCACTGGTTGGTGGTTTTAACAAGTTTTAACCATCTTGAAAAATATGAGTTCGTCAAAGGGAAGGATTGTCCCATATATGAAATGGAAAATAAAAAATGTATAAAAATGTTCCAAACCACCAACCAGATGAACTCCCCCATTTTTTTTCGGTTTCGCAAAGGTTTCACCAACATCTCTCCGTTCCAGCAAGGCGCGGATCAAGGCGACGCACTGCACGAAGAAGATGCTGCCGATGCGTGCTTCGATGCGTTCCCAGATGGCACCCAGTTTGGCCAAGCGCAGCATGCGCATTAGCCTGGCGGGTGTTTGTCCAACGCGAAAGCTTGGGATGTTGGGAGATCAAACTTGGGGGTTAAACATGTTAAACCAACTTGGAGAATGGTGATTTAACATGATTTCTGATTTATATAATCATGACTGAGTCCCAAAAAGATGGAAAAATGCTGAGGTACATGGCGATTTTTAAAAGATCTAAGGGCTGTTTGGAAGGGGAGGGAAAATTAGAAGTGCTTAACTATCTTAATTCATTGGAACAGAAGTTTCTCAGCGGTCTTGTGGTGGTTGATAATGCTGAATATGTTTCAAAAACTGATTTTGGATTTGGGGTAAGTCATGTTTGCTGAAAATTGCATGTTGGTCTTAGTCTTGTATGTTTGAGCATTTTTTCGTAAACTTCCACAATTCTCGGCGATGTTTGTGGCTAATGAAGAAACCTTTTTGGGTGGAACGGGGGTATCAGAAAATGGCGGTCAGCTGGCAAATTGTCATCCCCATCATCCCCTTCTACATCCAGCGAGTTTTCGATCGTTTTCGTGCAGTCTACATCTGCTCCAATCGCCACAGGTTTTACCCTTCGGCAACACAAAATTGTGCTGGAAAATCACTCAGGTTCGATGATTTTCCCATTGAAAAAGCTCATAAGATATGATGTGTCCATTCAAATCCACGTAGATATACATATGCATATATAACTAAATCATATAATCAATCCTTGAATTCATCATACTAGGGGCGGGTCAAGTTACCTCTTGACTACCATCTTTTTTAGTGAATACCCTCTGGTAAACTAACAGTTTGCGACATAGAAAATGGTCATAGAGTCATAGTTGATTTACCCATCAAAAAATGGTGCTTTTCCATAGTTACCCTCTGGTAAACTAACATAACTATGGAAAATCACCATTTTTAATGGGAAAACTCACTATTTCGCCATGTTCAATAGCAAACTGTTGACATAACCAGAGGGTATGTAAAGGTTTACCAGGCCGGGTAACATGGAATCACCATCAATTCCATCCGACGTATCTCTGAAAAATGATGGACGACTCGTCAGGTGGGATGATGACATTCCATTCCCAACTGAATGATGGGAAAGTCATCATCCAGTCATGTTCCAGTCACCAACCAGGAAATATGGCATATATATGATGGTTTATCATATCATCCCCAATAAGCCAGGTGATGTATTACATGATGTCTCTAACGCCCTAGCCGCTAGCATCCCTTCATGTTCCAGTCACCACCAGCCCAGCCAGCATCCCTTAGCATCCCTTCATCCATATACCACCGCCTCAGGAGTCTCACGAATTTCACCACCTTCGTCAAGCGCGTGAGCTGTGCGGAGCCCGAGTCTTCGCCCGTGGTCAGCAGCTCGGCCAGCTGCGACCTGCGCCCAGCCGTGATCGGTTTGTGATTGCGCCATTGGCACATGTCCAGATAAACCCATGACGCGTCATGAATCAACTGGATAAACTATTATATATATATATATAGATGTGTGTGTGTGTTGCTCCTTGGTATGCGGCTGATTCTTGTGCATCTACATGTATCTGCCCACTGTCGCTGGTTTTATCCTGGGATATCTCCCCTTAAATGGATCTATGTTTCTCTGAAACTGCGGGATGATACCAGTTCTGACTATCTAAATATGGAAATGATGATCATCAATTTGGGGTTTCCCCATAGTCAGACACATTCATTTTCTGGTTGGCCTTTGGGCAAACAAAAAAAAAATGGGCTGGTTGAATTCACTTCAGGAAATCATGAATGGTAACGAGATCGAAACCAAAAAAAACCAAACAAACCAAAGAATTTTAAAACCAGCACCCCGTCTTCGATTGTGATCGTCCAACATCTGACCTCTGAGAGGATTCCTTAGACATCGTACCGGTTTGGGGGGTGGAAAAACGCACGAAACTTTCACCAAGAAGTGCTGGCCCCGCACCATGGGACGGTGCTGCCAAAGTCGATGGCAAACCAACCACGGAGGTACCTTGAGGTATCCAAAGGACTTGGTGCAACGTCCCGTGATGTCCCGGGTCTTTTCTCAACATCAGGTGGGGTTGACTGATACGTTTTATCCACCGGAAGAAAATGATGAAAATGTCAAGATCCTCTGAATATGTCCGAAATTGTTGCAGGTAAATCACATTACAAGCAGCGGCTTTTCATGTAGTGCCAGGTCCAACAACCAAAAAACACAAGACTGGCAGAATTTTGGCCGGAATGATTGATGTCATCCATGGAAGCTCCCAACATCAGTCTGCGACAAAGAAACTTCTTGGCGATGACACTGCGATCCAAAATCAATGAACCTGGTGAAGTTGGGCTGGGAACAAACGGGCAGAGTGATTCTAACTGGCATTTTTCGTGTCGGTGATGCTCCGGCTTCATCATCTATATAACGACATCAAATGGATGGATACTGGGGACATGACTGCGGGTTTTTGGTGGCTATCCATCCAACATCCCCATGGAAAAGTTGACGATCATATTCCATCATATTCCCAAGCAAAATGGAAAGAACCAGTCTTCCAGCCAATTGCAGACCTACGGCTGAAAAGTAGTCACTGGGTCCACTCTAAACATGGAAATATACGTACAATCATGATCATTTGAGCTGTGCTCAAAACCCGCGGCCCGTCTTCCCTTTGTACTGGTTGGCTAATAGGATTTCCCATCATGGATTGTGATATCCCCAATATATTTACCATGTAAGAATCAATCAACAGGAGTTTTGAGTTCACTGTTTATGATCCCATCATGTCAAATCCAATCAACTTGCATCCCAAACCGGTGTTTGGGGTTGACCGGAATCATTGTGAAATTCACCCGTTGAGCTAAGGTCTACAGTCTACAGCGGGTGTGTCTGAAAATTGGATACCCGGCCTGGTAAACTAACAGTTTGCGAACTGGAAAATGGCCCAGTCGAAATAGTTGATTGACCTACGAAATCACGGTGATTTTCCATAGCTTTTTGTATGTTTACCAGAGGGTACAGTATACCATGGGATTTGCCGGCGCCGATTTTTATCGCTGGGAAATCACCCATGTGTATGGGTATTTGAATGGGAAGACCATCAGCCGGAAGACAATTATGTGTTTTTAGTTATCTCATCCACCAGTAAACTAACATAGCTATGAAAAATGGCCCATCTACAAATGGGGTTGTATAAAAACCCCGTATCTTTTTAAATTACCCAAAATCACGTTATCGTTTTTTTTCCTCTTATCGTTTTCTCAGGTGGTGAGCTCCCTGTAGACAAGAAGTGTGAATTCACCAGGCTTCCATGGGTGTGAAAGAATTGTTCGTGGAAGATCAAAACATATTGTCCTGTGTGCAATCATTTAATGATTTACCGAACTAAAAAATGGTGAATTTGCATAGCGAACTGTTAAATTACCAGAGGGTATCGCAAGTGAATCCCCATTCCATCCCAATTACAACCCATTATACCCCATCATACCCCATTAAATCTCATTAAATCCAATGAAATCCCATTAAATCCCATTAAATTCCATTCAATCCCATTAAAACATTCAATAAATCCCATTAAATTCCGTTAAATTCCATTAAATCCCATTAAAACCATCAATAAATCCCATTAAAACCACCATTCTTCGCTCGGTCTCCGCCCCGCCCCGGAAACGCCCCGTCCTGGCGCCACGTGCACATCCTTTTCCGTGGCTTCCACGGCGGTGTTGAAGGAGATCACCTGGGAAAATGGACAGTATAGATGGACAGCATGAAATTGTATATCTATATACTATATATATGCTATATGAATACTATATCTATATCATATATCTATACTGTCCATATATACTATCATATTCTATAGATATATCATATATGATATAGATATAGATATGGATTTAAACATGATGTGTATATATATATATTATATTATTGTAGATTGACATTGTCTGATTTATGTAGCCAGTAGTTGTTATAGTCAGATTGAAACGGCATAATATGGGTTTATTTATATTGTCAATATTAGCCAGTTAACTAGATATCATACGAATACAATGAGCAATGTAAAAATATGATATATAAGTATATATATACATTCAAACATGGTATAGATGGACATGATCTGATTGAACATGATGTGTATATGTAATTATATATATATATACATATAGTATGACAGTATGTACATGTATGTACATCATCGTCTACATCTTAGATCTTTGTGTAGTAGGCTTAGGTCGGTTTTCCTATATAGCTGGATGGAGATGTCCTTGTCTGTGGGAAAGTGATCAATGCACATATTCAGCATCTACAAATGGATTCATGGCAATGTTGGCATTTAAATATATATTGTTTTTTTTGTTTCACAGTCAGGCTTGAATGTCCCTTCCCTCACTGCTGCCAGCACCTTTCCCCTCTGAAAAATATTAGTCAGTTGGGATGATTATCCCATATATTGTGGAAAATAAAAAATGTTCCAAACCACCAACCAGTTATGATTGTTGGCTTTCCTGACAGGTAACTGGAAGATTTCGGGATTGGAATTCTGGTTACCCCACAGTGGCAGCTTCAAAAAGAGCCCATCGATCATGACTGGGCTCTGACGACCTGTCTTCATAGTCGTTGCTACATCTGTAGGGGTCCCAAAACAGAAATATGTGTGTTACCCTCTAGCCATGGTTTTTCAGTTTTTCATAAATCCCATCAAATCTCCTCCATCTTTAAGCCATAGTGACTACATAAGCGACTACAAAATTGACGCCACTGGCATGGGGGGCCGGAAGTGGGATCCTGTGGGATGCTGATCTCATTGAATCCAAAGCCAGGACACCACATCAATGCCGAAGATCAAAGTGGTGATCCACAGCCATACCACGTCGAAGTCGTCCGGGTCGAAGGTGGATTTGAAGGTCAACTGGTACGGAAGCACCGTGGCATCCATCAGAACCAAGAACATCACCTGCGATGGGACGATTTTTAGTCCGAATCAAAGGGGATCTAATGGCTACAGCTACTAGGAATAGAATCATGAATTACCAACAAATATGGGAATATCATGGGATATAACATAACTGACAAGTCTTATCTCGTTGGTTGAGCGCCGAAAAATAGGAAAGTCCTTGAGGTTAATCATCCCAACCTCAAGTAATAAGAATGAACACCATATACACCATGAATGCAAAAAACAGGTCTAGCAATGGATCCAAAAAACTGGCAGGTTTTGTGACTGCCACTACCCGAAGCCATGGTTTTTTGCGATCCCAAAAACCCCTCTGGTTCTGTGTCGGATCAGGATCGGGGCATCCGAGCGTTAGATGGGGGGAAAAACCATGGAAAACCGCGGTAAAACCCGGTGGTATTTGGCAAGGGTTTCTGAAGGATCCATTCAAAGAGTGAAAAATGGATCGATGGTGATCCAAACTGTTCTCTGACAACCACAATTTAGCTGTGAGCCTGTTGCTTTCCACACGCACTAATGATCTCATAGGTAAAAACCTTCCCCAATCCTAGATACCTTGCACCAAACAAATAGTTGGTTAGATATATATTTATATACATACATACACATGACATAAATCAACAAATATGTATAATTATATATGTATATATATATATACATTATACACATACGACATACTACTTTAATGTGTTATATATATGAATATATATATATATATGTACACATGTTCCCATTTGTGTTTCGAAAGATTCTGGCGCACTCTCCAAGGTGATAAAAAAGGCCATGGCCGGCCAAGGTGCCAGAAAGTCCCAGACCAACTTGCCCCACCATCTCGGACTGAGCAAACCATGGGGGCAAATGGCCTCAACAAAATCCGGAAACCATGGAAGATGGCACGAAAATGATGGAACCCAAGAAAGATAGCGTTGAAAAACAGCAGTGGCATGTTTTTCATGATTTCTAAACTGGAAATACACAGCTGCTCTCGCTCGTTATGAGGTCGCTGCATTGCTTCCGGACATTGCCAAAGATAGAATTCCCCAAGTTGACGAACTAAACAATCTGGGCATGTTTTTGTTTCATCCCCATAGGAAAATGGATGGTATTGTCAAGCCCCAGCTGCTGACTGTACTTCTTCGCTCTTGATGCTCAAAACCACGCTCTCGGCGATACTGGCAACGCTCTCCTGGAGAACACGGAGGAAAGAGTCCGAAACTCAACGACATCATGGAAGTAGGGGATTCTTGGTTGGGAAGCGACCCTTTTTTTAGATGGAAATGTCATGAAATCTGCAATGGGGGGACCTTCCAGGAAGACCATATATATATACATATACGTATGTGTATCTGTATATATATATATATATATAATTGTGTATGTGCTGTAACTTATTTAGATTATGTATAACTGAAGATGCGTCTCGCCACCAAGAAATGCATTCGGTATACCCCTTGGCAGTCGCAGCTTGGGCCACAGCGCTGGGCGCCGTCCTGTGCATTGCTGACCGCCTTTTGCATGGTCAAACCTGTCCCACAGTGACTGGTTGGTGGTTGAGCCTACCCCTCTGAAAAATATGAAAGTCAATGGGAAGGAAATATGAGTCAATGGGGTTGGGATTATCCCATATATTATGGAAAATAAAAAATGTTTGAAACGACCAACCAGGTGATCATTGGGGTAGCATCTAAAAGTAGCGGCTGATCGGCTGATCATTTCCGGTAATGCCAGTAATGCCAGTAATGCGAACCCAACATCTCTCTCATTTCTGGGCTCCAGCTGCTCTGCTTTTTGAAGAACAACTTGGGAAGTGCCATGGCGTTGATCCAAATGGGATATGATGTACAGCCCATTCCATCCATTGGTTTATCACCATCCCTCTAAAGAGCCATTGGTTTATGACTGGCACGACATCCCCCAGATTCCTCCGCAACGCGGCTCATGTCTCGATGGCCACTCTTAGAGATCCCCGTTGAACAAGTTGCTTGCTTAGTATCTTAGGATCTCAGATGTTCCCATTTTCCAAAGCAAATGTTGTTCCATTCAGCATCATTCATAAGATGTTTTACCATGTTTTGCCCACATTTTTTTTGATCTAAAGCAAACCAAAACAAAATCTTTAGAAACCTGAACATCAGGTTTCTATGATTGAAAACGCAGAGTTCATCAGCTTTCTTTATGTACCTGAACTGTTCAATCTGTTTGCTGAACTGCTGAACTATCAATGAACTGTTTCTGTTTCGAGGGATCGGTCAAGATGGGTCAAGTTATGGGGGACCCCGCAAATATCGGAAATTCTACGCAAAAATATATCATTTTTGTTATGCATATATTATATAATAATTGACATATAAATATATATAATTATAATATATATATATATAATTATATATATATAATTATATATATATAATTATATACATATAATTATATATATAATTATTGGATATATATAATTGGATATAATTCTATATAGTAATATATATATAGTATAATGTATGTATATATATATGATGTATAATGTATAATAGATTATATAAGTACATATAATATATTATAACATGATATACTCAATCCCAATATACAGCCCAGGCGCCTGGTTCATCTCTGGAACTCGCCTGGTCCTGTCCATAGCAATGCCCGGATGCTACAGGATGGCCGTCGAGCTCGCGTTCAGTTGCGACTGGGTTTATGGTAGATATTTCACGAACTACAGTAGTATTCATGGGGGTTATTTCATGGTATACAAACCAACAAACATCACTGGGGGGCCATCCTTGGAAGCGATGGATTGTAGGTTCCATACGGGATATGGATGGATATGGGGGATGTAGATTGTGAATTGTGAGATACTTTGCCGATTTCGGGATGATCGGTAGAACACACAACAATGTATTTTTGTGTGTGGGTAGATATCTAAGCAATCATATCAATGTTTGGCCACTTGGGTTTACAAGACCTGCAGTCTTTCAGAGTGATGTTCCCAGTAGAACAAAACCAAACCCCAGCTTGTGGCTTTTGAATGCTGTTGAACTATGATCCATTTGGGTCGCATAGACCAAAAAAAAAATATCTTCATGTATAGAGCACATAGAATGACCTTTGATTGCCGCAGGGAATGGATGGAAATGGCTATGATCGAGTGACTCTCCCAACAATTAATCGACATCTCTGGGATAATATCCCAGTTTATCCTGCAACAATGTCCTAGGGACTATATAGGTATGGGTCAAAACCCTGCTACTCTGGTGAACATCATAATGGCTGGTTTTTATGAATGTTCATTCAGAGATTCTTTGTTGAAAAAAACGCATTTGGGATGAGGATCCAAATTGACAAATAGTCTGCCATTTGGTTTCTCTTGGGCACCATTAGGCACCCTCCATGTTTTGTGGTATTGAAAGTTGCAACCTACTCCACACCTCTCTGCATCCTTGGGCCCTGTAATGGCCTGTATTTTGGTGAAGTGGTTTGTGTAGGGGTCTGTTCTTTTCTCAGGTTTTCATTTTGTTTCCTCAGATCTAGGAGACTGTGCCTTTCGGAAAAAGGGTTCTGGGTTTGAGTCAAAACCTATATATTACTATGTTTAGGGGAATGGACATTACTATATCTGGGGGGAACCTCCCAAATCACCTCACTATCAATGATTTGAAACTAGTGAAATTGAGGTTTTGGGTAGCAAAAAACACCAAAAACATGGCAGATGAGCGTTGACACGGGGAGGATTTCCCTAGGGCCACGTCCCGGTCCAGATCATCGTCATCTTCAGTCAGGAAGATCTGACAACGAGGCTAATTTCCAAGGCAAAATATGGGACATATGGCTCCATATCATTGGTATGAAGGCCTATGATCTTTACGTGAACATTCAATTACCCTCTGGTTATGTCAAAATAGCTATTGAAAATGGCCATTAATAGTGGATTTTCCCATTCAACATGGTGATTTTCCATAGCTATGTTAGTTTACCAAAGGGTATCGTTCATATTATACCATATTATACCCATTTATGCCCTATGAATTATCTTTGAACGGAGGGTGAAAACATCTTTCGATGGCAATTTTTCCGGTTCGGTTACCAAAAATGATGGGAATGACGGGTGGATTTTGACTTCACAGAAGAGCTGATTGGGAAATGCCCATTTTGCATGGGAACATCATCTATAATGTGGTTAAAACAACGCAAAAATCTAGCTTTAGCACATCATTGTTCTTCAACCCCCATGTTCGTAGGTTGTACTGCATACATCTGCATACCATATACGTGTGCATATATGGTGATCACGCCATGCCAACTAGAAATCGCCATGTTCGCAGCCATGAATGCCATGACCCATGAACTCCAATACCCATGATTCTCATAAATACCATTGGTTGATCATACATACCGTCCAGCAACAACCAGCAATTCCGATGCCTGGATCAATGGCATTTTTCACTCAACGTTGGTCAACTTTGGGCTAACCCTTATTCACCCATTAGTGAACAATGAGTTAAAACAAAAAGATCATGAGCAAGATTTGAGTTTCCATTCATACTTGCTACCATTAAACTACCTACCCTCCGATTTGTTTTTTCGTAGTCAAACTGGATGGCCAATCTTCGGTCACGAAAAAAACACTCATTTTTGCTTACATATATATATATAGCAATTTATACTAAAAGGTTTTGTAGGGCTAAACTATCTATTCAAGGTTCACCCACTCTCCATGAAATCACTGATCAACCATCATAGTAAACAACCATCAGCTAACAGGTGAACCAACCACATTCCCCCCATTCCTTTGTCATTGCATAATCCCAATGACTAATTCACGATATATTCCCAACATAATTATGAAAGATATTAGTTACTTTTAAATTAGATCCCATACTATATCTCATTATCTGCCCCTATAATCATAGCCATATGTCATAGCATCGGCCTACCAGAAATATGACCGAAATATGGGACTCGGGTCCCCCATTCATTATTCCGGCTTAATCCCACATATCTATGCTAGGTTAGCTCTAAGATCATAGACCTTATTATGAGATAGTGGCTTAACATGGCTGAATTCTATGGTTTATGCTAGATATAGCGAACTAGTTAATGGGCTTTATAAGACACACATGGGGTGAAACTTCCATTTATAAGTTCGTGTATAAACCACTATAAAACCATAAAGACTATAGTTATATAACCACTGGTTGGTGGTTTCAACCCCTCTGAAAAATATGAAAGTCAGTTGGGTTTTTTTTTCTTCCCAATATGTGGAAAAATAATCAAAAAATGTCCCAAACCACCAACCATTAAAACCATTATAACCTTCCACTTCGCAACTTCCTCCGGAACTCGTCGACCGCCTTCCGTTCCGAGCGCGGCAACAACTGCCGCGGCCGCAGCGACGGCTTCGGCGCCGTTTCGGCCTCGGCCTCCGTCGAGGCCACCGTGTCGGCCTCGATCGCAGCGACGCCGGCCTGGCGGCGGTGAGCCGCCCTTGGTGCTGCCAGTTGCTGGTCATGGTTGAGGTGCCTTGGAGAATGATGTTACCATGTTACCTGGAGAAGTTGAAGTTACTGGCTACAAATAGAGTCCAGATTGATCAGGATGGCACTTGCATGCTTATTTACATATAATAATCATATAATATCGAATAATTCATGACAATCATGACAATCATGACAATCACGACAATCATGTGTGCATCAAACTGTCTTATTGGTCTTGGAGAAAAGTCTGCATGTCATGGTACATCATGGTATCAATCCCAACAAAGTGGCGAACCATGCGAACCGGCCTTGACTCTTCCAGGCGCAGGCAAATTCTCACAGGCCTCATATCCCAAAAAGAGGGGATGACCCACATCACTTCACTTCCGAAAAGTCAAACTTGAGATGGAAAATGGAAACTTCAAACCTCTAGGCTATCGAAATCCAAACAAAACCCAAACCGCAAAAACGCCCTGAAGAGGGAATTCACAAAGGTCATGTCCAATTCTCCAAACAAAACCCAAACCGGCTGAGTTTGAGGCCAGTTTCAATTGAAGTCCATGGATTGTCTCGAAGACCTGCCGTAAAAACCCGTTCACCCGCCATCCTTCAGCGCCCCCGTTCTGGGACGATTCGGATCGCTCACAGCTCCGTGGAAACACCGGACCTCTTCTACAGCCTCTGAGACGTAGCGGACGGCATGATAGGTCCCTTCCGGAGTTTGTTCACCTTGATCAGTGCCAGTTGATCCCTGGTCGATGGCGAGTTTGTTTTTTTTTTCTAGGGCTATGAAATCTATGAACAATGAAAAAATAGAGGTACAATGAGGTACATACCCTCAAGAAACACTTAGATAGTCCATAAACATCTATATATAAACATCTATAAACATTGATTGATTGGTGAAAAGTGGTGGGGAAAAAAACGACTGTAATGAATTCAATGGGGACTTTGTGAATTGTTCCTACATTCAGCCCATCCTCAACCAGCTGCCAAAAAAAAAACGACCCTGTCAGCCCAGTGGCAAATATAGTTTTGCAGCAGGGAAACCTGCAATTCCTCAGCTGGACTGGGACACCCTAACCCCCTCTGATTCGAGAAATATCTGGGCATCTTTAGTCGCAACTGACCCACCTAACCCACTAAGTGACCCACCGGACTTGGCATCTGATGGTCCATCCGAAACTTTTCATCCACCGGTCGACTCGTTGCTTCAGAGGTTTCGAATTTCAAGAAGGATTTATTGATGCTCAAACAGGAAACCATAGATCCTACTTCTAAACTTGTTGTTTTCCCCTTTTTTCCCGCTAAACATCATTAAACATCATTGAACATCATTGAACATCATTAAACATCATTAAAACCCATTTCTATCCATTTCTGGCATTTTTGGGCGGCAAACTGCTGATGCTACCACCATGGTTTCCGTTGCAGATACCTGCCGATCCTTGAGGAGAACCCCAATACCAAGCAGCTAACCACAACTTCACAATTTATGGCCAATCTTGGATAGCTGGCTTACAGAAAGATATACAGATAGATATTGATATTGATATTGATAATAGATGTAGATGTAGATGTAGATACGGATATCTATATATATATATATATTTATTTAGATTTAGATATTAAACATTAGATTACAGATAGCTATAGATATACATACTAGGCATTGATAGTTATAGTGATAGGTTCAGCTAGCTATGAATTGATGAATCCATCTAAAAAAGTAAAGAGGGTCCCTAAAACAAAAAAGTACCCTTCAGCCATCGCTTGACCACGACAACCATCCTGGTCACACCGGGGCTGCCAGATATTCTCTGGGTACATTTAGATAAGTCCCAAATTTCAAATCAGAAACAAGCCGGACTTTTCCTTATTGGAATGATAGTTGCAACTGTTCTGATTAATATCCCTCATTTCTGTGTCGCCCCAACGGGAAAAAAACGCACATTCTCAGCCCATCAACTGTGCATGGCGAGGGTGGGAGGGGTAGGGGGTGGGGGTAGGGGGTGGGGTGTGGTGGAGGGGGGGCTAACAAAGCCTCAAAGTTCTTTTGCTTGCGCTTTTGACTTCTTTCTTCGACGCTCTTAACTTCTCGATCAACTTCCAACACGCTCTTGATGCTTGCTGTGCAAAGGCTGCTGGCCCCTGGCTTGGAAAAGGTCCTAAAGGCATTGGAAACAACCCGAAGCGGTGATGTTGGACAGAAGCAAAAGCGGACTTTTCGAAATGAAAAAAGAAACTCGGCAGCTGATACCAAAGATGTTTGTCACAGGTGCGCGTTTACACACACCGTCCGACCGTTTGGAATGTCTCTCTTTTTCACCAACCACTCTTAAAAAATCTGGGTTGTATAGTCATGATGGTCATGTTGTTTTGGTTCCCCATTCATATCGCCCATCGTTTTTGCAAAGGGTCGGGCAGTGGGTTCAATAATTGACCATTCTTTTGCACTTCAGACATTCATTAATCCTTCCACCAAAAAGAGCTATCAATAGCGATTTAAACCAGATTCTATTGATTCGCAAAGTTACCACATGAATCTTTTTGGAAAACCATTCAATGGGAGGTTTCCCATGTTACATTTTCAGGCACACCACGTCCAGAGAGGGGTTCCCTTCATTTTCCCATGTTTCCCTACTTTCCTATATTTTTTCATTTGTATTGTTCAAACCATCTATCTGGGAAAAAACTGAGAGATAGTGGGATTTCCTAGTTTGTATTGAGTATCCCAAATTTTCCAAATAGATTCTGGCGAGAGGCTAAAAGCCTCGAGGAGTCCAAGGCAAAAGTTCTCACTTTTTGAAACGCGAGCTGTTCCTCCCACCTGAAACCGCGGAAGCTCGTGGCTCAAATATCCATTGGTTGCACATGGCAATGGTTTTAATCATCAACAACCGTGGAAAATCATGGAAAAACCATAGAAGGCATGGAAACACCATGGAAAAGCATGGAAAAACCATAGAAAAGCATGGAAAAACCATAGAAAAGCATGGAAAAACCATAGAAAAGCATGGAAAAACCATAGAAAAGCATGGAAAAACCATGGAAAAGCATGGAAAAACCATAGAAAAGCATGGAAAAACCATGAAGCATGGAAAAATCATAGAAAAGCATGGAAAAACCATAGAAAAGCATGGAAAAACCATAGAAAAGCATGGAAAAACCATAGAAAAGCATGGAAAAACCATAGAAAAGCATGGAAAAACCATGGAAAAACATGGAAAAACCATAGAAAAGCATGGAAAAACCATAGAAAAGCATGGAAACACCATGGAAAAGCATGGAAAAACCATGGAAAAGCATGGAAAAATCATAGAAAAGCATGGGAAAACCATAGAAAAGCATGGAAAAACCATGGAAAAGCATGGAAAAACCATGGAAAAGCATGGAAAAACCATAGAA
>Ga0126342_10000785_pt1 | contig 39014 bp, 39 predicted proteins | sample Cyp1metagenome_FD_92528 | JGI IMG/M metagenome (GOLD analysis project Ga0126342, IMG submission 92528) | Coral microbial communities from Lord Howe Island, Old Settlement Bay, Australia - Cyphastrea 1 metagenome | ecosystem: Host-associated > Invertebrates > Cnidaria > Coral ...
TCCAAGCCAGATTTACAGTAAGCAGAAATTCAAAAAGGGGGGTTCATGATTTCCCACTTTCCAGTAGGCAGATTTGGCACTATGAAGGAAAGGTTTTTTTTTTGACTCATAACCAAATTGGTACCCCATCTGCTATCTGTTTTGCTTGGGACAAACTCTGCCTACCGGATGACCTTGACTATATATATATATATATATATTTATAATATATATACACACATATATATATATGTGAACCAGTTTTCATCTATCAACACAATATCAACACATATCATATACAGAAATTGGAGATGCTTCCAGTGATATGTGTTGATATTGTGTTGATATATGAAAACTGAAAAAGAAGCGCCAAATTGTGCGATCTGGCGCAGTTGCTCAAGTCTTCAAGTATGACGTGGACTGCTAGGACGACTATATAACGACATGTGACATGTTTTTTTTTTACCATTTAAAAAAGACTCACAGGATTTTCCTGCAAGAGTTCCCTTCGACCAAGGGAGTTGTGACATCTGTATTGTATCGAAGTGGGCAAGTGGTTCACGACAAACTTTCAGGGTTTATAAGTTTATATTATACACCTATTTGTTATTTTAAATTTTAAACACATGGATTGTCAAATGTAAAGGAAAGGGCTACATATAAATGTATTGCGTGATGGGTGTTGGATCCCATACCAACCTGCGATACAGATTCACTTATCCCAGAATTGACTGGAAAAAATGCAGTAAAGCCCATGAGTTTGAGGATCAAGAACAATATTGGTTGTAGATGTTCCCTTCAAACAATCCTTTAAAATCACATATAAATCACAATCACCATGTTTTTTTGGTTAAATCCAGTAAAACCCCCAATCTTGTCCGCTCCGCCGCTCCGCCGCTCCAATCATCATGTTCTCGTGGCAAAAACCATCTAAACTCAGCCCACCAAGCTGCCCCAGCTCTCCACCAGGCGCAGCCCAGTTTCCCGCGGCCGCGCTGGCGCCCCTTCAGCGTGTTGGTGCCTCCCTTGGCCCTCGGAAGCGGCGGAGAGCTGACGGTGAAGCTGCTGGAGTCGGATCCACTGCAGCCAAGGTGACCGTGGCACCCAGGGCATGATGATTTGATGGGGATTTCGCCACAAACAAATGGTGGATTTTATGGGGATTTCCTGGATTTGATAGGGATATTATTGGGATAGAATCATATATAATATTATATAATTAGTGGCTTTGATGCTGATATATTGGGGAAAGATCACGGAATCAGGGTTGCTCCAAACCACCATAAGAAATGATAGCTTCTTTTGGTGGGGAAAATTGATGGAAATTGTATTTTAATCTGCTTTTCTAACAATTTTTCCCCCTCTATCTGGGGTTTCAGGAGCAACCTCTAGAATGTTTGAATTCTGTGTTAAAAAGCTATTTTAGGATTTCAAGTTCCGCCACCAGCTAACTGAAATCTCAACTAACCACTTTGCTGGTGGGATTTGCCTAATTTTTTGTGTCCACAAAGCGCATAGGCATGTTTCCTCTTCCATTTGGAAAGGAAACCTCCACTTTTGCCAGACATTTAGCATTCATTGACCATTGTTTGGCCCCAAAAATCGCTTCGCTGGCCATTTTTGCTTAGGCCCCAAGCTCCCTTCTGCTACGGTTCAGTGATCCTAAGCAGCTCGGAACTGCAGCCTGTGACCTATCGCAGCGTGGTGATCTCCAAACCCTTGGAGCGGGCGCCGGGGAAGCGACTCGGCGAAGCCCTGCCTGAAAAATCCTGAAAATGAAAGGGAGTGGTTGGTTCAAGCGGGTTCTGGTGGGAAATCTTGCACATGTTTGAAGTATCAAGAAAGGTGACAAGCAAAGACAATCAAATTGATGTTTGATGGTGGTAGGTGGAGGCTTGTCCCAGTGGCTGAGGGTCATCCAAGAGACATCCAAGACACCCCCGAATCCATGACAGTTGAAGGACTTCTCTACTTTAACCACCGGCAAGCACCGGCCCTCTTGATTACCCTCCAGTAATCAAACTTGACCATGAAGAATCATCCAATTATAATTGATGTTCCTTTTCAAATCCTCCATAAATGGGATGTTCAATTGCCAGGTTTGATTGCCAGAAGGTCATTTTGCGGAAAAATTGGGTCGCAACTTTCAGAATTTCCCCCAGGTATGGCCAGCTCTCCTTGGAGCTTTCCTTACAGCCCCTGGCTGACAACGTGCGCGCAGCTCCCAGCCCTGCTCTGCACCTGGCGCATCCCAAGGACTGGTGTGGGGTGCTGCGCTTCGCAGCTGACTTTGGCGAGTTGCAGGTCAGGGGATGTCGCGCCAAATTTTTGAGGAACTGTGGGTACAATGCAGTGCCCTGTAGTGAGAAGTTGGTTGGATTAGAATAGCACTATGAATTTGTAGCACTATAATCTACCAGAAAGCCAGTAGTTAGCCTATAGTTGGCCGAAGCATCTTAGCTGACCATTGGACACCACATTGTATTATAGCGAATTATGTATTTATTTATGAACCTATATATATATATATGTATTGTAAATATAGAGGATTAGGGGGCAGCCCAGAATGAGACCTATATAAGGGCTGGAGCTTTTTTTGAGATTTCATGGTCCTGGCATGTCCTTAGTTGAAACTATACTATGAAATCGTCATTTTTGACCCGACATGATGGGGAATTCACTTCAAACACAGCTGAGAGTCATTGAACACCACCATCACCACCGTTGAGACATATTCCGCCCAGGAAGGAATTTACACGAAGCTTAAATTATTAAACAGTGATGATTTGCAAAGGATTGATTGATAAGCATCCTCCAAAGCCGGTGTCCTCACATTTCACCATTGAGAAGTCATCAACTTCGAAATCCCATAGGATATAATAGTCCTAAAGTCACAATTATACATAGTCTATATAGTTACTTATATATTATAGTATATCATGTATATATCCCCTATTATATCCCTTATTTATATCACTATTGTGCCAAGCCAGGGCCGTTGGTCCATGGAGGCGGCTGCTTTTTGCGCGGCCGACGGCAAGGCCGGCAAGGCGTCGCCTTCCAGCGGCTTTATCAGCTGGACGGCGGAGGGGGAAGCTACAGCGCCTTGGGTGGATTTATGGTGGGTAGCGCCATTCATCCATTGGTGAATCATCATTTTCATTCATTTTCCCTATTTAAAGATATTAAAAGTACCATTTGTTTGGGGGATATTTCAAGCATTTTCAGACAGACTGGGTGCTGGTTTTTCCATAAAAACTTAAGTGATTTAAACATGTAACCAGCAGCTCAGCAACAGATGATGAATGCAGATTTAAGCAGCAAGATCTTGGATTCATCAGCAGATTTAACCACCTTAAAGAGTTAAGATTTGACCACCAAAGTGAGGGACTGCAAAATACTGTAACCATCATTTGGTGTGTTTTAAAAGTGAGGATACTACGGACATTTACGTGTTTGACCGGGTTTTACCGAGGAAAATGATGATTAACCATCATTTTTGTTGGGTATCCCATGTTCAGACAAACCCATTTCTAGCTGGCCTACCCGTTGAATATCCATGAGAAGTGTTGACCTATTCAAGCAACTCATAGTTTTTTTCTTAAGTGCTTTTCATGATTTAAACAACCTTGCCGCGACCTCACTGTCAATGATGGCATAGTAGAGGGAGTTATCCCAGAATTCGCTTGGCAAAATTACTGTAATTCAACCAGGCAGATGCTTATGTTTGACAATGGGGGACAGCCACGGGATTCTAGAAGTTAAGTAGTCTGTTTTGATGATATGTTTTGATTAAATGAACGATCCTTTGCCCGCCAAGAATGTTTGTTGACTGGAGGGTGGCGGGTTGTTTGAGTTCAGGAGAACGGGGGTATAAATGAGATAGTACCACCCCTGATATGCATGGAACCTAGAGATACCTAGAGGAAATCAACATGAGCCGTGAAATGGGGATCCTGCTATATAATGTTGGGAGGTCAATCCAGTTTCAATTCGGACCTGTGAGGACATTCTTCAGAACCTTCTGCTGTTGAAAATTTCTGTAACTGAATCAGTCAGTTGGACATCCCCTTTCAATTGTCAATTGTCAAATCTATTTTTGCTTCCCTGATCCTCATTCCTAGATTCTTCCATCAACCGTTTTCCCAGGACGTGAAAGAACTGTTCATCGTGGAGCGGGATGTGGTTTTCAGTGCCCATGCCTCCCGGGAGAACCTCACAGGTAAGTGCGTGAAGCGCCTCTCGCGCATGCGCGGGCCGGGCGGCAGTCAGTGCAACATGTTTGTCGAAGCGCATCCTGAGCCGGCGCCTTGGATCGTGATTAGTGTGAGGGACCCTCCCCCATAGTATCAGGAATAGTTTGCATTTGGGAGAGGGGCCGCTCCTGGAACCCTTCAGTCATGAATGAAAAATAAAGACTTCAAATGAATCGAATCTAATAACATTAGATTTACTTTGAACTTAAACAACCCGAGGTTAAGTATACAACTATAAGGTTCTTAATTCATTTAGAATCTAATCTACTTTCAAGTCCTTTTCCAAAACGGAAACTCCAGAATCCAAGAAGAGGCTTTAGTTCATTTCAATCTACTACTTTAATTGATATGTTTTATTTTTTAGTCTCCTTCATTCTTCCTTTTCTTAGGGTTTCCTTCTCTTTCCTGCTTCCTTTCCTTTCTGCCTTTCCTTCATTCTTCCTTTCTTTGGGTTTCCTTCTCCTTTCTGCTTCCTTTCCTTTTTGCTTTTCCTTTGTTCTTTCTGTTTGATTTTTCTTTTTCCCCGTATCTTTTCCATTCCTCCTTTGTCTTTGTCCATGTGTTTGTTCTTTTTCCTTTTCTTCTTCTTGGGAAACATTGGCATTCCAAGGGTTCCTTGAGTGGAAATGATTTGGTGGAACCACCTTTTTTTATCCAAGGGATATCCTTGGCACTCATCACCATGGCAAGAAACTGAATGGTTTATGGGGCAAAAAAATGCTGCGCCACCCAGGTCCCCTTGGAAATCGTCGGAGTGAAGCAGCCGCCGCGGATGCATTTGCGCTTCTTCCCAGCCGACTTTCTGCGGCCGCGCGCGGGCATGCCGTGCGGCATCAGTGTATTGGCTCGGTTTTAGTGGGGCCCTGAAGGACGCATGTTTGCAGGACGCATGTTTGCAGGACGCATGTTTGAACCTGACTACTGGCAATCAAACATCGAAATGGACACTTCCGTGTTTAAGACTCAAAACATCTTAAGACTTAGAACCCTTTCTCATTCCCCACTACAATTTCCCAGGCAGCTATGTTTGATTTACCCGAGAGCAACCCAAAAAATGTCATCTATCGATACATCAAACATGACAAATGTTGTGGGATGTTGTGGGCAATTTGATGATCCAAGTTTGATCTGCACATGTCAACCTGATGTGTTGAAGCATTGGTCTTACTTCTTTCAGAACCTTTGAGATGACAGAAGCTACTAGGCGAAGATGAAATCGTGACAGTATGTGACAGTATATTAATCATTGAGTTTGTTACATTGTCATTGTTGTTGTTGTTGTTGTTGTTGTTGTTGTTGTTGTTGTTGTTGTTGTTGGCGTTGTCGTTGTCGTTGTCGTTCTTGTTGTTGTTGTTGTTGTTGTTGTTGTTGTCGTTGTTGTTGCTGTTGTTGTTTGATCAGATCCTTATCAGTAGGGCAGATTCCTTTAAGAGAATTGTGGGGAGGCTTTGAAATAGGTCAGCATGTTTTCGATGATAAGGGCTGATATCTTCTCTGCCGACATGGAAGTAACATACTAGTAGCACTACCGGCACATGGTGTCAATCGAGTGATGTGTCTGGGATGGGTCGCAAGCCAGATCAAACTAGCTATGGCAGAAGAAGATGATTTCAGGGTTTGGAGAGTGAATGAAGGTGGCAGTGTAGCATATATTATATACATTGTTTAATGTGTACTCCTGTCGCTGTGAAATATTTGAAATCCTTCATCTAGATGATCAACTGTACCCTTCTTCACAGAAGATAGATTTTAGGTCGAGCTCACCAAATTGTTGCAGCATCGGACCAAAGTGTATAGTGCAGGATTTAACCTAAACAGCAGATTTATCCGGAAGGAAAAAGCAACATACATACCCACACAGAACATAAGATACTATAGATACAGATATATCTAATTCACACACACATAAAATATATTTGTATATATTTATATAGTTAACATATATATATATAATATAATATAATATAATAAACTATAATATAATATAATATAATATAATATGTATATATATATATGCCCATCAAACACCTTAAAGGATCCTTGAATAAGGTATAATAAGGTCCATCATATGATTTGCCGTGGCTAGGTCTCCGTTTCACCTTGGCAGCGGCGCCTCCGGGGCTCGAGCTGCCCTTGGTGATCTATGTGCCGTCCAGCTGCTTTTCCAGCTATGCGCAGGAACATGCCGAGGCCAGTTTCTGCCACTTGCCGAACCTTGCTGAACCAATAGCTGAGCCGTGACGAAATTCTGGCGAAAACTCAGTTGTACTTTTAAGCACCCTCCAAAGACGCCGGCGAAATTGGGGCGAAATTGCTTCGGAGTACTTAATCGATCAAGTACATGTCAATTGTGCTATGTGTGATATTGGAAATGGAAAAAATATGGAAAAATCAGATGTGAATGGGGATGTAAAAGGTAGATTAGTTGTTGCAACAATTTGATTGCCAGACGCTGCTGGTGGTATTAGCTACATCCCCCAACAACCACCTGTTTTGAAGATGCTGTGGGGAGCCCAATGCATTTTGTGTGAGGAACAACCTTCTTAGCATTGTTTTGTCCAACATGTTTGCCCATGTGTATTTAGTTCACATTGCAGTGCCACCAACTTCAAGGTATCACAAGAGTTGCTGTGCATGTAGGGTCACAAGCCATGGCAGTTGGATCCTCTTGCTATCTCTTGCTTCATGTTTCATGGTTCATCATGTTTCATCATGGTTCAGCGGGCCCCTTTTGTTCCTTTCTGTCCAGCCCTAAGGTATCAGTCACATTGGCGACTGCGCGGAGGTTTGTTTGATGGATCCCTCCAAGTTGCTCGGACGCTCCCTTTGGCGCCTCTCAGCCAACTTTTCCTCCCCGGACTCTGCAGAATCTCAGAGTTTCTTGGAGTTGCTCAAGTTTTTTTTTGTTTTTCCCCGCTAGTAAATCCCCCTCTGGGGGGTCTCTGGGGATTATTTTCACATTTTTTGGGGGGAGCCTTGGGAGCGCTTAGAGCAACTCCAAGGTTTTCTGGATGTTCTAAGTCTCAAACTTCATCTGGGGGATGAGCGTGTGCTCACCATGCCATTGGGTGACCATGCCATCGTCCTGCGACTGCTGCCCAGCACGTTGCGCCTGGATGTGCCGCGGCCGGTCTTCGGGCTCTTCCTGCCACCGGCCGAAGCGGCGGAGGAGCTGCGACTGCATGGGGCGGAACAGGGGGAAGTGGCTGGGATCTTTGTGCACAGCCTGGCAGTGCATTCACCACATGTGAGGCAGGGGAGGGCGGGGAGAGTAGCATCTTTTGGATGTTTCTTGGGAGGAAAAGTATTGCGTCCTGAAGATCAACATGGGACAATGTAAACTTCAAGAAAAGGCCACTCGAGGATGATGTTCCCTATTTGGCCCTAATTACTGTATTTGAAAGACTTTTGTTCTTGGTTTCGCTTCATATGGCAAAGATCCCATCATAGCTAGAGCCCATGGGAGGCACATGGTTGCATGGTTCTGCCACATCATTCGGTGTGTCAAAATGAACCTCCGCCCTTGCAAGCCTCAAAATTCCTCAACGAAGCCTCTGCTGCAAAACCTAAATGGTGACAAAGAAATATCAAGCACACCCCCTTGTTGGTACCAACACTTGCCACGCCCTGTGAGGTGTTGTTTCATCAGTGCCGGACCCGATCCGGGCACCCTCTTCTACCCACTACCTCACATGGGTGGAAAAGTCTTCATCCCGGCACAACCCAATGAGAATGGCAAGATGCTCGGCCTGAAGAACCCCCAGCAGGGCCCCTCTCACTGTCGCCTTGTTTATGGTGCACCTTGGGCCTTGGAGTTTGCCCTTGGGTTGTCCTTTTCCAGATTGCTCAACGGATCAACTTCCCCCATTGGCCAAGGATCGTGGCCTATGCGTTCCTACCAGACTTTGGATACCATGCAATGGCTGAGACGGCCATCGGAGACGCCTGCTCCCAGCTCCACTGGGTCTTCAACGAAGGTGCCAAATCCGCTGGGGATGATTCGGCCATGGTCATCTGGGGCGCACTGTGGAGTTGATGTTGATTTCTTGCGTTTATCCTGTGCCTGGGATGTAGTTCTTTCTTTTGATTGTTTGGGATGCTTGGGACAGTATGTGTTGTTCACAGCAAAGGGGTTAGCGAAATCAGCCGTATGCCGAGGTCCTCCCATGTTCGGGCAACGCTGATCATCAATCTAGTGGATCATGCTGGATTCTCTCCCATTTAGGTGGGTCAGCATTCTGCAGGTTTTTGGACAGCACAGGCATTAGCATATGCCTTTTCCCGCTGTTTTGGGCTCAGGGCTTTTAACTCTTTGCTCAGCAACCCGCGTCGCAAACCCGCTTGCCTTTGAACATGGCAACCAGGAAACACTGGGGGGCAAGGTGGGTGCTCGGAGCAGATGAGTGTGCTTGGAACATGTTGAAACGGACAGCTGTGTGGACCTGGTACCAGGATCCTCCGTCGCCCATGCTTGGTCGCATTCCTTTTGGCGACACTTCTTCTCCTGGATCCTCGGCGACACGTTGCCAACAGAAACATTTGGGGATCATTGGGGCAATTGGGGTCTTGATCATTTGCTCAGGTCAACCTGTAAAAATCGATATAAATTGTGTCTTTATGATGTTTTTAAATGATCATTCAATATCATTCATATATCTTTCTTCCTTGTACGGTAGAGTGCAAGGACTTTCTTCAAATATGGACCGAGGCTCCGGAGGTTTCCATCACAGTGTTTTCGCAGGTGACTCCGGATCGAAACAATGCATTCTTCCTGCCGGTCCAAGGTTGGGCTGATTTCTGGGGTGTCCATACTTCCCATCCACTTACAGTAACGGAACCTCACAAGGGATATAGATAGGACCGACATATTGATTTTAATGGGCCCTGCATGACTCAAAATTAGAGACTTACACTGGAGGGCTGGGCCGTTGGCTCGCCTTCAGTCTGTGACTGAACTCTTGGAGAGGGCGATGGAGAGAGATTTTTCATCAATCTTCATCGATTTCCCCACCGCTGTATTTCACCAACTTTAGATGATTTTGGCGAGTACGACCAGCCAATTTTGTATAATCCTATCACTCTAATGACTCTAATATTAAACTACACCTACTAAACCATGGGTAGCAGAAGATTGCCACATATTGGGACCCATTTAGGGGTGCTTAATAGGGATGAGATCCTTTCGACAGGCCGAAATTCGGGCGTGGCGCGCAAGGCCAAAGGAGGTGCACCTGGTGACAGCTGGGCCATAAATCCTGAGGATTTGAAATTTCAAATAGAAATTGAAATCATTATAAATCTACAGGCCACGGATAGAAATTGAAATTTCAAGCAAGTGAACAACACTGTATTTTTGGGGTCATCATGTCACTCAACTCGACCTACATTCATTGTTCCTCATATAGCTTCAGTGGCTGCTGGGGTTGTTGCACCTGCATGGCAAAGGTGCAATCATGTCCTTCGACAACCGTGAGGACTTTGAGAAAAACCTCAATGGATCCCTGACAGTTGTCACTTGGAATCCATTTCACATTGGCAACAACAATGCCAGGCGATGGGGTCCTGAGTGTTCTTTCTCTGCCTGTGATCTTTTGTTCTTTCATGTATAGTTTTTGTTAAATGGTATGATGCCTTTGATATATTGATGCATACCAGGATATATACAAATATTTTTTGCGTCTTTCATAACAGAAACACCCGACAAGATCCAAACAGTGCATAGGATACATTGGGAACATCTTGTGGAAGCATGTGGTCTATCTTTACGGTTAGGCGAGGCTTTGAACATGTGAATTGAGCTGAAACGAAGTCGCTCCCAAAAAGGATTTCTTGGCCACCCTTCCATGGCCCGTGTTTTTCTACAGCAGGGAGTGTTTGTCCTTTTAGGTGGAGGCAGGTGTCAGGAATCACTTCAGCATTCCAGCAAGCATCACATGGTGGAAATTTGCTGGCAATTATTCAATTTGAAGCATACCAGTACAACTCACAGCCCCCCTCATCAGAGCAACTCAGCAACCGTCCTGTCAAAGGTGGGGTGCCCCCAAAAAAGGAGGTCAGTGTTTTAAAGATATGTAAAACATTGTTAAACCAGGTTATATAATGCCAAAGGCCTCCTATTTCAAGTTGGTCCTGCCGGTCTTAAGATGACATAAGGTGGTTTCCTAAAATAGGGGTACCCCCAATCATCCAAAATTAGTCAATTTTCGAGAATACCCCCATATGTTGACATATTCATAGATCTCATGGATCATCCCCAGCTTTCCAAGGCGATGTTCTCGTCGTCCATGTGTGGGCCATGTTTTTTGATGGAACCCAAGATGGAGGAGATGGCGGTACCTCGCCAGGGGGGTTGGATGCGCTTGGCACAGTTTCTGGAGATGTCATGTGGACCTTTTGAAGAACTTGGAAGAGTTCACTGTGATCTAAGTTGTGTGTTCTGTCGGGTGTTTTAATAGTCCTCACATATCAGCGGGATCGCAACATTGAGTCATTTAAACACCCTTGAGTCCTGCAGAATCTGGAAGATGTCCAATTAAGTTGGTGCTTCTAATTCAGGATGTTCAGAAAGCATCAGAAAGCGGCTTTGGCGCGAGAAACAATATTTGATGATATTTGATGTGTTTTCTTCTCTCTTTTTTTAAGGAGGGCAGCAACTTTGATTCCTTGTCACTAAGCCAACAATATCTCTTGTTGGCTCATGGGCTTCACCATATCACCTCCACTTGGATCATCTCTCAGACCAAATATGCCAACGACGGCCTGAAAGTGGTGAAGATCAGCTTGGAGCCAGGCACGCTGTGTGGAATGGCACAAAGCTCTTTGCGTTTTGAATGCTTTTGAGGCACATCCACGTTTGCATCATTATGAAGCATCCTTTGTTTATTCCCTGGCCCATACCTGATTATGTCTTTGGCTCATGATATTCACCATCAAAGGTAGTTTCCTCTATCAAATTCGGGGACTGATGTCAGAGAAAAGGTTTTTGCCTCGTGGCGTTTTGGGTCGAAAAAATGTCATAGGTGTTGCAAGTGATTGGGGCTGGGCTTTATCATTTTCAAATTATGATTCCCTCTATGGCCACATACCCGCTACTCCATGCTACTCCCCAATCCTTTCCTCTCCAAAACGCGAGATGTCCGCTTTCTTTTTGCATGCCCTACCTTGGACATTGCGCCCCACATCATAGATCCACCTCGTTCCACGGTTTCTGGAGGGTGTTGTCTTATTTTCATAGGGCACCCAACCAATAGAAAAAAGCATGATCAAGACGTGCAAACATATTTTCCACCACATATTTTCCTCAATGAATAAAGTGAATATTGAATATCAAATGGACTGACAGTATATATTATATGATATATATATATATATATATGGTATTAATTATATGCACTTCTCATCACTTCTCCCCTGTCCCACTGACACCGTTGGGGTGGTCAAAAAAGTTCCATTCCCCAGGTCGCTGTTGCCATGTCAGGTCGCAATGCCAAGTTGGTGAAGCCTCTCTACTCCGACATGGAGGTTCGCGAGCTGCCCACCTTCATCCTTTTCAAGGCTGTGATGGAAAGGATGGGATTTCACCATCTAAAGAAGTTGGAGTTTCACATTGAGAAAAGCGTAAAATTCAAATATGTTCACGGATTTCACAAGGAAAGAGCTGGGTACGGGTATACCATCAGTTGGAACCAGAATAAACGGGATTTACCCTCCAGAAGATCCACCCCATCATAGATCATTTCATTTTTTTTTCCGGGGGAAACCGTGGGGGTTCCATACCTATGTCAATTTATTTGGATGGTAGTTAGATGGAGCTCAATATACAATGGATGTACGCCGCCGCACCTCCTTGAACAGGTGCCCAGTGTGCAAGTATTGTGGGATGTTTATGATCAGCTATTGAAAATGGCCATTTATAGTGGATTTTCCCATTAAAAATGGTGATTTTCCATAGTTATGTTAGTTTACCAGAGGGTACCGATTGTTGAAGCTGACTCGAAAGATTGGCAGCGGAATGTTCTGGAGGTGTTATGAGGTGTTTGTGTTTTTTTTCCCCTGATGTTGACGACGCCGTTTCCCAGGGTAAATCTGGCCCCAAATGACGGTTTGCACGGGTTTTTACACTCGAGAAGATTAACATCAACAGTGCCATGGCCCAAGCTTAATCTCTGCCCGTTCCATCCTGCCCTTTGTGATTTGGTGACCATCAACCATATTTTGTTTGTTAAAGCAAACCTAGCAACGAACCACTTACGGTCAACCCTAGTTTCATGTCTTCAATCAAAACCTCAATCATAATCATAAACCATCAACCAATTCAGATTCACCTTTTCCCTCAAGAAATGTTGGTTGGTCAAGTGAATTGGCTACTTGGTTTCACTTTGGTCAGAGGATGGCGAGCAAAAAGGACGTATCAGTGGCACCCGATATGCTGAGCTGTCTGCCCCACGGCTGCCAAGATGTACAAATGCATCATCTTTGCTAGGTATGCTCTGAATTTTGTTGATATTATCATATGTTCATCTAGTTACCTAATATGATTTATATAAACTAAACCATGTTGAAAACCGCATCATTCTTCAGCATAGAAGTGCCACTTGACTCACTTGAGTTGGCATGTTTTTGAAGATGTTGAGCTTCAGTCATCTTGGGCCAAGGATATGGTGGAAGGTTTGCTTTAGATAGCAGCTTTCAACACCAGGACTCGGCGATCACGGGGTAAAACCCAATTTGTGGCGGGTTGAATGGTGAAAATGATCCTACAAACCATTGTGCATGTATATATGTAAACCATTGTGATCCATTGTGCTTATTGAAATTTATTGAAATTGCACGTTTTTTGGGGTAACAATGTTGAGACAACTACAAGGGGAGTGTGATTGGTACAATTTCCCCAAGTTCTCCGTAGAGTTTGCGCAAGCAAGAGAGACAGAATCCAGCAGAAAGAACTTTGGATGAACAACTTACTGTATAGGGTCAAGAATTTCCAAAACTGACCGTCCTTAATATCACTTGCATTTCATTCCCGATGAGCCCAGGCAGCCCAGGGGCTGATTTCTCGACTTCTCATCAGGAGAAAGAAGCTGCGCGGAAATCCATCCAACCTTCGGTTCTTTGGGTCGAGAAAGTTTAATTCGGATGGAACCCCAAAGTGGTGTGATTTGTTGCCCATTTTGGCCGACAGAAAGCCATAGAAAAAGTGTTTGCATGCCGGTCTGCTTCTCAAAATTGGGAAGCCCTGAAACTCAATTCCAGCAGAATATGTCTGAATATGTCATCAACATTGTCCATCCAATATCATCCAATAGCTTCGTTTGTTTTTTCTTCTGGGGCCCCCAATTTGAGTCAAGACCTTCATGTGAAGCCACACAGCCCGACCGATTCACCTTGATCATCACGGTCAAGCCACAAGCCACGCAGCGGCTTAACGGATTGCATGGCGCAGACGTTTCACTAATGTGATGTTAGTGATATGTGTTGCTATCAGTAACAAAACTCAGCACAACATATATCAAGTTAACATAATTTAACACACATATACATATATATATATATATATAATATGTATAATATATGTTTGTGTGTGTGTTATGACATTTTGAATCAGCTAATTAGGTGTGCACTATTTTGCGTTGATTCCAGATTTGTGGCCACAGAATCTCAGATGCTGCCACATTGACATTGAGGTGCCATGCTCCCATTGCATATCTCAATTTTTGAAACCCGGTTCGCAGTGACGGGTGCCCGCATCTCCCAGTCACAACAGCACTCGAAGCTGGAAACGGGTATATCGGTGATGGTTGTTTTGGATGTCTATGGATGTTTTTTCAAACATTTTCAACCATAAGAAATCATAAGATGATATAAGATGTCCAGTGCTTCAATAAAATAACTTGCCTTTTGAAATGATCATTCATAGCCGAATCTGCGTCACCGTGAGACACGTTTTCCCGGCTTGGGTGTCTGATGTTGTTGTGATGGGGGTGAGCATTCACGAAGCGATCTCTTTGGAAGACCAGCAGTCAGGGAACTGACAACTTATGGCAACTACCCACGTAAGACATCTTAAGACGTTGGACCCCCAAAGTAGATCAAAGTAGTACAAACGATGTCAACCGTCATTCTGCTGCCACAGCGATATAGCGTTTGGAAACTGGTACATGTTGGGTCCGAGCCTGACCATTGGTTGCACAGAGGATGACATTGCATGGCCTGGATGACCATTGATGACATGACCATTTCGGCTGGTCCTCTGAAGTGATTGGATTCCTGGGAACCGCCTGACCATTTGCAGATCGGCGCTTCCTGTTCCGCGGCTGTGAACCACATTGCTGACCAAGTACTTGGATGCAACAGGGAATGCTGTTTTTTTTGCATTAAGGCCCAGTAAGGCATAGTATGCAACATCATATCATGTGGCCAGCCCCATAACAAGCGAAATTAGTTTAAAGAACATTGAGACTATGCTGTAATATGCCACAGCTGCTTGCTCTTTTTTTGGGTGTAGCTGGGTAACCTTCGAAAAGAGGTGCGTCATTTGAATTCCTTGAGGTTTACCACATAGAATGGCCTCACCACTTGTGGCCAACAGCCAGGTTTTTCACCTGGCTGGTGACAGTTTCAATCCGTTTCATTTTCAACCGTATTTGGGATGGTAATCCCAACTGACTAACGTTTTTCAGGGGTGTTCAGGCTGCCAACCAGATACTCAACTATCGGATGCACTCAGTGGATACAGCCACAAGTTTCAGCCATCAAGAAAAAATCGGATAACCCTCAGAAGAAAAAATGTCCATCGACCTTATGGTGATGGAGAGAGATAGAGAGAGAGAGAGAGAGAAAGAGAAAGAGAAAGAGACAGAGAGAGAAAGAGAGAGAGAGAGAGGGAGAGAGAGAGAGAGAGAGAGAGGGAGAGGGAGAGGGAGAGGGAGAGGGAGAGGGCAAGGGGGAGAGGGAGGGGGAGAGAGATAGGGGTAGAGAGGGGGGGATCAATTACAGCTCAGTAGTGGCTAAATCATCAATAAACTTCTTAAATGAGATGAGATTAAATTGATTTAAAATGAACATTTTTCATAGCAATTTAAATTACCAGAGGATCCAGAAGACATCAGATTTATCAGAATCTCTCAGGGACATGAGGCCTCAGTTCATCCAAGGAAGTCAGCCGTCCCGGCGACCACCGGTGTCGACCATCGACCCTCCGGTGCTTAGCAGGTCAAGGACCTGAGTGTCAGCGCTGCTGCACTGCGGGAAGGGGTAACCATTATAAATTACATAATATATATATGTTTAAATAACATGTTGGTACCCAGTGAACCATTTACTTAATGTGGGTGACCATTATATGTTAGAGATGCAGGAATCCAGTAACCCCAGTAAAGTAATTTATCAGGATGTTTAGTAGGGTTTTGCATGTCTTGTAATTACTATCTTCTAGATTCTAGATACTTTTTTTGGGGGGGGGCTTGTGCTGCAAGCACGTCCATCCACAAAGTTTCAAAACATGCAGTCTTGATGTTTCCCATCCCTACCGGGATTCATAGTTGGAAGCTTGAACCCAGCCAAATCTCCCAAAAATATCATGGAAGGGCGTAAACTGAACATGCTGATCTCATAATCAACCAGCAGTGCTACCAGAAAGCTGAGATGAAAGCTGTGGAGGGTGTTGAAGTCCATCGGAGTCTCGGGAATGACTCGACTCAGCACACTTGCCTTCTTCAAATGGGCCTCTCGTGCGCAACTAAGACCGCGAGAATGCCCAAACGAAGTTATTGCTGACTTGCATGGACGGAATCATTGGCGAGCCCCAATGAATCCAACATAGTCCAAGATGTCCACGGATTTCGCTGACCTGAACAGTTTAGAGCGAAAAGGAAACTGGACGGCCAAGGTCAACCTGCACTAGTACACCTTTACTCTTGGGCGGTTTCCCCCCAAAACAGTGTTTTATTTCCCAACCACCAAATAGATAGAAAAGTAGGAAACCTGAAACCACGGTTCTATCTTTTTATGGCTTTGCTATAGCGTCTAAGTTGGGGGCCCCCCATCCAATAGTGATACTTTGATAGTTAAAATGGTACCCCCCAATTAAACAACCTAGGGCTTTATGAGAATCCTCCTCGGTTAACATTGCAGGGTGGCTCGGCTGAGAGTGCCAGGTGCTAAGACAGCGGTGTTGGCGGCTGCCTTGATTACCATTGCGTGCGGAAGCTCAACACCGCACTCCGGGTGATGTGTTGCAAAAAACGATAATTGTTATACATATTGACTGTATATGATTATAATACACAACATAAGTATACATATATCATATATTATAAATTATATAGAGAGATACAGAGTTTCTAATACATATATATATATATATGTGTGTTTCTTTATTTCAGTTTGTACCATCTATAATATATATATATATTAATTCACATTCTATATCATCTATGATCATCTATGTATATCAATTCTCAGAAGGTGCGCATGGTGCACTTCCCTCGTGTTTTATTGTGCACCCGCCACGAAGCCAACGGTGCCTTTTTTTCCACCCATGTCAAGGCTGGCCATGTCACGCATGGAAATAGTAACTCCCCATTTTCAATAGGCAAATTCGAACTACTTCAAAAGTAGCATTAGAATAAGCATTTCGATAGACATGAGAACTCCCCATTCTAATAGAAGTGAACATTATTCATCGGATCCATGTATGGTATATATTATATATATGCTAACATTTGGGGTATATTGATGGGATCCATGTTACCATACATAGCATGGATCCTATGGGTTATTCATCTCATTGACTGTCTATCGCTACCGCTATGCTTTACTGGCCACATGCACCGTTGAGGCGATGGCCAGTTTCGGAGGGCCTTTCTTCAGTGCCTTGGCGACAGGGATGCGAGATCTCACTGGTAATCCCCGCAACAGCTGTTTTTTCTTTGGTGTTAGTAAGGCCTTGTAGTAACCCCCAAAAAGATCTTCAAGTTGAACACCAGGAAAGATAAATTGTGCAGGAAACAACATTTATACCAGTCTGGAAGTATGTTTTCATATGTTTTCATATGCTTAGATGTTTCTATGATACAGGCCTAAATTGTTAGAGCGATGACTTTCGGGGGCATCCTTAAACCTCTGTGAAGATAGGAACCCAACTTGAAGATGCAGTTTCCAAGCCGGCAGTTTTCGTCCATAGCCTAATCACCAATTTTTATCAGAATTGAAAGTTAGATTTTACCAGGTAAACATTGAAATGGTCCCGCAATTGGATACAGGGAAAACGTAGGGCACCAGGAAGCACTTGTTCTTCCTGGTGGGAACCCAAAGTTCCGCCGTGCAAGGCATCCATCAGCCTTCGGGTGATGCAAACAAGTGTGCCAGAACAAGCGCGGGGAAGCTTAGTAGCTGCCCTTAAGCCCTTGTGGGGTTGTTCCTGTACATGTAGCACAAAATGCAATGAGCCTGACTGACCTGTGCCGTTTGGGTCCCAAAGTCATCCAAATTTCTCCGGAATCATCCCAAAGTTATCCATCAAAACAGCGCACGGTCATCCCAAAAATATATACAAACCTATAGAGGCATGCGACAATCTTAGTGGCTGAAGGCGATGTCCAAGACATAGATGACATATGATGACATAGATCAAAATCATTCAAAATCATTATTTTTTAAATGTTTTTTATATGATTTCTATTCAAACCGGTGATTTTTTGGTCCATGGCCGGTCTTTGATGACTTGGCTGGGTTCCTTTCAGAGACATTGACGTTTTCATGGTTTCACAATGTTTGTTTCTCCTTTGCATTGCTGAAAAAACATTGAAGACATGTAAATAAATAAATAAATCAATAGACAAATAAATAAATAAATATATAATATGCAAATATGCTACACATAAGACAGGCTGTCTGCTGCATGATGCTACATGTATGGTATGGCATATCTACCGACATAACCGGGCAGTTTGTCTGTCAAATGTTGGTAAACATTCATTCCCGCCCAGTATTCATGCTTATTATCATAGACTGAAAAAATATTTTTAACTATATATAGAACAATTATAGAACTATGGTTTATCATATAGAACTATGGTTTATCTATGGTTTATCTATGGTTTACCATCTGAAAAACCATCCAAGACAGCCCCTGCCCCTGCCCATGAGGTCCTCGCTGCTGGCTCCGCTGAACATCACCTTTGGGCAGTCGGACGCCTTCACCTGGCCGCCTACCCGATGGGACCGGGCTGGTGGAACGGCACTTCAATGGTGGTCCCTGACGCAAGAACATGTTGTGAATCATATATTTATCTAATTCAATGATCATATATATATATATACATATACACATATGTTATATGTTTAGTCTTTGTATATTATTTAAGTGTGTTTATGCATTGGAAACATTTGCATGCTCATTTTTCAGCGAACTTTGTTGGCGCTATGATTGAGGAGCGCTTCATCTCAGCCATGGCCATGGTCATTCGCTGAGGTCGGGCAAGGATGGTGAACACGAAGCGATCTTGCTTGGTCCTCGGAGGGCGGGAACATCATCTGCTGATCTTCACATCAGATCAGTCCCAGGTCTGCAGCGGCCGGCGATGGCATGGAGGCACAAGATTTGCGGGGAATTATTGATGATAACCCTGTAGATTAGAAAGATAGATGGCCAGATAGCTAGGGAAAAGGATATAGAGAGGTAGATTGAAATAGACAGATAGTTCGATTAGATTAGATGGATGGATGTAATTATGTCTATCGGTACACATTCACAAAGACAGATAGACAACAGATATGTATCGTTTTTAGATTGGGGTCGCTGAAGGGTAGATGCGAGAATCAAGTGCAGTCAGGTGCAATGTGGTGAAGCGGTGACGTCCAGTTTCTCGTTGCATGGGCCTCAGGATTACCCAACACAAATTGATCTAAGCTGGTTATGTGTGAAAGGATGTATGATAACGGTGAAAACAAAATGGTACTAATGCTTCTACCTGGATCATTGGAAATCTCTGTCAGGGAAGCATCCTGTTATTAAAGCTTCGCAATGTAAGCTAATTCAACGCTGGGATTTCCACTTACGATAGACACAATGGCATGATCTTTATAAGTTTTCAGATATTTAGACCATGGGATTTACCCGAGGCCAGAACTGTTGCTGGCGCAATCTGCCTTGGGTTTCACTTATGAGGAGGACATCGTGACCAGAAAACCCCCCATGAGCCTGTAGTGAACTCCCAAGAAGAGCCAGAAAATGATGGGGAAAACATCATCGAACTACAATCCTGGAAATATTGTTTCATTCTTTTAGTCTTTAGGGGTTACTGTCACTGCTCTTCCATTCTTTGATGGGTTACTGTACTATAACTCAAGTTTGGGAGTTGCTATCGTTTGCAGAGCATGGCAAGATGGTGCATGATGGGTGCACTGCATAGATACGCAAGGGGCCCAGGAACAGTCGTACTTTGGCTGTGAAACCTTGAAATGGATGGCAGGAGCCACAAGAAGCTGAAAGCGAAGAGTCATACTCTGAAGAGGACCGCTGTCCCCCCCGCACAAAGGCATTTTCATTTGTAGATTTGTCCGTTGCCGGAACATGGGTGTTTACAAGTAAAGCGACGTTGAACCAACAATCAGCTATTAAAAAAAAAGAGTGGCAGAACGAACTCCCCTGTATACGTACATAACCAATCATAATCACACATATTCTTATACTGCGTAGCCACAACATATTATCGCAATCATATACGGACAGCGTATATGAATATCAGAAGAAAAACTTTGATGGACACTTTTGATTCCCAATTCCTCAACAAAGCTTGCCAGAAGCTACCAGAGCCAGGAGCAAACGGCCCCGAAAAAACTCGTGTTTGACGAGAAGTTGGGTTCCCAGAATCATTCAGCAGACATGTTGGGTACGCTGTTGGGCGGGCCCCCAAGGTCCCAATCGGCTTCCAACCCTTTGCAGAGACGACTCTCCAAGACTCCCATGCAAAGCCACATTCCCACGCAGAAGAGTTTTACCAGTTCATTGGAGACATTTTGACATACAAGTACATTCGAAGACCCATCCTCTTAGACCAAGTGTATGTATAATTATACACATTTAACCACATCTATTTATACATATTTATACATAAAACTGGATTCCTTGAGAGGAGTCTGAGGAGTCAGGAGCACCAGCCAGAAGCACATTACAAATTCACAAGTTGTCACGGCTGTCGATGTAGCGAGGCAGGGGATGCTTGTGCCAACCTCAGGCAGTGACAGCGATGAATCCAGGGAAGCCAAGGATTGGGGACACTAGACGAGGTAGTAAACTATGTAAACTCACAGAAATGGTGAATGTGGATATTTTCAGGCATAATACTATGATAATAATACCATGATATTATGATATAATATGTTATAATATGGTTGTACAAATGTATCTGTACATTGTATATACACATGTAGAGGTAATCAATACTTTGCTTGGATGAGATGCAAAACAACTGAACAAAGTAAACGACTCAGGAACTTCCATGATCGCTCGATGGTTAGGGTTGGAACTTAGGGGTGCAACAAAATGTGTAGTGACAAACGCAGGCACCACATGAACAATCCTCAGAAACATCAAATGAGGTGAATCCTCTCCCATGAACCGTGAGTGCGCAATCCCATCCAGAAAGAGTCAGCCCTAATCATCTGAAACTCAAATCATCTCACAGATCACCATCTCCACCGTAAGCCACCACAAGCCACCACAAGCCACCTGGTCATCATGATTCTTAGGAGGCACGTCGTGCACGACATCGCCGACCTGAGAGGTCACGGAAACGGCCGCGACGTCGGGTGGAGGCCGGAGGGTGCCCTGCGATCGAATAGCATCGTCGGTGAAGTGGCGGTCGTTGGATGATTCTGGTCAGTGAACATACTGTATCCCAATTGGTGTTATATCCCGGGGAAAAAAAAACGGAGTGTAAGCCAGGGTTCACTATGGTTCACCATGTGTAAATATGTGTAATATGATGATAGAAAAACATGTACTGTACAATATGCATCGACAGCAGACACAACTTCTTTTTGGATTTGAATTGACCGGACAGATCCATCCACAAAGTAACTACTTAGAGTAGTACCAACACGTCATATCATTTCATTCAGGAAAGATCATGCAGCACAAATCCCACCGTGAGGCTTTGGCACCAGGCAATTTGTCCTTGCCAGTTATCGTCGAGGCGGGGCAACAGAATTTGTAGTCCCAAGATCCTATGGTTTAATCATGGCATGTGGTTCCAATTTGGAGAAATACATTTCGAATTCGAGAAAAACACCATTACATCAAGATGAAAGATGTGCGTTGTGCGTTGCTTGCAGGGATCAAGTGGGAATGGATTGCAGATCATATCATATCATACATTAGGCACTTGTGTTCTATTCCATAAACGAGAGCTCGCTGGACGGTTGTGTCTTATTTCCCTGAGAAGTCTTGCATGTCAGCAGCGGACCCACAAAGCAAGATATCAAAAACATATATACAGGTACGGACATATGCCTTTGCACATATACAGTACATGTATATATGTACCTCCATGTATATGTTATATATATATATATACACGTATAAGTACATATATATATATATATATATATTATATATATACACATTAAAATCACAATAGGTTCTCATGTTTCTCTTTCAACGCATGCAAACATAGCAAGAGAAACACAGACTTGAACCGTTGGTCCTTCTCTTGCTGAAAAAGCGTGCAGCTGTCAGGAACGCCAGGGGAATCAGAGTGCTATGGCGTTTTGCTTCCTCCCCGTCACTCTGGCATTGTTTGATCAATTTACCACAGAGATCTCATGAGATCCCCAGGGTGCTTTTGGTTCTGGAAATATTCATGTTTGGGGCACCCAAGAATTCGGTGACTTGTTACCACAAAGGATTGCCAAACATCTTGTGGCCTCCTTACCCTTCAAGTTTGATCCATGCCCATATCTATACGGCCCATACCCCAAATCATCAATGACAGGTTCGGGTGCAGCACGTCTCAGAAAGGCTGGGCAAGTGGGCCTAGACTTTGGCAGCAAAGCCATTTCGTTTAGAGGTGTATAGATGCAGTGAGAATTCAAAGGATACAACAAGGAAGAGCTTGTAAATGATATTAAATGATATGCCGGTATATTCGTATCAATATACAATAATATACATTTACACACCAACAGTATACATGTTGTGCACGTGTATATATATAATTATATATATATGCCGATGATAACACACCAAGCAGCCCACACGGCCTGTCAGGCCGATGCTCCAAGGCGCCTTGGATGCGGCCATGCATCGCATCCAGAGTGTGGGCCTCAGATCCGGCCTCAATGGGTCAGGTCATCATCATAATTATGAAATCATAGTAAGTAATCATAGTAATTCATAGTAAATCATAATTATGAAATATATACCCATGGGTTCTTCATATTCATATTAATGGGTTATAGTAATTCATATTCATATTAATGGGTTAAGTAACCATAGTAATTCATAGTAAATCATAATTATGATATGACTTATAAGTTATGCATTCGTAACCTCATATACCCATGGGTTATTCATATTCATATTCAAAATAATGGGTATAAATCATCATAGTTATCATACTTCATATTCATCATCGTCATCATCGAAATCAGATTTGATGATGTTTATTTTGATTAATTATGGCATGTTTATTTTGAATATAGCTCCTTATACTTCAGGTAGATTGGCCGAGCTCCTGGCAGCTCCTCCGCCAAGGTATGGACCCACAAAAACCCGCTGTTGGTCATTGTATTAGTAGACACCATCCCATTTTGGGGAGTAGTTACCCAATATTGATATATATATATATATAATTATATATATATATACGTGTATATATATATATACATATATCTGAACACACATAGATGGATGGATGGATAGATAGATCAATCGATAGATAGATCGATAGATCGATAGATAGACAGACCGATATACATTTACATCTGGGACCTATACATCCTGTCACCCATTTCCCCCCCAAAAAAAAGTATTTTGGGAAGGCTTAGGATCCAACCCCCGCAGCCCTGCAAGTTCCAATCTCTCAGGCCCTGAACGAGAAACTGCTGGAGTGCCTTTGGCAATGACACAAGCCGGAGGGAAATTGTATATGCATCATCATGTCCTCTAAGCATGTTGAGTTACATTGAGCATGGGCGTTGAACTATGTTGAACTTGTTTGGGGACTGAGTCTGAGTTAAAACTCACGTTGTAGCCTGGATTCAGCCTGCTTTCTCCTCAACTGGCGGGTACCCTACCTGTTGTCACTCTTCAACCCCCAGGGCCGTGACCAAGGTGATTTTGCTGCAGCAATTCTCAGCCTTTGCGCGGTTGGATGTGGGGCAGCCCAAAAGTGACTAAAGTGACTAAAGATAGGAGTTCCAGGAGCTCCAATTTTTACCAAGAGCCCCGGGCGTCATTGCCCCGCTGTGAGGCCCATCAAGATCCCTCCTGTCAGGCAGGGTCCAGACAGCTCGGACTTGGGAAGATGGTCAAGTCGCAGACCGCAGATGATGGAGGGAAGTTGGGTGATATCAAGGTGCTTACCATCATTATATGGCTAAAAAGTAAAACCATTACACCATGGTGAACATGATGATGATGATGATGATGATGGATAAATTTGCGGCTAAATGTCTCCATATATATATATATATCCGAATATATATTATATAGGCATTTCAGGTTTTGATGCATTTCAGCTAACAAGCAGTGCAGACGTCACAGTTTGGCTGATCTCCATGCTCTTGCCTCAGTTTCAGGGCCTTGTGGGTGCTATATACGTTTAAAGCATACACACCTGTTTGATCAGGTTGAACGAAGCCACCATGACCAGCACATGCAGTTGCCCAAAGAAATGCCTTGCATTTTGTAGGAATTTGATCCGCCCTGCCAGGGATGCTGGGAGCCAGTGCATGCTCTATCGCTCACAGCCAGTGGCCAGCTTAGAATGAAAGTGGCCATGGCCGCGCACTTCAGTACCTTTAACGGTCCTCCAAAATCTAGTGATTTTCGGAACAGCTTTAAGAATCCCATTGGAACAGATGGAGTTGAACAAGAATCTGAAACAGGTTGTGGATTCCAGACGTCACTATGATCCTCAGTGCTTGTGGGATCTGCAGATTTGTTTTTCTCGCCACTGCCGTTAGCAACCTCTTCACCTTGCTGTCAGCTGGTTTTCCTGGAGTTGCTGCGCGGGCGTCATGCAGAACTGCCTCCAGCTGAGTATGCAGATAGTTTCAACTGTGGAGAGATTTTGGCTGTCGTCGCAGCAGCTGCCTCTTGTGGAAGCTTTGTGTGGAGGGTTGCTGATTTTGCATCACTTTCAGAGATTTTGGGAGTCTTCAATCTGTGGTCAGATCCGTTTGCGCAGAGGAGTCAAGATAATCAAGGCAAAGTGGTTTAAACTGTTGTTTTCAAAAACAAGTTGTTTTGCATGCAGCCTATCAGGGCCTGCCAAGGTACATTATGTCGCTCCCCGTGGCAGCATTTCGGCTCCAGCACAGACATCTGGTCCACTTTTGAATCGGCCAGGCAGCTGAGTAGCATGGCGACCCCAATGCGATCATCTCGGGCGAAAGCCTCACCAATTTTGACCTCTTTGGTGTGTGGCTTCCTGCTGTTCCCTGGCGGGAACCATGGAGAACCTGCGGTTGGAAGATGATGGTCCAGTCATGGAAAGGGCATAATTAAGTTAAAGTGTTAAACACTCGCATGGTTTATTCAGCAATATGCCGTAGATTGCCATAGTCTATAGTCATAGTTAGTAATATTGTTTCCTGATGTTTCCTGAAATGGTAGTTGTACGGCGCAGTGCGTATCACTACTGCGATGATTATTTACTATTTGCCTTAGTGTTTCCCAGTTGTGTGAAGTCAATGAGAGACGACTCGAGCAAGAGAGTGTTTCCTACATTTGGTGGCAGAAAGATAAGCGGGGCACACAATGCCAATATCATCATGCCCTTTGTCTCATTTCTTGCGACTTGGGAAGGGCCAAGAACTGTTGAACCCTAGAAAGGCAAGTCCCAGATGGGTGGGTAGGAGGGTAAGAGGGTAAGATGTCAATTGCTGTGTTCCAAAGCACATGCTACATTGGCCTGAATTGCCCAAAACCAATTTGGCTCTGTCTGAAGAAAAGGAAGCCCGTAACCTTAGATCATCTTAGATCCCTTTAGTGGTTAATCATCATTATCCCCCCATTAAACTGCTATTTTGCAGGTACACCATTTTCAGATACAACCATTTTTTGTTGGGGCTCTACTTGATAAAGATCTGCATGGGGCTGAGCGGCCGCAGGTACTTTGGAGTTCCCATGGCTTTCTCCACCTTGGCCGGTCATCCTAAGACCTCGCAGCAGCGGAGGTGCTGCTGTTGCTAGAACCATATCATGCCATATCCAATGGATTCAAATGTGTTGTTTGATTTTCATCCGGTGTTTGGGTCTGATGCGTTCTAACATGTGGATATGAATTGGCTCTTCCTCCCAGATCTCAGGACAGCAGTTCTGGACTCCGACTCTCCCTGTCAGACCAAAAAAAAGCAGCTTCGACCTATTGCATTTCGATGAATGATGCAGCAAACATCAGCAAACTGTTTACCCAGCTATTTACCACCTATCAACGATGTTTGGCCAGGGCAATCATCACCAAAAAATGCCTTCAAAACTGCACTATGTTTGGGATATCCTGTAGATGTTCAATGATTTTCACGTGATTTTCATATAAATAACTCATTTCTGCAGCCCCCCATGGCCCATGGTCGCCTTGCGCGCCGCAGGCAATTCAGCGTGGCCCGTCGCGGTGAAAGCGCCACCGCCGAAAAAACCGAGACGGCCGAGGGAGCCGAGGGAGAGGAGTTTGAGTTTCAGGCCGAGGTGGGCAGAGTGATGGACATCATCATCAACTCCTTGTACTCCAACAAGGACTGCTACCATGGAGGTGGACCTACCTGGTCCTTAGGTGGGAGGTGGGAAAAAAAAAAACATGGCTGTTTTGAAATATTATTGAATCTTTCTGGAAACCATTTAAGTGGATGATTTGACTCAGTGGAAAAAGAGACGGAGCGTGGAGCTCTTGTGAAGAACAAAGTGAAAGTGTTTGAGGAAGCAGAGGCAAATGCAAGATTGTTCATGCAGAGGCATCGGCTGAACTGGCTAAACTGGATCCTAAACTGGCTGAACTGGCTGAACAAAACTCCGACTCAATAATTATAGACAGTATATCTGGAAGAGATGGCAGACATGGAGACTGAAGATAGTAAAAACTGTGCAAAATTGAAGGCAATGAAAAATGCAGGTGAGGACAAACGAATACGCGTGAGCGTATGACATCGTCCTGTTTTGGAATTATTTTTAAAGTGCCTCCATGTGACATGTGCTGAGCCAACTCATCCCTTGTGGTGGCAATCTTACACATCTTACACCTACATGACGTCTATGATACTTGTTCAGGGACTGCTGATTTGGCTTCGCATGGTCTCTTGCAGTCCTACGGCCCATTCTGGGATTGCTAAAAAGTTGAGCGCCTCAGTACAGCAGCATATCAGCATACCAGTTGGTGTACCCTGCGTGGCTGTCTTTAAGTTTCAAGTCCCACATTTGCTGAGCCCCCTTTCCCGAGTGACAGGATTTATGCTCTGTAAACAGGATAGTGCCCTCCAATGAACCCTCCGCAAAAAATAGATACAGCAACAGATCAACCATTGTCTTAGTCTTAATAGTTTCCTCCTCCCACTGCATCCCATCTGTATCCCCCATTTCAACCCCACACAGCCGAATCCCATCCCCCAATGGAACCGCAGGACGTGTTCCTGCGCGAGTTGGTCTCCAACGCAGCGGACGCCTGCGACAAGAAGCGCTTCTTGGCGCTCACCAACAGCGACGCGCCGCCGGAGCCCATGAAGCTGCGCATCAACACCGACAAGGCGCGGCAACCTATGGAGTTTTCGTCGGTGGGATGCGGGTTAATGAATGTTACTTGTGGTCATATTGCGTCTAAGAAAGTGGTGGGGCTATGTTGGGAGATGGGTACGAGTCGGGGTTACAAATGTGATTGATGTGATTAAATTGTGAGTAGCTGGTTGCTGTTTTTGGCCTGAAGGTCCTTTGCACGCTATCAAGTGCAGCTCACCAAGTCCAAAGGTCTTTTCATGAGATTCCCAACCGCTTATGGTCCAGTCTTGGCATGCATATGTTGATTGAAAACATCGCTGTCACAAGGGGGTGTGTCTGAGAAAAGAGTGCCCCCAAATCCCATGATTTATCAATATTCTAATTAATCAGCTTAAATATGCCATTTTGGGTACCCCCCCATTCTTGGCAAAGCCCGGATGATGTTTTGGTGTGATTACTCGCTGCTACCCGTGCTTGCAGGATGCCAGAACACTCACCATCGAGGAGTGATGAATTGAGTTGATGGGTGGCAAACATTGAAAGGTGTCAGACAACAGTTGAAGGATTTGAAAGAGTACTCGCACTCTGACATATACTTTCAGGTTTCAAAGTCTTTCAAGCAAAGATACGCAAAGCAAAACCACTGTTTTGTCAGATTTTGTAGTGCATTTTTGGCAACGATGTGTTTGATGTTTGAGGGCGATTATAACCTGGCAAGAAAACGATGAGGGAGAGAGAGAGAGAGACAGAGCCAGTAACGGTAATTGAACATTGAACACTTGATGTTTGCAGTCAGACTAGTCCACCATGTACCACTTCCCAGTTGCTGCCAGATTCCCAAAATCACCCCCATGTTGAAGCGAATTGCTCAAAACATCTCAAAGCCATTTCAAAACAGCTTGGAATATAGAATGAATCAGGTGATTGACCTTGGCAACACTGGGAGAAGGTTTCTTTTACCAATTTGCAGAGGACAATGGCGTCGGCATGTTGAAGGAGGAGCTCAAGGAGAACTTGGGCCGCATCGCCCGGTCAGGCCGTCCGGGTAAGTTGGGTGAATTTTGGGTGAGCTGGAGTCCTGAACGAGCAGTGGTGGTAATGTTGGCTAATGATGGTTATCAGTGATGATAATGTTGGGTTAAAAGTAGTTAATAATGGTTGGTCATGGATAATGATGGCTAATAATGGTTAATGATGATGGTTATCGATGCTTGATGATAGTTTGATGATGGCTTGATGATGGGTTGATGATGGTTGATGACGGGTTAATGATGGCTAGTGGTGGATAGTCATGATTGATGATGCCTAATGGGTTAATATGGCTAATACACCCCCAGTTACAATAGTAGGTTAAGGGGCCACAATGGTCACCACAAAAGCACCATTACATGCATTGTGATATTGCTATGCCACAGGGGTGGAACATCAACCAGCCTCCTGGTCATCTCCTGTCCTAAGCATTGAACAGGAACCGCCAACTTCGTGAAGGAGCTGGGAAGCGGAATCTTGGCCGCGTAGACCGGCAGACCCACAGCATTTTTTCACACCAAAAAATGGCCGCAGTTGCGACAAAGTATTGCCATCATGGAATTATGCCGGATTGGACCACAATAGACTTACAGTAGAGATAACAGCCGAGATTTTTCATGGGGTAGATATTGGGCCTTGTCTGAAAAAGCGGTCAATACACCACTAGAATTGTTGTTGCACGAGGGAACTGATGCTACCCTGCATCAAGGCGACCACCCCCCGTCCACAACACGATAAAACACGATCCCATGCTGCAATTTCAATGATGATCCCACATCATCCAAAAACAACATCCATCCAAATTTGGCGAATCCACATTTATGATGATTTATTATCCAACCTTTATAGTAGTAAAATGTATAGTAAATGTCTATCCATCCAAATCTAAGGAAACAAGACGTGTCCTGAGGTGACGCAGATGTGAGTTTGATCGGCCAGTTTGGTGTGGGTTTCTACTCCGCTTTCCTGGTGGCCAACAAGGTCCCGGTCTTGGGAGCGTCAGTCGTTCTGGTGCAACCAGTATCAACCACTTCTATTTGCACCATGGTTATGAGCTGGGTATATATATATATATATAATTATATATAATATTATATATATACCTGGATTCAAACTCCCACTTGAGTTTGAGGGCCAAATTTCAGTTTCAGATAGTTCAGGAATGTGGAAAAAATCCAACCTGCTATTTTTTTGAAACGACAGGTCACCCGATCACTCAGATTCCAACGTGTTTGGAGCTGCAGGTGGACGTCTATTCCCGAAGCTTCAAAGAGGAGTCGGATGGAAAGACCTGGTTCTGGTCTTCCACAGGACCAGCGGCGTTGCTCAGGTACAGTTGCAACAAATAAATACAAATTTTACAACCGTTACATGTGGTTCTAACCGTTATGGAGGGATTTCATGTTCTTCTTTTGTTTTTGTTCTTGTTGTTAGGCCAACATTTTTTATAGTATTTTATATAGTTGTTGGCTTGGAGTGTTGATGTTGTTTGTTTGATCAGATTCGCAGATAAAATTTAAGAGCCTAAACATGTCTTGAAACACTCGTTGTGGCATTTGGGATCTGAAGTTGTTTGATTATCCCAGGGCATTTGCTTGCTCTCTCCGTTTGGATCTTCCATACCTAATTGAATATCGGAACCTGCACAGAGTTTGCCTCTTTATCCCCCATCTAACTATCGATACAGCACCCATATTGTGTCATATAAACAGAAACCCATCAACTTTATATTAGCCATATTTTTCTATATAAAGCATGAAAACATATGAAAACCCATCAACTGGGTGCCCTAGGACATTCCTACAAAATCGTGGAGGCTCCAAAGGAGGACTTCTTTGGTGAGCAGAGCGGCACCAAGATCGTGCTGCACCTCAGGGAGGAAGCGCAGGAGAGACATCCCTGTGGCCCTGGCCATCCACCGCATCTGACAATGGGGAAATATGGGAAGATGGAGATTAAACCATGAAACATGGGAGATAATGATTATGATGGGGATATGATGATGAGGATGGTGATGATATTGAGGATGAGAATGATGGTGAATATTGATGAATGTTAGAGGGTGCCGTCAATGACGACATCAAATCTTTCGCAGTGGATATGACCGACCAGCTGGTTTTCCGAGATCAAACGTAGCTTGTTGGCCAGTTGTTTTTTCAGGAGGGATATCCCAATCAAGGTTCCATTCTGGCCAGTTGTTGGAACCCTGGCTTCTGGGATTTGAGAGTTCACAATAGCCATGTCCAGATTTGGGCGGTTTTGATGTTCCGAATCCTGGAGGAGTACTTGGACACCGGCAAGCTGTCAGACTTGCTGAAGCTGCTTGGTGATTGACGTTGGAGGTCATCCAAAAATATCAATACGGAGGTTTAGTTTAGTTAATCGAGTAACCTATTCAAGTTTATTTATTGTTTATCAATGTTTATCATAGTGTGCAGTTATATATATATATATACATATGTGTGTGTGACATAACCTTAAGATTGACCCCTCTGAGTTGAAGACATCGGAGGTTTATTCACCCAGAGTTGACAGTGCGAATTTGGGATGGTCAATCAGGTGGCCGGGAAGTCCTAGCAGCGCCTAGCAGCAAAAGTCACGGCACAAATTGCGTATGATTTACATCGGTATTAGCGTTTTTTGAAAATGAGGGATTCTGCAGATATCCCTAAACCTATATACGAAAAACATAATACCTGGAGAAACATGGTGAAAAAATCATTTTCCCCACCAAAAAATCGCCACAACATGGGGGGTTAAACCCCCATTTTCAGACAGACCCAAAAAAATGACATACAACCGCTGTTGTGTCCCTCAGGAAGTACAGTGAGTTCATCACTTTCCCCATCGAGCTCTTCAATGAGAAGGTCCAGTACGACCAGGTGCCCGATGAGTCCGCACCACCTCCCAAGGAGGGTGAGAAGCAGAAGATGAAGAGTGTGCCACGCTCCGTCTATGAGTGGGACATCATGAACAAGATGAAGCTGCTTGGGACTGCGCATACAGAGAGATCCCAAATAGGTACATTATAATACATGCATGTAATTAATGATATGAGGGGCTTTGCTGATGGTGCTAGGGGAGAAATAAACATATAATAAGGTAATAACATTGCATTCTCCATCACATCTTGTTACATCATTTTGCGTTTACATACGTGGTTGAGAGGTTTGTTTCCATGGCAAATTTTCCAGGCAAGAATTTGTGGAGATGTTTTTTTTTGGGGTTCTCTTAGATATAAAAAGATACAGCACAGCAATGCAAGATGATATCATCCATCAATGGAACCTTTCCAAAGACTCCTGAGCCCCAGGCAACTATTGGATACCGTGTTTGCCCTTCTACTACTCACTCATCAAGTGCCGCAAACCCCACAGCTTTTGCTTAGCCTCGTGTGGTTTGCCCAAGGCCCATCTGGCTGCGAAACCCGGATGTGGTGAACCAGTCTGAATACACCGAGTTCTACAAGACCACCTTCAAGGTGAGATGACTTTGTGTGGCAGATGAGATGAACAAATGATCGCTTAATCAATCTTTAATGACATAGGCTCAGTAGATTTCAGAATATTTCAGATGCAGACATGAATGAATAGCATAAACATGCATAAACCATAGAAATGAATTTACATGACTTATGATTGAGGTGTGATAACCTCAATTGGTGGGACTGCTTTCCCAAGGCCTTCGATGAGCCCATGACTGTGACACACTTCAAGGTGGAAGGCGCGGCACCGGAAGTGGTCCCCAGAGAGGCAAGTTGGTTTATAACTAGGTCAACTAGGTTTTATGACGGATGTACTATGGTATATTTGCATATGTTGGCAGTTGGGTGGGTGTGTAAACCAACTGATAATCTCAGGGGCCCATTCCTGTAGTGATTGTGATAGCCCTAGTAGCCAACCCAAACGACCTCACCGTATGTGATGAATGATGGCTCAAAAAAAAAGATGGCTGATATTGGGAAAGCGATCACAAATGATGGAGGCTTGGCCAGGACAAATGAGTTGAGTCACAGGTAATCCCACCTGTGGGTCCTGTAGTTGCGTGATCCACGTGTGGATGAGCAGATTTGCGATACAATATACGGGGATATATGTGGATGTATTGTATATATATATGTACACACATATTTGGGGATATATGGAGGTATCGGTATCGGTATAGGTGGATATACTGTATGGGGGATGGATCTGACCAAGATCCCATTTTAACTCGGGAGTTAACCAACCACAACCCGGCAATGTGTCTGGCACTGGAATGCCCGTAGTGACGCTTCAACATGGATCTCCATCATAGTGCTGTATGGATTTGTATAGTTGTTTAACATCCGTATACTTGTTGTTTTGGACAACGTGATTTTTCTGTGCAATTGCGTGCTAACACATTGATTGATGGTAAATATGTCCCGTTAGCAGTGGCTTAAATCATCTTAAATCGCCGTTCGATGGGACATTAAACCATCTTAAATCACAATTTTAGTTCCTATGTTGATGGTTAAATCCATTGAAATCCCAGTGTTTGACGGTTTAAGATGGTTCAACCATCCATTCCTGCTGGTTGAAACAGGTCAGATCGAGTTCCGCGCCCTGGTTTTCATCCCCTCCACCATGCCCTTCGAGCTCACGCGCGACATGTTCTCACCGGAGGGCCGGGCCATGCGGCTCTACGTGAAGCGGGTCTTCATCAACGACAAGTTTGAGGAGATCCCGCCGGCAAAAACGCGTTCTTAAGTAGTTCGTTCGCCATTTCGGGAAGTGAAACTGGTTGAACATGTCTACAAATTTGAGGAGCAATGTTGATTTCCTTCGACTGAGTCGCCAACTCATTATAAATGGTCAGCAGAAGCAGCAGATCAAAGCAAGATAAAGCAAGATAAAGCATGATTGACATATTCTAGTTACCGTCAAAAACAGGAGAGGCATGAATTACTTCCAAGCAAAATATGATGAGATAATACTGGATTGACACACCTGATCTTATTTCCACCTATGATCTCGCTTTGATCATGGCATCGATGTATGTGATGTGTTTTGCATGCCACCATTTTTTAGGTTGATTCATGTTGATTCTATCTATCTCACACACACAGATTTATATGTGATGTACATTTGCATCCACAGATCATTGCGAATCATGTTGATCAAGGGGCCATTGAAATGCAAGAGCCGGAGTGAAACCCGTTCAAACAAGATGAGAAAGAAAAACACATCAAAACCCACAGAAACGCATAGAAATCAGCCGGAACCCATAGAAATCCATAGAACAAAATCTAGAAATCCACAAAAAAATGATAGAAACCCCATAGAAATCCAATCACCAAACCATCCATAGCCCGTGGAATTGCCCTGGGATCTTCACCATCGCCCCGTATCGCCCTGAACCAGGACCTGGTGCCTCGCTGGCTGACCTTCGTCCGTGGTGTGGTGGACTCTGAGGATCTTCCGCTGAACGTGGGACGAGAGATCCTGCAGAAGAGCCGTACCTTGGGCGGTGCCAGGATGCCCTTGATGTTTGTTTTGTTTTGTTGATGTTTTTTTTGGATGATGCGGATTGTTGGATATTTTTGGGATTGTTTTTGGGATGATGTGTTGAACGTGTTGGTTTCCAGTGATTTTGGGTGATCCGTCGTTTAATGTTCAATGTTTTTGGGTGATTCGTTGTTTTTTTTTTCCGATGTTTTTGGGTTATATTGTTTTCAATGTTTTTGGGTGAGTTTTTTTTGCAGTTGATGTCCACTTTTGGAATTGTGTGGTGTTTTTGTTTTTTTTGTGCGTTCTTGATGTTGGTGTTGTTTGGGGTGGGTGCTGGTTGGGGTAAGACTATATGAAATTAGCATTCTTGGGCAGATAGTTTTGAGAGCCTTTGGGGACGCTTCGAAAGCACAGCCAGGAACGTTGAAGATTATCCGCAAGCGAGTGGTGCGCAAGGTGCTTGACACCATCGATGATTCCTGGCACAAACAAGACATACTGACAAGAAACTCTCCGTCAAACACCAGATACTCATGAAAATTGCATGAATTTATTTGGTTTATTAAGATCTTCTCTCGAAATATCCGAAAGACCTGAGTAGCTGAGTAGCTGCTGATAAATCCAATCAAGTCAAGGATAGTCAAGGTGTGCACTTTCGTGTGGTTCTCATAGTTAATGACGTTGGAGATCGCTCTCAGGACCTCCGGGAGAGCAATCCTGACAAGTTTGAGTCCTTCTGGACCAGCGCCTCAGCTCTTCCACTGGTGACTGGAGCCGTCATATGCTATCGCCCATTAGAGAACTGTGGGAAAATTTAAAGGCCTTGATCCAGGATCTGGGCTAATGAATGTTCGTGAAGAAGGCATTTGCCCACATCTCGAAACTGAGAAGTACCAAGAAGTAACAGCATCATGTCAAAACCTTCAAGGCTATGTATAGGGCCGGTTACAATTTTTGACTGACAGTTCAGGTGATGGTTGCATCCAGCATCAGGGAATGGCAACGGTTCAGTGAAACCTCCAGTGCTGTGAAGTTTTTGGCCTTTCCAGGCTATGGCAAATACTTCAAGGTTGGTTTGGTCGAGGATTTGGATTACAAGGACAGCTGATGTCTAGGATAAGTCGGCGTCCGGAAAGACAGTGCCCAAGGAAGAAGGGTCTGGAGTAATTGGAAGTCGAGGTGGTTCGTCTCAACGGAAAGGTCAGGTGAACCAAGGTTGATATATCATGATATATATATATATACATACAGACATCATTGGATATCATTGGTGTATCCATCCATTTTTCTTTCTACAACTATCCTTTTCTTAGAACTTCCATGCGCCAAGTTGGCGCCAAGTCTCCAAGACGACCCCAGGATGAGTTGAAGCGCTTCGTCCGTTTCTGGTCTTCCAAGAGCGGTGACAACCAGACCAGCTTGGATGAGTACATCAGTCGAATGAAGGACAGTCGGACCTTGGGAGAGCAATGCACTGTGCGTAGGTCAAACGATGAAACAATGAAAAACGTTGAAACAATTAAAGATATTAAAGATGATCCCCATGATAAAATGAGTTTGAAAAATGGAGTGGTCCAATTCCAAAGAATCATCATCAATCATCATCATTGTCCCGTGAATAAATGGCCGTTATGTAATTGCACAATATAGCTGGTGCTTTGGGTTGGTTCTTTGGAGTTGTGGAAATAGCCTAGGGTACTTGCCTAATTCTAAGCGGTTATCATATTTATCATAATGTTTTTCCATTAAAACAGTTATATTTGAAAGGTATATCATCTTATTTTTCAGATTCTTCAGACCCCAAAATATCATATCAACTTGGTTAGCTACCCATTAAAACACAATTAAATCACCATTATATAAATCCCATAGAGTTCCACCATCCACGGTCCTGCAGGAAGGCCAGGACAAGATCTACTTCGTGACCGGTGAGGGCAAGCGCGCCGCAGAGATTGCACCTGCCATGGAGAAGATGAGGCTCAAGGAGACTCGTCGCGGGATCTTGGGGAGCAGAAGTCGCTAGGGAATGACCGATTGATCCATTGCCTGCAGTATTTTACAACTTTGTTTTATGGATGTTTTTGGTGTTTTCCCTAGAAGATGTGCAAGTGGGATTTTTTTAACGATAGCCACAGAACTGGGATTCAACCCATACAAAATATGGAAAAAATGAGGTGTTCACCACGAACATGAAAACAACATATTGCCTGTAGCAAATTGGGTTTAACCAACGAAAATGGGGATCGTAAGCAGCCAAACATGAGGAATGATTATGCCTGAATGATCTTTCATATCTCCTTTCTGGTATAGTTGAATCCCCTTTCTTGGCATTGGCGGTGAAGTCTGAGTTTTAGATCTTCGAGTGGTTCCATTCCCAAGTGTCATCGGCTTGGGGTCAGTTTTTTCCAGGGCATATCATCTCCACATGGCAGGACTATGAGGTGCTGTACATGGTGGATCCTTTGGATGAGATTTGCAGTCAGAGTATCGTGGACTACGAGGCCATGGGCGTTGATGCTGCGCTTGACTCATCTTCAGTGATAGTTGGGTGTTTCGGAAGATGGGATATGATATAACTTAACAGTATAGTGGTATACCTGGTATACCCCTGAAAATGATATTTCATGGGAAAGATGATGATAACCAATGGGATTTGGGGGGTGCCCCTTTTTTTCCGGACCAGATCCATAGGCCGGATCGGTCCGGATCCCCGGGAATCCGATGCAGGGAAAGAAGTTGGTGGATATCAACAAGGCCGGCCTGGACCTTGAAAAGAGCACCTCAGCTGGGTGAGGACTTGGGCATCTGTTTTTTTGGGGAATCAACACATGAAAATCTGCATTCAACCATATGTATATAATATTATATAATATTTAATCATGTGTTTGTCGATGGTTTCCATATAATTACAATGATAGGTGTTTTCAATGTAGATCACATCTTAGCTGTTTTGACCATCGTTTGGATCTTGGTTTTCCCTGTCAACATTTGTCAACAGCACACACCCAACACGCCCAAGGCGAAGAGGAGAAGAAGGAGTTGGAAGACACCATCAAGGCAGGTGCATGGTGGATGTTATACCTAGGAAACCCGGAGGTACATAATTTTCGCCGTCAAACAAAAATCGCATGGTTTTTGCCGCCCTTCTGATAAGAATGACAACTACAAAGTAGCTCAGAACGCATGAGTCAACAAAACATGAAGAATCGCCGTTTCACCTAAGAACCATGTTTTGTGGCAAAGAGCAAAAAATTGTACCCATAGGAAGACCCAGAATTAAGATCTTGGAACATCCTGGAACTCACTCAATTTGTGGCCATGTTTCCGAACTAGATTTTCCACCATTGCTTTCCTAAAGATTGTGGCTACCAACTAGGGGTATGCTTTTGTTTCAGGTTATTGCTTTAGATTTGGAATGATTTGGACATCCTGCAAGCCTGCATGTTTGGATGTTTGTGTTTGGATCCATCGGGATACGCTACAACAGGGAAACCCTGAAAGGTATGGAACATTATGGAACGAAATACCAAACAATCATGTACATTCATGTGCCACAAGTGCATTATGGCAAGACACGCCGCTAATACATTGCTGATGATCAACCAGTGGCAGGTAGAACATCTCCCAACCAGTTTGTTGGTAAAGCAATCATGAACCATCCCCAAAATCACCATAAATGGATGCTATAGATCATCAAAATATGGGTGGTTTATTGTTGCAAAAAACTAACATTACCATAGTTATGGAGATGGCTCCCAATTGAGGTCATGGACTGGAAAGGAATATGGACACGACTCGAATCCACCATTGCTACTGATATTTTGATTCATCATCCCAGCTACAGCCCTAAAAGTTGACACAGAAAGCCGAAGCCCCTGAATTTGAAATCATTTTTTCACAGTTCTATACAGTTTCCATGTGTAAATTCTGGGGGGGGGGTATCCATATCCATTCATACATCGCAGAAAATGTACTGTAGTGCAAGCCATTTCGGCTTTCCAGATAACTTACCCTCTGGCAATTAAACATACTTGAACATAGCTACGGAGAATCACCCGGTTTTCCATAGGTAGTTAATCATAATTCATCTAGAAATGTGTCATGTTCAATCTCATACTCCAAAATTACCGGAGGGTATCCTGCAGGAATATGAGACCCTTGCAACCTGGTTGAAGAAGCAGCTGGGTTCTTTGGTGGCACATCAGCGGGTCCGGTGGGTTTTTTACCAAGCTCAACATGGGGTACCATCTACTTTTGGCATTTGTACCTACGTAGAATATAATCAATGTGATTGAATTTGATTGAATATGGACTGCCCTAAACATGCCTATGGCTGCAAAGCCACTATTTTAGCATCTGAACCTGTAATTGATAGATTGGTCTCTCCAGCTACCGCAGGATGATACACAGCTGTATCACCTATGATTTTAGCCGTGCAAAACCCAGTGAACAAAACACCACATGTTTTTTCCAAGGTGTTGAGCTGCCCCTAAAATAGGATCGGACATACTAACTTTACCACTAGCTCTTTGAATAGATTTTACTGTTTTGCATTTTTTGGGTTGGGTGCTTAGTAAACCACATATAGCAACCCCCACGCAGAAAATCAAACTATCCTTTTACATCAACTTAAAGAACCAATCATGTCTCTAAGAAGATCTTAAAATTAGTAACAACAAAACAATCACATCAGTTCTGAGTGTTGTTTTTTGTAATTTGTACATGTAAAGTATCCATAGATATCCTGGCTGGTGGTTTGGAAGATGAATTTTATGTTCCATTATATGGGATGTCATCCCAACCCCATTGACTCATATTTTTCAAGATGTTTTTTTAACCACCAACCAGTATCCATTCTTAAGAATCATTAACCATATAATCTGCACAAATTATAGCGAGGACAGCCGAGGCAACGAGGCAGGTTGCAGGAATTAGCGAGGTCAGCCCTTAATTTGCTCATCAGAATTAGACGACCTCGACGAGGTAGCCTTGCATTGGTTCTGTTGCATGCTTGGGCTTGGCTAGAAAAACTTTTTTGGGGGCCAGAGGCCGGTCAGCAGACAAGGAAGGAAAAAAAAACTTTTCAGGCCCCAAAAAGTTCTATTTTCTATCGCCAGAGGCCGGTCAGCAGGCAAGGAAGGAAAAAACTTTTCAGGCCCCAAAAAGTTTTATTTTCTATCGCCAGAGGCCGGTCAGCAGGCAAGGAAGGAAAACAAACTTTTGAGGCCCCAAAAAGTTTTATTTTCTATCGCCAGAGGCCGGTCAGCAGGCAAGGAAGGAAAAAACACTTTTCAGGCCCCAAAAAGTTTTATTTTCTATCGCCAGAGGCCGGTCAGCAGGCAAGGA
>Ga0126342_10000786_pt1 | contig 38993 bp, 33 predicted proteins | sample Cyp1metagenome_FD_92528 | JGI IMG/M metagenome (GOLD analysis project Ga0126342, IMG submission 92528) | Coral microbial communities from Lord Howe Island, Old Settlement Bay, Australia - Cyphastrea 1 metagenome | ecosystem: Host-associated > Invertebrates > Cnidaria > Coral ...
ACAGGAACAAATGGTTTGGATCTCACATGATGGAAGTGTGACATGTTGGAATGATGAAGCAAACTTGACATACCCTTAGCTGGATTTCTCACAATTTCCTCTATAGTGATTTTCCTAACCTTTCATATTTTCCCCTATTTCTCCCATATTCCCTTCATTTCCCTCCAAAGAACTCTTGATGGGAAGCGTTCGGTTTTGATAGGTTTTTCAATTTTTGCCAGTTTCTGGGCAAGTTGGATGGTTCTGGCAGCTGCCCACTTTGATTTTTGCTGAGTGCAGGGCATCTCCAATATCCTTTGAATAATTTCTTAAAGAACGTTGTTTGTTTCAGGTTGCAAGTTTTGATGCGTTCTTGGTGCAACTTAAATTGAAGGGAGATTCTGACATGACTAGCAGGGAGCACACATAAAACATGATTTTTTGAATTTATTTGCGTTTTAGGATTCGCAACGTATCAATCCTAAAAAAACAGCAAAAAGCAACCAAAAAAATAGTAAACCGCTTTTGCAAAACCAACATTGTGCAGGATTTCCTGATGATGTACTTTGTGATTTTCTTCAATTCTGCTGTGAGTAACCCCTCCTTCGTCCCATTTCACATTGCGACTTCTGTTGTGAGTTGTGCTGCAATCGCACTTCTCGGGGCCACGCCATCGTCAACAACATCATAGAAAACAAAACATATTTGAAATATTTCGAACCATGTTTTTTTCCCATTCAGAGTGTTTACGTCAAATTTATTTTGGGGTGGGGGTCGGTCACCCATCAAAATAATTTCCAACCAGAAATTATTTTGGTGATGGTCAGACTATATAATTCACATATATATATACACAACATGTTAGATTTTTGAAATTATTTTGGACAAATTATTTTGGTGGGTGACCCCCCTGAAATAATTTCATAAATGTAGGAGACGTATATATGCAGACATTTTATCTGACATGTTTAATGGCATTCTATCTCGCACTCTATCTGTGGCATTCTATTTGACATTCAGCTGATAAAAAAAACATATATATTTTGACATTCGGGCATTTTATCTGGCATAGTGTTCGGGTCCGGCGCGGCCCAGACAGATACCGAGCTCGCGGTAGTGGCTGTGGAGAAGAGGCTGGCCAGGAAGCTGGCGGTCACGCTGGCTATGATCTTGGCGACTTGGCAATGAGGACGACGAGGAAGAGGAAGAGGAGGAAGAGGAGTACATCAAATCTAGAGACCGTCCCTACTAGAGACCCTTACCTGGCAGGGTGGGGAAACACAAAAATATCTCAAGAAAGCTCTATCTTGAAGTGACTAGTTTAGAGTCTTGGAGTCAGCCTTAGGTTCATTTGTTCAGCGGGATCTGCCTGCCACTTTTCCAAAAATGTCATTACGTAGCCATCGGGACTTAATCCTAGTGGCATGTATCATCATGTATCATCATCTACAGCATCAATACACTAGTCAACAACGAGCCTCCCGTTCCCAAAAAATAAATGCTCAAAAACTATCAAAAACTTTCAAATGATGGCAAAAGGTACACCAGGGTACACGCGTTCAACCTCAAAAGAATCCAAGTAGCGACGTCTGGCTCTTCCCATACTGCTCATGCTTTTCAGTCTGCGAGCCGCACAGGGAGTAGTGACAGCCACAGTGACAGCACAACAGGCGGTAAACATGAGGTGTGAAAACCCACGTTTCAACAGTTGACTTTGCAGCTGAGAATTTTGATTTCTTTGCTGGGCAAAACATCATTACCAGGTCTGCTGCTACGAAAGTGCTAGTTCTGTTGGTCTACGATCCTTTTGCGTCTAAAAAAGAAAGGTACAAAATGGTGCAAACTCCAAAACGAGACGGGCCACCTGTTCCTGCAAACTTGTCATGCAAACCACTTTGGCTGTCCAGATGTTCAGTCGGTTTCCTGGCAGTCCATAGCGCAGGTATGCGGGTGTGTCTTGAACCCGGACAGCATGGAACAGCCTCATTTCCACTCGTGTCAAAGTCCATTGACTACTGATTGAGACTGTTCCTTTGCCCACCCTCCTGTGCGACGTTGCCAAAACCGGTTGAAATAGTCCTCGGTAGATTATTCAGGCAGGCTTAGGAGCCAGAATACACTTAGATGATGTTGAATAATTAATAATAGATTGCCAGCTGCACAGCTTTCAGGTAACTTGTGTTCCTTCCAGCAATTTGCTTGTTTCTTACATAGCCTTTGCACAAAATTCTGCACAATCTGCACATGTGGATGCCATCTTGAAGTAATAAAAATCGAATGCTGCTGACAACTGATTCCGAGTTGTCTGGTTGCACCTGGCCAAACCCACCCGCACCGGAGTTGCAAAGCGTTATTCGTTGTGTCGCTTGAGTCCGTATCAGCAGCATTACCTGAAGCCCTGCTACAGTAGCTGTAGCCAAAAGGGGGCCAGTTTTTCCCATCTTTTCTGAAACTGACAACTTGTTCTTTTTAGCGGGGCTCTTGCTGAGCAACTTCTTCTTTTTAGCGGGGCTATGCGGCTATGCCATCGTATTTTGCATAACGTTTTTCTGAAGAGTGGCTCAAGTATGGGCCCAAATGTGGCTGTAGACTGTAGTCTTTTATATTCTGGCCCAACCAAACTGGGATTTCTTTGGGATCAAATTGGGCCTAACGTAACGTGGTGCAACTTGGGCCTGCTCCACAACGCGGGCCGGATTCGAGGGCAACTTTTGAAGTGCGCGTTTGATACTCAGCGGAGTACGCTTTCTTGATATTTTTTGGCATTGAGTCTTTGGCGCGAACGTCTGCAACCTTTTGGTGCGGTCTTCGTCGCGAAGCGAGGCGAATAGTTATATATAGTTATGAGATTTTGGTAACATGATGTAACATGACACCTCATCATGCATCATCGTCTGTGAGACGCGCAAAATTTGCAGTCAACTGACAGCCCCACCCCTTTCTGGGACAGCTCAGCCAAGAGTGGATAGTGATGGAACCAAACGAAACTGCTTTATATTGGTGCCCAGTAAAGCAGGTTCACTGATGTAGGATCTCCAAACAGGGTACGTAATGGTACGTCAATGTAGGAAATGTACTTATATTACTTACAATGATTCCAGAATATAGGAGAGCTTGGGTAGACCCAGGTAGGTAGGAAAGCCATGCTCCTCTTGCATCAAATTTCACCAGCCCTGACGAAAAAATATCGTTTTGCATCGTTTCGCCATGTTTAGCTGCCATGCTATCAGGCAGGCGGATGATTAAACGTCGGCCGTGCAAAAGGGTATGCCATCGCATGCGAAAGTATTTGAATCCAGGCATTGCGACATACTATTCAAGTACATTCAAGCCCCAGCTTGTGCTAAATTCAGCCGAAGATGCGTATACGTCATACCAAACAGGATCGCTGTGAGCAGCCTGAATTCACTGCAAGACAAACAGGAGACACCATTGGTTCCAATCTTGTGGGCCTCACAGCACCTGTCTGGCAATTTCCAGATGCATTGAAACCACAAAAATAGAGGGGACACGTCTTACGTAATGATTTGATGGGCAAGAATAAGAAAGCAACTAGCAGCACTAGCAGTCGTGTAATCTTGTGTGTGTGTGTGTGGGTGTATGTGTGTCTCAAACTTTGGCTTTCATGTTGTTCCTCCACAGGCTTGAACGGCAGCATCATTGCTTTGGGCAGAACCGGAATCGCATGCTTGAGGAACAACAGACCAGTGTCGCCTTCCCAACAGCAAAACGTTGCATTGTCCACCTCTGCTATGACAAAGATTGTCGTTAAGATGCATGTAATATGCCTAGAAATGCATAGAATATGTCTGGAAGTCTTGTAGCAAGCCACATTTTGCTTGGTCATTGCATAGACATCCATGATGATAGCGATCAGCCTCAGCATGACAAGGTTGGATGGTCCTGCTAAGCAACGCTTTTATATGTTATTTCTGGAAGATACATGAAGATACTGGAAGCTGAACTGCAACCACCCTGTGCAAGCAACTGGTGGACCCTCCAAAGGGCACATGACTGTCTCTCCGCTATAACATTCTCCAGATGGTTGATTCAAGTTGATTCCCAGTCGTGCAATATCTAACAACATCAAGTCATACCGGATATACATGGATCATGCATATACCATATATATATACCACCTATACACCAGGAATCGCCAGGAAACATGTTGAGCAAGATCAACAGCATGGTCAGCATGAAGGTGATGTGAAAGATTCCGGCCTTGGAGCCAACAGACGGACTGAAGATGACTGGAGAACTCTGGCTTAGAGTCGGGTGCATTGCCGCCAAATGCCGTAAATATGAAAACATGATCTCATACCGATTCGTACGGCCAGTACTTCTCGTTCAAGGGACCATTGATTATAAGAGTGAGTCCCGGTCAGCCCCAGCTGAAACTGCAACATCTTCACCGAAGGATCCAGTTTGTTGGCACTCCGTCGAAACCATGAGAAGCCTTTACTACGTCTGTGGATTGCAGCGTCTAACTAGTTTAACCAACGTAGAGACCTACAAGCATCAAACTCAGACTGCAGCTGATAACATATTCAGTGAAGTCCCCACTCTCAGACAAGGCATGGGTTATACAGGTTATATAAGGAGTTGGCCAATGACATGTCTGATCCATTTAGGACCAATGTACTCACTTCACAGTTCTCAAACTGTACTGACTTCACATTCTTTTACATTCTTTCACGAGTGCACTGGCTTCACATGACTCCACTTTCTCATCACTTCCATGTGTTAAGGCCATTTAAGGCCCCGTGCAATGACGCGCCCGGCTTGCTCTTCCATGGCATCGAAGTCCAGATCGCCCATCAGCGCACGGAACAGAGTCACGAAAGCAATCTGAAAATTGGCATAGCCTGACAGGATCGAAAGATGTCGAAGGATATCCAAAACAAGTGTTCTCAGCTCTTATGGGCTTGGCTGGTGAAGACAGGGCCCCAGTCTTTACACATTTTACAAGGCAGATCAAATACAGTAATAGCTTTTTGTGCAAGTCGGGTGTGGATACGTGAGAGACATGCCCACAGTTGGGTAGGTGCTTTCATTGGAGACCTTGCTAATATTTGCTAATTATCCGATTTTTCCCGTCGGTAACTGCTGACCCAAACATGACTAGTGACTAGTCACGACTAGTCGTGACTTTCTTGATGTTTCAGCTGCTCAGCTGCTCAGCTGCCTGAAACAGTGCGGCCAAAAAAGCCCATGGCCATGAAAACGAAGGTGACGAACACGGAGAGGAAAATGATGCCAAAGTGGGCCTCACAAAGCTCGGATTGCCCCGAAACTTTCACTGAAGGGTATCTTCTGGTATTCTCATGTATTTCTCATGAATTCTCGTGTATTCTCATGTATTCATATGTATTCTAAATATTGTTCAAATTTCTCCAATGAACTATTTGGATTCTAAGATTTGGATAGATTTGGATTATTTGGTACACGGTTGCACCACTTCTCTTCGCATCTGTCCATCACGGCCATGCCACCAAATCCTCCACAGAGGTCCACAAAGTGCGGGTCACCACCTTGGAGCTTCGGTGACGGATTGCTTTCGATATCTTTCGATTACTTTCCTGCCTTCGTAGCTGATCGTAGCAGTCAAATTGGAAAGCACCTTGATTGTTCTATGACATTCGTTGGCAACGACCATTTTCTGAAGATCTTAAAGCAAACATATTGGGCAATATTGGGTGGCAGGTAGCCTATCCTCATCAAGTCTGATGAAACAAATTCTTTCCTATGCAATGGGACTCCCGGCAGCCAGACGCGGTTGCAAAGAGAATGTCTTGAACAATCGCAAAAGGATGCAGAAGGGGTAAAAGCCTTGGAGCTCACCCAGTTCAACTCTCAACATTCTCACCGATTCTCACCCATGTCAAGGATGGGGTCAGTTTTCCGAAGATGGAAACACATGGTGGTGGAGTGACAACTAAGAATCTCTGGTGATAATAACCGCATCAACTTGCACGATAGTGACGAGTACAAGAGTGCGGAGGATGACGAAGACCAAACCCAGGAGCATAGGAGCATGCTACTGGCAGAGAAAGGAACAAAATCGAAAAAAATCCTACGGACAATGCCGAATTGTTCGAGAATGTCCAAGGCCTTTCAAGACCTTTCAAGACCAGGTCTTCCACTTCAGTGACACCATCGTGGCGAGCGTTGCAACGCGATGTGGCCATTGAACGGTTCTATTGACGTGACTGAATAAGTTTTTGGTGATTGTCTGATCTGTGCAAACAACTTGGTTTTTTGAAGTTAAAATTGGCCTAGAAAAATCACATATAAATGTTGACCAGCAATAGTTTGGATTGAAGCCAATCATCGTAGGAAATCCGTGCATGCTATAGGAACTCAAACTGACTTCTGCATAAAGACCAATACTCATTGCAATCATGCTCATGATAATCATGCATAATCATCACAAGGACGATCATAGTTATATTACAGTATGTATATATATATCTCAGATATCATTCTCCAAATAATCACCATGAATCACAACAGAATCAACAGATATCAAAAGTGCCAATATTATATTGATATACAATTGATATCAATATAATATACCAAAAGTGCCAATTGATATACACAAAAGGTGCTCCAGCAATCTCCAACATGGGAAGATTCGAGCTTCGTGCACTCGAATCAGCTCCCTCTGAGCTTCGGACTGCTTACCTGGCTCGCTGGTCCCAGGAGCCAATTTCAATCAATTTCATGACTAGAAAAATCACGAAACAGGACACAAATGGATGCAGATTTCAAGTTGGCAATGCTAAGGCCCAGAGCTTCCTGTCCAATATTGTATTTGTCTTGGGAACAGCGCTTGCGCAGGTTCCGAAACAGAGTTCACGGACATTCGTCTTGAATCTGACCAGAGATTAACAATTCGGACCCTGAGCTGCTTGAAACATACTCCCGATTTCTTTTGAAATGACTGTGCAAAGATGTGCAAAGTCGCAAAAGACCACGACAAATCTTGGATATCTTGGCGTCCTTTTCTCAATTCCTTAGGGGATTCTCTAAGGATTCCTGTTGATTTGCTGAGCCAAGTTACTAGGCTGGTCCTTCCCGATAGGAGCCCCGCTTCCGTCGTGGCGTTCAGGAGGTCGGCTGTGCAAACACGTTGGGATCACGGGATCACTCGCAATGGCAGCAATGGATAGCATTTTCAGATGCCGTGATGCAAGAACAATGACCTTGGCCTCCCATGTCATGACCCCGAGCGGCCCGAGCCCGAGCCTTGCAAATCTTGACACCCGTTAATATTTTGGGAGTAGCAGGTGTTGGTTAGCATGACGACCAGGTCCTCTCAATCAGCCAACAAGCTGGCAAAAATCCATCACAAGCGAGAGATCAACAAAGCATGTGAATCTCTGCGAGACGGCATGTTAAACCAAGCAAGAAGATCTACTTGACCTCAGATTTTATGACAGCAACACAAACTACTAAAATCCAATAAATTGTGAGCACCGTGACATGTGGACATCATGGGAAAGCTTGAAGCCTGTACATGCCGTTTCAGCTTCTCAAGCTGCTTTTTGGGCTCAAGGATGCTCAAAGTATGTTGGCTTGAACTTTGGAACACACCAGTCCTCCAAGTTTTGCCGATCCAAGCAAGTGGCAATCCACATGCCTGTCCAAAGGGCGAAGCAGGGATGCCCCAAAATCACATCAAAACTTCTGCAATTGAATCGGCGGGGTGGATGGCTGCATCTGGACTTTCAACCTCGCACCTAAGGCAAAGGCAAAGATGGCTTTTCAAATCTTTTCAAATTCAGAATGGGTTGAGACATGTTGAGACACTAGGAAAAAGGACGGCCGTCAAACTGAAAGATCTGGAAGCAGGCTGCATTTGGGAGGGCGTTACCTCAAAAGCAAACAATCATCAAAAAAACACATCAAAATACAAAAAATGACAACCTTAATTGGGCTTCAAGGTGATATCTCAACAGCCTATCACACAGTCTTTGGTTCTGAGACTGAATACATATCAAGCTTGTGCAAACATTTTCACGCCCTATCTTGATCAACAGCAGTCCCCTGCTAGAGATAATACACCTAGTGACCTAGTGCGACCTCGGAGTGATGATACCTGTTGCTGACTTTGGGATGAGAGGATTCTTAGCACATTGTCACATCACCTCTGTGAATCCGCTGGATGCCTAGCAGAGTGAAGGCAATGATGATGGAGACCCAGTCCACTGCATTCCATATACCGAGGTACTCCCTGAGCCGTGGTGGATTTCCATGGAGAGGGTAACATGACAAAGCACAACATTGGAGCATCTTGGCAGCGTTGTCAAGTTGAATTCCTCAATGGCTCTGCTGATAATTCTTCTACAGTACATCTTCTTCAGGAAGAATTTGAATGGTAAGCTCAGCTGCTTCTACCATGATCACACTTTGTTGTCCGCACCAAATCGCTTCCAAATTTTAGGCACGACTTTTTCAGTCAACTGTAAGTTGGGTCGGAAGGGGGCACGGCATCCTCACGTCCCAAACTATTGGCCGCTCCTGATGAATTGCATAGGTCGACACTTACCTCCATTTCGTGCGGCAATGATTCCTCGCCATGATGCGAACATCTTCGGTTGTCAAGGATGTCAAGGACTCAAGGAATCTCAAGGGCTTGTTAAACATGTTCACAGCAGCACCGTGCAGTAACAAAAATCTTTGGTTATGTCGACCTGATCTGTTCGGACAGAAACCGCAAGTAGCATAGCTGGCATAGCTTTCATTCCCTGATGACTTGCAGCTCACTGAAACCCGATTAAAGACACTATTTCAACGAAAACATATTGGATTTATTTTTGCAGAAACACCGCATTTATGGTTGATTCAATGCAATGAAGCAACTATCAGAATTTTCAAATCATGTCAAACCATGGATGTTGAATCTGTGCTCAGCCAACATCCAGATTTGGTTCTGCACAGAGCCAGTCTTGTTGCCGAGGTTCCAGTGACAACCTCATAGACCTCTTCGATAAAAATCGTCAGGATGCCTTTTGGTTACAGTACACTGGAAATCCAGTGATGTAACTTCATCTCTGAAGGTGGAGGGGAAGCTTCGCTAAAGTTCAATCCATTTCACACCCAGTCGTGCTAGTGGTGCCAGTGGTGGTGTTTGCTTTGCGGATGATTCACACGGGCTACGCCACACATAGACACAGTGAACATGGCTATACGAATTGCAAGAAGAGCAGTCATGTATATACTGCAAACGTGATCATGAAAGGATTAACTTGGCAGGCATGGTATTCAGATGCGTCTAAAAGAGTTGGCAGTTGATGGGAGGCATGAATCAAGGGCAAGCGTAAACCAACCAAGTAAGCTGTTGGCACTTGGGATGCAGGCCATGAATTCACATCATGAGAATATTTCTCTCAATGGCATATCTCAAATGATGTTAATCCAAAAGTTCATCACCTCCGCAAAAAGGGAACATGGGTAACTTCCCCAAACAGGCTGGCAATCTGGCTGGTCCAAATCCAAATGCACAGCGAATGCCTGACTATTTTGAATGTTTCAATTCCGTCCTCATGCTTTCGACGCCAACCACACCCCGCAAACACAGCAGTTCCTGGAACTCTTCAATTTAGCAGAGGTACTTCCGAAAAAGAGAATTTCCCAAGCCAACGACCAAAGATTTGCATAGGGTCTTGTCTTCAAAGACCTCAGCAAATCTCAGCAACCATAAGATACCATAAGTTGGTGAAGAACGTTCCCATTGGGCATCATTGGGTAGCGACTGGATGTGACCAGTGTGTCGAAAATGCTCAAAACAGCTTCATCTTTATTCATCTTTTGCAAGCAACTTGCCTTAGACAGTTTTAGGAGTAAATTGGGGTCTGTAGAGAGACATGCCTTTTGTCACTACAATTTTGATCGGGCACCACTCAACAATTGCCAGGAAGCATGAAGGTGATCTGCTTCCAAATTCTCCCTGAACGAGACAGCAAGAAGTGGATGCCCGTCACAGTGAGGATGTCGTAGTCAGGGTTGTAGGTGACCACGGTAATCTGGAGAGTGGTGAGCGCACAGGGGTGGCATGGCGTGTGGCTTGGGTGAGTGTACGGGGCTCGACGGGCAGTCATAAGCCAGCTGCTAAGCTGCCACGCTGATCTCGCACGGCCCATGTTTGAACCAACACAAATAAAACGGGTAAAACCAGTAATCCAATTGTTGCGAAGTTTCTTTCCATTCCTGGTCCCATCACTCTTCCTGCATGATCCAGTATCGAAAGGTTTGCACTTCTTGTGTGGCTGATGCTAGCAGTGCTTTAATACTGAGGCAGGAAAAAAAACAGAGACATCTGCTTCAAAGACTATCTTTCCCACTAGTAAGCCTGCCAGTGGTTTGTGTCCTTCGTGAGCCACGACCTGGGAGGGAAAAGCAAGAATGAAATATAGGAACCACGTTGGGAGTTCGATACATGACATAATACAAAATCAATTCAACTTTGGGTCTGAAGCTCAGTTGCGGAAGGGCATTTGCTTATGTTGCGAGGTGATCGAATTTTCCGAGTGTATATACTCCAATCTCAAATGCGTAGCGTTTGGGCTCTTCCCACACTGGAACAAACATTTCCAAAGAACTGTGCGGATCGTAGCTAAGCAAGCAATCCCAAGTGATCCCAAGTGTATATACATCAGATTTATGTCAGATTTATATACACTAGATGTGCGCACACATTCAGACATCAGGGTTGCACCGTGTGTGACATTGAAGAGCTTAGTGGATAATCAACCCGCTCCAAGAATGCGACAGACCCTGAAAACACACAAGGCTCCCTATGGTTTCCTCTAAAATAAGCTCGCAAGAGTTGCGAGCTCTTTTGGATAGATCATAGATGATCATAGTGTCATAGATATTCATGGATCAGCTTAAGTCTAATTGCCGTAGACATTTTGATTCCCCAAAGGGCCCTGACATTTTGATTTCACCTCCCGAATTCACTTGGCATTGGCCTTTGCAGTCATATATCGGAGCTGTATGTGTCCAAATGTGTGGAAAAGGTGCAAATTATCATAACCTGATGATACTTGATGCACCTACCCTACCAGTAGTTGAAACCAAAGGGCTCAGCCCTATCGCTACGGTGACCTTCATGGTAGTTGGGTGACTGATTATCACGAAGAAACATGGAAAAAATGGAACAACGACGTGCCTGGTGCCTCAAAGTAAAGTGTCTTTGCCAAGTGACGAGTTTTCCAGTTCTTCAACCATTTTCGTTGGATCCGTGTTGTAGTCGAGCCAAACCTACGGGATGAAATAGACAAGAAGGTTTCAACTTGCCTGAAACCCAACACATCAGAAAAGTAACTGAGCAGTTTTCAAAACCCTCCATCCCTTTGTACAGCACTGGTTGGTTAATAGGATTTCCCATAATGGCTTGTGATGGTCCCCGATCTATTGGGTAGTATAACCATGTACAACCCCCTATCATCGCGAGCCAACAGGCTTGTGAACACTGCTCAATTGAGCCAATGGAGGTAAACACAAGTCATGTCTAGTGGCCTTGTGGCAACTCCATGAAAGTTCACTACGCCAGAATTTGGACTGGTTGTGTGGATGACAGTTCCAAAGCTTGCACTTGCAGCCCTCATGCTAGCGAAGCAAACAAAAATGGCAGGCACAGCATGTTACTAACACCGTACTTAAGTCACATCAGGCGGGAAAAGTCGCATCAGGTAGTGGAAAGTCATGGAAAGTCACACCAGGGAAGAAGAATCACCATGGCACAGCCTGTTTCACCTATAATAATACATATACCTAAAAGTGGCCGAAGCATTGCGCACAGCAGGGAAAATGACAGATACTTTGCTGAAAAGGTTCATATTTGTAGAGAATCCTAATGGAATGATTGGAAAACAGCTGATACCCATATCATCTCCTCAGATTCAAATCCTACTGGTACAGGGCCCATTTGGCACATACAATCATCAGCAGCAGCAGCAGCAGGCAATCAGCAGGCAAGCAGCAAGCAAGCAGCAGCAATCAGTGTATGCCCCTTGAATGAATGATTAATTATACAAGTACTAAAAATTGCCGCAATACAAAAATTGAACTTTTTCCAAGCGCACGGCCCCAAAACAATGAAATCACTCACTCACTAACAGTTGTCGTGACGCCAAAATTAAATTTTTTCCAGGCGCACGGCCTGCGGATATGACTTTTACGAGCTGATACGACTTAACACTAGCGCTTGTAGTTCAGTAAACCACATACAAGTGAAATGCTGCAGCGAAGTACCAGTATGTCAGAGACTGGTTAGCACGTGTTTGTGGCGAGCGATTGCATCTGCGCACCATGCTCATCCATGCTCTAGCTCTAGCTTCCTGAATTATCATTAATTAAGGAAAGGGATTACGAGCTCTCGGGGCGCGATGTAGATGATGTGGTCGTCGTGGTCGTCCAGGTTTTCATGAGAACATGTATTGTATTGATCTGTTTTGATCTGCATTGTATATTCCAATGAATGAATCATGCAGGCTCTGGCACACACTCATTTTTCAACTTGTGTCATGTGGTTGCCCTTTCGGAACTCAAACCATTCTCTCGTGGCTGAAACTCCAAGCAACAGTCTTGCTTGTGTCTTCGACATAGTCCAGGAAACCAATGTCAAAATCCGTGGGCTGAATGAAAAATTCGTGACCTGCGGCAAATCAAACCTTTTGTTGGACACGTATTCAGATGTATTCAATACATACAGAATCATACAGCCTAATACCCAAGCCGAATCCAAACTCTGCCAAAATTTGTCTTCAAATCTGTCTTCAAAGGCTGACATGTCCTTCGTGCAAAGCAAAGACAACGGAAAATGAGAACAAGTTGCAGCGGGCATGATCTTATCGCTGACTGTTCCACTGGCTTTTTGGCCCTTGAGGGTAAATCAGTGCATCAAGTCATGCTGGATCATTTGGTGCACGATATGTGATCCGTATTCTCCCAGCAAAAAAAATGGACAAATAAGGCGGATCTTGAGTTGCACGATGCTAGAATGCATTTGCACCAAAACATTCGCCAAGTTGTTGAGTAGACGAATTACAGTGCCAACCTGGAGACAGCCTAGCAATTGAACAATACTTGGCAGAACACCCAATTCCTGTTGTACCCTGTCGCGCTTTGGCTGAAGCAGCGCGTGTCATTGCTGACGTCAATCGTGTCCAGCAAATCCTTGTATCGCTGGGCTTAGAGGGGCCCAGGCTCTTTTTGGTGGGTTCTGAACGAACTTGCTTTTGTACTTGTCTTTACTCACACGACAAGTGAGACACCCGTCCAAATAAGTCTCAACGCATCAGCCCAAAGTCATGGAATGCAGCGTGAAATGCAATGAACAGCTTTCATCAAAAAAACTAATATAAATACATGTATGTATATATATATATATATGTATATATATATACGTACGTATGTATGTATATGTATGTGTATATGTATGTATATGTATGTATGTATATATGTATATATGTATTTATACGTATACATAGCCAACCTACAGCGAAATAGTCAAATCCAAGGTTCTGGATTCTCACATGGACTTACCTGACCGTTCGATCCGTGTCGACACATGGGCCCAGAGCAAATTGAGCAAAGTGGTTTTCTGAGCTAATCTACTGTAGATCTTCAAATTCCGGATGTGCGTTTGGATTCCGGATTCCGTAAATCCAAAAAGACAAAATATAAGAAACATGCTTTCTATTCAAGACATGTTTTGAAGAAACGACCTTTGGAAGTCCAAGAGTAGCAGGATGACATTTAGGGGAAGATGGCAATGATGCTGCGCTGCAATTCTGCATGAGATTGCATAGATTTGCGATGCCACAAAAAAAGTTGTGTCTGTATATATATATATATATATTAAATAGATACATAATACATTATAAAAATTACAAATGTGTATGTATATTATTATTATTATTGTCACTATCACTATCATTGTCATTATCGTTATTATTATTGTTGTTATTGGGATTTATTACTACTATTAATATTATCATTATCATTATTATTATAAAATTACATATATATATATATATATATATATTATACACACAGACAAATACACACACACAAACACACCTCTGGTGGCGACCCAACGATTCTGTCAACTTCTGACCCTCGTTGCTTGGCAAAGACTAAGACCTCTTTTGGCACTCTACATCTACAAAACTCTAGAAATATCTGTGATCATCCTCTGCACCATAAGGGGGACATACCTTCAGGTAACAGTTAGGTAATAATGGGCAAACATGTATTGGATTTGTACTGGCATGTATTGGCTGTCAAACAAACATAGCAAATGGACTGCCGGAACCCATGGTCCAGCACCCAAACTCTTGCACCTTGGCCACCTGCTGCGACAGTTTGATCGGCCCAAGTTTACCTCAGCACGAAGTACTTTAGCAGAGTTTAGCAATGCGTAGGGAGAAATTGAGTCTGCAACGGCAGGAAAAACCCAACAGCAATAGCACAAAACACAAACAACAAGCAGAATGGCCAGAGCAAGAACAAGAGCAATACGAGAACAAGGATAGGAACAATGAAAAGAACAAAGGCAAGAAACAGGAACAGGACAACAACGGCTCTGATAGGAACAAAAGCAAACACAAAATTTATGTACAATTACCGCCAGGACCACCACCAAGATCACCAAGTGAACTTGAACAATAACAATCCAGCTCTATTGAGGAATAGGCGGAACAGGGAAAGTATCTAAGAAACTCTTGGACTACCGAGGGTCGATTGAAGTTCAGGTACTCTGCAGTCTCTGCGTTCGTCAAATTCACCTTGGCTCAACATCTAGGCAGTGAGGCGTGCTTTTTCAGGTGTGCCGGCTGGGAAAGTCCATTCATTTTTTGGAATGCAAATCCAACAATTTCTGATCAAGTACGATCAATTCATATCAATCAATTGTGCAACTTCAAACTAGCTTGGAGGTGCACAGGAGGTGTCACAGGAGGGATTTGAGATTTTCCTCTGAGGCGCTGAAGGGAGAGAGGAACCTTCTGAGACACTGCTGGTCTGCGGCATGTAGATGGCAGCAAATCCTGCTCCAGCTTAGACCCCGGCTGCATCTCAGTTGTGTGAATTTGTGTGATGCCATCGCTATATTATGGTCATGGCAGGTCATGGCTACAACCAATTAGGTCTATATTGTTTAATAAAGTTACACACTGGAACGGATTCTGCCAGGCTTTTCTGAGTTGGAGCTTGTGTTTGAAGACTTCATACATGCATTCCAAGAGTGGAATCCTTGTAGCCACAAGGTTGGTCAAGGCATTCACTCGCATCATGCCGCATCCAAATATGAAAGAATCATGCTTGATTGTGTGTGAATCTACTTACACTATGACTGGCATTCCCATAGCTTAAAACACCCTCTCTTGCAAATTGAAGCAGACCTTTTCAGGAGTAGGAGTCACTCTTGTTCCTTCAACCCAACCACCATTGAGTAAGCATGCATATTCTGGGCATCACTTACAGTAAATATCCAAGACATTCCAAGACTTTCACAACCTCAAGGACTCTGCTGCAAAGGCCAGACCAACAGCTCACAGGATTTGGCCCCTCATTGATCAACTCAAACGGGCGAGCCTAGACGAAACCATGAATAGAAATCTGCAAAGCTATTCACCTGAACAAAATTGAACAAAGCTGATCTTCAGAACTCATTTCATGCACATCAAATCCGTATCCATGTTTGTATGGTGAGAGGTCCTCCGCAGGTTAGTAGTGTCATGTAGTGTCTAGCAATTTCCATGATGCATGGAAGGAAGGATATCTTCCAATACAACACGGGTTTCAGGAGACCTAGGAGGGTGAGAGCTGTCTTGATCACAGCCACTACACTACATGTCTGTGTGCATTCGCAGAACAAACAACACGCCTTGACTATTTCAAAGCAAGAAGCCAAACAGTGGCAAGCTAAGGTCATTGAAAATATGTCTCACATTGTAGCAGTTTTACGTTACATGTTCCTTAGCGACTCCAGGATCACGAACGGGAAGATCGCTGGGGGGGAGGAAGCTTCACCGCTTTCCAGTTGTGTAGATACCAGCCCCAACGATGCAAATTTTCATGTTCAGCTTTTGCACTTGCAAGGGAGCACAGTTCATTCTACTGATCAACATGATCAACATTTCAGATTTGTCGTCAGGAGGTGCTTGACTGGCTTAGGGAACAGGATCAGGCTGCTTCCACAAGCGGCTGCTGAGCCATCTTGAAATTTATGTTTCGGTCAGGGCTGTCTTGGGCGGTCCGTTGGCTGGTGCTCATACTTACAATCGGTTCACTGTGCCACTTTTGCGGCTGACCATTGTTTTTTCACGAAAGTGCTCACCAACCTTTTCCGCAATGCGAGTGATACAGTATGGGTCGTTTTTTCAGCAGTCACCTTTCGATGATTGGAATCCATGAATACAAATGGGCCTGCTGCACACAACAAGCAGCTCTTGATCCCCTAAAGGTTTTCATGGGAGGCAGACAGATCACTAATGCACAGGGCTCCGCTAAGCTCTTCGCACAGGCACCCCGGATGCTTGGCTTAGACCAGTTTGGACACACGGGCCTACGCTGATCATATTCCTTAGCCAAGCCACATCCTGGATGTTCTTGTTTCCAAAGGTGCCGACGCCGTTGAACGCAAAGTTGGCATTCTCTTCCTAAGTGCCCAAGATAAGCATTGCATTGATGGAGGGCAAGTGAAAAAATCAAGAACGGGAGCACGTGTCCCACCTTCCTTGACAGGAACACTGTCAAATGTGTCCCTTCGAATTGTCTCTGAGAGCGCCAATGGAACAACCCCAGCCAAGACTAAAGGTCCCACAAGCCGGATCGATTGATTTCTTATGCTTTCTTCATATTTCAGAATACTGTGTGGAAGTTGCTTTCATCTAACTAATGCAAATCGGAAAGTGCTGTGTCTATGCCCAAATCATGCTCTTTGCTTGGGAAAAGCTGCTATTGAAACTCAGAAACCTCAAACTGAGAATATCCAACAACGCTTCCATCAACTGCATGAAAATTGAATGGGAGTCAAGTAGCCGTCCTACGAGAATCAACAAACCGATTGCAACTTTTCCTTGCCACAGCACTATGTTTGCCTTCTCACATGACATGTCTTCAACCTTAGTTGCGCTTGGCATGATGGTATCCTCAGCCAAGGATCAATGTCGAAGCGGATGGCTCTCCTGATTGACCAAACGGAGCCACCCCGGCTCTCACTTGCTTGGGAAACGATGGTAAATTTTTGCCGATTACCTCCCTCAGCAGCTAATAGCAGCTATACTTCTTCGCTTTTTTTTGCGCGAAGCAGTTGGTGGACCTCAACACCGACCAGTACTTTGGCATTGTCAATTCAGGGCCCGCGATACTCAAGGATTGTGGATGCTTTGTACAGTCGTAAGGATGTGCAGGGCATAGACACGAGCCAGCATGGCTTCAAACACTACCTATGGCTTGCAAACAATTGTCATTGACACTTTGGTATCTTTGGTCTTGTCAACATCAAAAGGAGGAAACGTGGCCTGATATTGCATCTGACATGAGAAACAACACAACAGCAGCAGCATCAAATTCAGCTTGACTTACGCATTTGAATCTGTGCAGCACTGTTGCTGCCAGTTGCGTGACATAAAAACCACTCCAACGTCTCAATCACACTCCCTCTCTCACAAGATCCCTGTTTGAGTCACAAACACGCATTGGATCATTGGGTAATCTGGGTCTTGAAATTCACCTCCGTGCCGGAGTTACTTTCACACATTACCATGTCAACCACACTGGTTTCAAGATGTTTCAAGGGACTCCACGGTGGACTCCACGTTCCATGCCCTTTGCATCCAAGGCGCTCGATGCTTTGGGCTGGACCAAGCATCTGAGGCCGAGGGATCCGAGGGACTTGGAGGGAAACATGGTCCAACTGTGACACCAACATGATCATCATTGATCAACTAAAATGGCGAAACATGTGGCGAAACATGTCGAAACACTTTGGAGATCTTTGGAGACAGTTTTTTGTCCTTTCGAGAGTCCAACAAGTGGCAAAAGAAAGGCGCCGGTACGTCTTGAATCTGTATGGTATTCGAGTGGATCTGGTACTCGAAACTCAAAACTGAAACCAAAAGACTCTTCAATACCTACAGATCAATACTGTACCGTACAAGTCTAATCATTCTAGATAGATCTTAAATAGCATCAAATAGCATGTCTGTCACGAAAGCATCCAGTGCACTGTGCCTCGTGGCTCAGCAACATCAAAGCAAAGAAAATGATCAATGACAAAGTCCGGGGCAAGGTCTGCACTGCCTGCAAGCTGAGTTGTAACAAACATGTGCTGAATTGCCTGAATTGCCTGGCCTGAATAATACATACTAATACGATTAATCGTTGTATAACATTGTATAACTTTTTGCAGTTGTGCCATGCTTCATGATCTTCATGTCTTGGGGCGCACATCCACCCCAAATGTGTACTCTGCATCGACATTGAAACAGAAATACGTGATGCAAAAACATCCCAAATCTTCACCAAATCTTCCCCAAATGATCTGATAATACAGTACCATGATGTACCATGCACTACCGGTACAGCTCCTCACTGGCCTGGGCGGTTGCCGATTTCTGCAACTATGGATGAACTTCTCATACCATGGCAGTCTATAAAAACCCATGGCTTTGGGAAATCATCTTCTTGTGTCTCAGCTCAGCGATTTGGGCACCTTGTCACAATCAATCTCCTTCTCCCAGTACACGAAAAGCTCCCTTGCCTAGAACGAAGAAGCTTGTGGGGCTGCATGAAGAAGCGGCTTCGGATTTTCAACTCAAAATTCACTGCAACCGGAGAACTTTGAGGAATGCATCCATATGTGACTGATCTCCAATTGGCTCGCACGTCTCACCAATGACCAACTGGATTTGATTTCTGCTGGGTGTCCGGGTGACAAGAAAACGACTTTAAGACAAGCTGCTGGAACGCCATACTTTCGCGCCACATACTCGGGCTGCAGCTGCTTGTACTCGTCTTCTGGGAAAGCCCGGTGCGGTTAATTACACTGCCGCCCAATTTAATCTTAATGTGCGATCGATTGACTTGTCCAATCTTGCCAATGCTAAGAAATCGAATTCAATTGAGCAGTGTTGAAAATCCTGTTTCACGGCTTTGTCCGGAGAAAGCACTTTCGCGAAAGCTTTCGCGAATGCAACTGTGGCTTTCGCGCAGTGAAATTGAGAAGATCGAAGAAATCACTTTCGCGAAGCTTTCGCAATGGAGTCCTTCCAGTTGGCTTTCGCGCTGCTTTCGCGGAGCTTTCGCGATCTGGTATTTTTGGTTTTGCGAGCATGAAATTAATCAGTTTAAGCCCATCTTTAAGAAGGACGTTTGGTATGGCGGAACAGACTCAGCTGGGTGTTCATGTTCTGCGCAGGTTTTCCCTCACCTCCCCAGTGTCATCCAGTGTCCAACGTCACCTGGTTTCAACATGTTTCAAACATGTTAATTTTGATCATTTTTTTTGCCAATGACAGACCCAACTGCATCAGCTCAGCAACAGATCCGATGCAGCTCCATCCGTCCACATTTGGTTGCTTGCCAAGGGACGGATTTTTGTCTTCACCCAATAGTACAACTGCGTCAGGGGGCTGGCAGTGGGATCTTTGACAATTGTGACCTGGTCTATCATATCATGTCATATCATGTCCAGGTTTACTTTTGAATGATGCATCAGTGACATGATACACAACCAGAACGTCCACAACATTCTACCGGACTCCATTTGTGCATTTTTCTTTCAAGTAAAATACTTTGACCTGACAGATCGCAACAGCGAGTCTTAAAAACTCATCGAGTTTTTTATGTGTCGGCCTTGTGTTCAATGAGTCGGTCCGGGCTCTCCCCCATGGCCGGACTGCTGGCGGTGGTTCGGTGTCGTACCAACCACGGCTTGAGCTGGAAATGGTGTGGGTGGAGGTTGCTTCAAACTTGTCCAACCCAGGATCAGTTCAGTGCAAGAGGAGCTAAAGGGAAATCTTGTTTTCCAAACAATCGCGGATTGGTTTCAAATGGCTTCTTTCAGGATGCCTTCCCAAATCTACCCAGAGCAAATGTCTAGTTTAGATGACAAAAAGAGAACACATTAGCAAGTATAGAGCCCAAACCAATCAAACATCCATATCATCCATGTATGTCCAAGACTCTTGACTATGCTTTATTTAGGAGTTGCATGCGTTGCTCGAAGTCCACACAGAGGAACCCGCCTGGAAACTGGGGAATGCCAGCCCCAAAGATGCCCTCAACGTGTAGGATCCCCTAGGTATTTTTGTTGTATTCGTCATAATAGGATCCGTCACAAGAGTGGCCTGAGACAACCACAGAGGAAGTGCAAAGTCATGCAAAGTCTCTAGGTATTCCAAGAGTCTCAGGATTTCTCAGGTTAAATGATATAATGATAGTATATTATAGTATATTAATGTATATTATAGTGTTTCTATGTGTTTCTTGTATTGTTCTCGATACTTCCTAACATGAACGGCGCAGTGTCACCCCACCTCAACCAGCGGCACCCGTGGCGGAGACCTCAGAGATAATTTGACCCTCATTCGGATTGTGTCATCAAGCCGTAAGCTTCCAATTGACAGGACACTCTATATATATATATATATATCTATATTCTATACAAAAGAAAACAAACATCCCACATAGCATACAAATCAGGGCTAATCACCTCACAAAACATCGCTTAGTCAGCTGACAATCAACCAACTCTGTGTTGGTCTGCTGTACTTGAATCACATTTTCAGACTGTGCAGGATTTCGATGCATTTTGAAACAATATCCAACTACTCTTACTTGCAACTGTTTTTTGTAGCTCTTGGGAGTTGGCCCAGAAGTCTTTGTTGAACACTTGATTGTGAATTACAAGTTACATCAATTTACAAGAACCCTGCACTATACCGGCCATCAACAGGAACCGAGGAATTGCATGGAATTGCTTTGCGTGAACCACAAACCAATGACATCCAATGACATCCAATGACAATCACATCCGTGGAGATGGTGAGGACATGGCGGATGACAACGACCACGCCGCCGCGGCTGCTGTTTGCGCTGGGGGTGGCGGTGCTGAAATCGGATTCATTCGGATTCACTGGTTCAGTTTAAATATGTTTAAATGACAGTGTGCAGTACTTCAAAATCTTCATATCCCATAGGATCCATGTATGGTAATATACTAACATTGGGGGTATATTGATGGTAAATGTTACCATATATAGCAGCACCATGGATCCTATGGGTATTGACTTCTTAATTGTGACGTGTTGATTTCCAACATGACTTTGCTGGGCTCTCCATGCGGTGGCCGCGAGTTGCTCTCACTCGAAGGCGGGTCGCTCTCGCTGCTTGCAGGTTCAGGGGCCCGCATTTCCTGCACATGGAATGTCACAAGCAACATCTCTGCACTGTGTTCTGCCACTTTCTCCATCATCCGTCTCTTCCCAACCCTTGCTTCACGAAAAGACTGCCGAAAGAATTCCAGCTGTCAATAATTCAAGTCTTGTTTACCCTCTGTCAATTCGTCAGAACCCAATCAACCTCTGTAGTATTGAGAGCTTCACTTTCTGGATCATATATATATATACACATATCTCTTTCAGCGACTTCCCCCGGCAATACTTGTCTCGCACGGGCATCCAAAATGAGAACGGAGTATGACTCAAGCAAGTCGATATACTTTGGTCTTTTTTGCCTTCCATTCAAGCTTTCTATGAGTTTGTTTCTGTTTCTGTTTCTGTGCTTGGAGGATCGCCAGCATTTCCCAAGCCAGAGTGTCTCCATCTCAAGAAGTTCCATTGGATATGATCAATCATATATCAATCATCTGAAGTCATCCGATCCGGCCCCCAGAGCCATTGCTGCCATTGCTCCTTTCTTTCCATAGCCGGAGGCGGTGGTGGCAATGGCGGTCCAGGGGAACGTGGTGAGATTTCACCTCGTGGCCTCGGATTGCTGTGAGCTTTGGCCCAAAGGTAGTGCTGCTGTGGTTGTTCTATGGCGATTCTGCAAGCAATATCAAGCAATAAAGAGATAGGTTACTCCCGATTCGTGATGTGGGAATATGCGGGAATTCTGTTCTGCTCCACCCAATTTGACTTATCTCCTCCTACGAGTACTCAGATTAGTGAAACAGGCCATGAACCTCTCATCCAACAGTTGTTGATGCCTTCGGCAGCTTATTTGGCGCTGCAACGTTGACAGGCAAATTCAATGATTTCTGCTTCAAGGTTCAAACAAATAAGGAGCACAAACATGAAATTCAAGAAGGAACAAGCAGGAATGCAATGCAAGCGTCACACAACTGGTGCATCTGCTTGTCACAGCATCCGAAAACAAATCCCAAGTTCCAGGCATAGGTGGTGGCAAATGCTTAACCTAAGTAGATTGATCCCACGTTTATCAAAAAGCTTAGAAGATCTCAGAAGGTACAGGATGGTACAGTACCACCAGTCAGGACAGTCAGGACAAAGTATGGCAGAATTGGATGGAGCAGGGCTAAACATCCCAAATGTTGCGTGAAATCATGACAGCAATATCTTTTAATGCCGTGATGGCAAGGCATAGGCAAAGCACAGAATGTCACTCCTCACCAAGCAAAGAAGAGGCTTTGAAACCCGAGTTGAACCATATTGAACCATATTGAACCATGCGATTCAAGCCTATTCACCTCAAGAAGACTTTAGGACCTTTAGGATCCTTTAGGATCCTTTAGGCGTTTTGCAAATTGAGACATCCTCAACCACCAAAACCCAAATTATCTCAACCCTCCCCCAAATTGCCAGAGTGGCTTGAGGCTGCGGTGGTGGCGGCGGCCTGAGGCACAGCTGAAGGAAAAGGATGAACCAATGAACCCCCAGGTTCAATGTTTCAATATGTTTCAATATGTTTCAATCGGTTTCAGGTTGAACCACCAAATAGAACATTGTAACATGATTGAACCATATGCAAAATAACCAACTGATGGGATGGCAAAACGGGCTTCCGATGATTCCAACATTTTTTACGCTGTCTGAGAGAAGCCCCCCAAAGCCAAGCAACTGCACCGTTCAACGAGCATTCTGTTTGGGTAGGCATGATCTTCGATTTTTCGAACTGATGTGATGATCTACAACATCAGCTGCCTAGCATTTCCAATTCTCTACTTGCACAGTTTGCAGCATTGGACCATGTTGGACCACAAGTGCGGTCAAGAGAAGATCAGCTTTCACGGCTTTCCCATTCTGACATATTCTGACATATTCTGTGCTTTGTTAAAACATCTTGGAGCCTTTATATATATATGTATATAAATATATATATATATATAAATATATATATATATATATATGTATATAAATATATATATATATGTATATATATATATACCTTTGTTGTGTTTTCGCCCCCATCTGCAGCCAAGCCACAATGGCTTCAACAGATCGACGTCATCTGCGCTGAATGCGCGAGCGCCGGGTGATGCCACAGGATTCCACACAGCCATGCCAGCAGCAGAAGACCTGGGAAGGCTATCACTTCGGCAACAGTTGAGATATCGTGAGATGTTTGACATGATACAATAATTATGAATCAATATATGATACAATATGATATATATATATATATAATATGATATAATCACATAATATTACATATAATTACACATCTTTCTCTTTACGAAGTCACTCTAAAACATTGATCAATAAGATTTAGTTGAATCGAGGGATGACTGGAAGTGTCTGCAAAACCTATTTCCGTGGTGAGATGCCAGCTCAAGCTGAGCATCTACATTTCAAGGGGTCTTCACATCACCCTTGCCAGTAAAAAAGCTATCCCAAAATCACTGTGAGATCTAATGACACTGTGACAGACCGTGAGACACTAACATCACTAACTTTAACATACTTTAAACATCGACCCATCATGGATCATCATGGATCATCATGGATCATCATGGATCATCTAGCTGAGTCCATCATCCCAAATCATCCCTTGGATCTATCCAAATATCTCGTTTTTTGACATTGCTCGCAGACTCTCCAGTGCCCAACAAAATCAACAAACCGATTCTGTCACTGTCCGATTCTGACCGATTCTGTCCGATGGATGCCATGGATTCCGGGTATTTCCAGGTGCCCCCAGCAGTGTTTCCATCACACCGGGAACGACCTGCGCTGCTGGCCACGACCTGGGATGGTCCAGGACTCCAACATCACATCGAAGATCATCGAAGGCTTTTGTAAGGCTTATCAAAGGTAAATGATAATTTAATGATATATATATATGTATATAATTATTAACATATATATATATATTTCAAGGCAACAGCAATTCGTTGGGGATGCGCCGCTGCGCATCCAAAAGTACATCTTCTTAAGCGTGGTGAAATTAAAGAGTCACACAAGAGCACACTGTACGCTGCGGTACTCTGACATGGCGATGGAACATCCTCCTGCTGGAAGCTGATTTTCCTTTTGGAAGGCTGCAAGGTTCCCGCAGTCCCTAAGGTCAGTACACGTGTCGTGGAGCCTGTGTCATGGTCTTCACTATTGGTTCCTGGCCAACAGAAAAGAATAGACGATATAGAAGGATACTGTGTATTGAAGGAGACAACTACGGCAATCAATTCACAGTCCCACACACTTTTGATCCATACCTATGGAGAGCCTCAGGGAAAAATGAAAGCCTCAGGCTCTTCGAATGACTCCAACAAGCTTTCACCCAATGCAAGTCACTAACAAATACCTCACAATCTCTCTCCTCCAAAATATCCACAACATCCAAAACCTTTAGGAGGAAAAGGCTGTAATCTCGGAATGGTGATTGTGAGGCAAGTGCAATCCCAACACTCTCCTCTGGCAAGTCTGCGCCAAGATCCATCTCCAAGTCTTGGGACCTCACAAAGATTCTCGGGGGGAAGAATTCTGAGGCATTTCTGATTCCGAGGCTGAACTCAGGGTTTGCAATTCCAGCGGAACCTTCTCAACAAAGGGACTTGTGGTGGTGTGAAAGCTCAAAGTGTCAAAGATTTGGCTTCCCACTGTTTGTTTAGATTTGTCTAGATGCTACTGATGTTGGACCCAAGAGCTTTTGACTTTGGACACCCATACAATGAGCCGCTTCCGCCTAAGAAACTATGACACGCCAACTCTCCAACTCTTTTGTGCTGTGGCTACAGAAGTTCCCTGCCCTTTCCCAATCATGCCAACAACAATTTTCCAAGCCTTAGGGTTATCCGAAGAATTCCACAGCAAACTTCTGGATAATTACAGCAGAATGACTTGAAGTAGACCAACTGTGACTATTTCCATCACATGCTGTCAGTCCTTTGAGCAAACCCGGCCTTGCTGAGCCAGTTCCCTGAGTAGGCTGCGAATTAGTGCTCTGCCAAAACTCGTGAGGTTGGCAGAAGGACGCAAGAACATTTTCCAATCCATTCTACACTTTGTTCACTTGAAATGCAACCCCTTTGCGGAGGGTTCTCACTCGTCATGAAGCTATGCCATATGCATTGACTTGATGAGCATCTTTCACATCTTTCACATCCTTCACATCCTTCACATCCTTCACATCTTTCACATCTTTCCTCCTTCACATCCTTCACATCCTTCACATCTTTAACATCTTTCACATCTTTCACATCTTTCACATCTTTCACATTCAAACAACAACAACAACAACAACAACAACACCAACAACAACACCAACACCAGCAGCAGCAGCAGCAACAACAACAACAACAAGAATAACAAGACACATAAGAAACATCGGAAACACAAAACACACAAAAACACAAGAACAAACACAAGAACAAACGCAAGCACAATGGCAACAACGACAACGTGATAACATGTGCATCCAGAACTGCCGGTTCCAGAAAGTTTGAGATATATATTGAACAATTTTGAACAATTTTGAGATCCCCAGCAGTTGATCCGGACTTCATCCCGTCAGACATGTTGGACAGCAGCATGCTGGAGGGCTCCCTGGCACGGTTTCTCAAATTCTCAGTCTTTGAGTCGGTGTGCAACTGCAGGGGGAGATGGACTGGTAGGACCATGCATGCCGGTGATGAACACAAAAGGATAAATTGAATCAATCAGGAGCTTCTCGCAAGGACGACCATCACAGGAGTCACGTTCAAAGGCTGTGCCTGTTTACCCCTAAGATGTAATTTTGTCGAATCCTGCAAATGTTGCATGACATTTGACATGCATCATGCATCTATAATTGATGTAAATCTGGAAGGACTGCTCACTGCTTGGTTCTTTGTTGGAACCGAAACATATCCGCCACCATTTAAACACCTTGAAACCTTCGTTCGCTGGTGATATCTGGTGATCAATCACAAGTGGAAACAAGGTTTCCGCACTTGATGTATGGTGAGGCATCTGCATCCTCCTACGGGCTGAGAGGGCTAAATTGTGAAAGAGGCCGGTAGATGGGTTCCTCCAGTGACTATGTACTCCAATCCAAAGATCGTGGGAGAGAAGGCAAGAACCACTTTTTTTCTTGCTTGTTGTCATAGTCACACCTTCTCCCAGGCAGTGCCACACAACAAGTTTAGAAATCAACGTGGCAAAACCTTGGAGAGATTGGAAAGATTTGCAACACATGACACGCTACGAATCTGCAATAATTGTAAACACACACACACACATACTCGTACTGGACGGAACCGAATGCAATGTTTTCCAAAATTCCACACCTTCGCTGCAATTCCTATCCAAGAAACCACTTGGTGCATCACTTTGGCCAAACCGTTTTGCCTCGCATATCTATAAGCAAATATATAGTATCTAGTATATAGTATATTTAGTACATTGTATATACTATATACTATAGACTATAGAGTATACAGTGTACAGCATAGTACAAAGTAAATAGTATTTAGTATGGAATGTAGAGTATACAGTATAGAGTACATAGTATAAAGTATAGAGTATAGAGTATATATATATAGTATAGTGTAGTGTAGTGTAGAGTATCGTATCGTATCGTGTAGTATTGTAAAGTATCGTATAGTATGGTAAAGCATAGTATAGTATAGATAGATAGATTTAACACCTAAGCTGCAAGACAAAAGTCTCCTTGGGCGCAGCCAAGCTGAACAAAAGCTCCTGCGAGTCAGAAAGCAAAGAATCACGCCGTTGGTATGGTATGGCACGGTACGGTATGTATGATATGACTTGATATGAATGTATATATGGTATGATATGATATGATATGTAATGTAATATAATGTAATGTAATGTAATGAATGTAATGTAATGTAATGTCATGTCATGTCATGTCATGTATGTATGTATATGTATATATAGTCAACACATACATACATGCACATACATATATTTTGTTGTACATAGACATACGTACGTTTTAATCACATGGAACGGAACATCCTTTGGTGGCTATTCCGATTGCTAGGCTGAGGCTTGGGTGCAGTTTCAGAAGGCCAGCGCTGTCCATGCGGCACACTTGCATCATGTTGGATTGTACAAAGTGAACCAGCCCCTTGACGTCCCCACCATGCTTTCCATCCAAACTCCTCTGCACCTGGCCTTTGTTCAGGATCAGGATTGAAGCCTTAAAGATAGTGTCAACTGCCCCACTTCGAAAACACGAATTGTGTTGGCATCATCACGGGAATGTTTTGGCACACATCCCTTAAGGCTCAATGATAAGGTATATCATAAAATTATATAAAAATCATAATAAATCAAATACATATGACATACGGTCAAAATAAGCGTAGACTACTTTAGTAAGGGAGGGTCCAGTCGTGTTGAGAAAGTGCACCAAATCGTGTAAAGCGATAGGCCCCCCCCAAAACCGATAACCTATATATATATATATCTTTCTATTTATATATAATTTATATAACATTATATAACCCTATGAGAGTGCATTAAACTTGGTGTAAACCAAGCAAATATTGTTGTGTGCCTTCACGCGATGGGCAAAATTGATGAAGCTGCAGTGCCCATGTTTCTTGCAGTTACCATCATTTGTTGTCCAAGGTGATTGAACCGTTGCTTTCTGCAGGCAGTCTGCTTTTTTCTTCTCACGTCCCAAAGCAATAGACTTATATAAACTAAACTTAATGAAACCAAATTCTGAATTAAAGTAAAAAATAGCTGAACTCCCTCCATGTGCTTTAATTTAATCCGAATTGTGTTTTCCTTTGTTTACTTTTTTCTTTGCTTCCTTCTTCCTTTTATTTTCCGTTTAAAACTAATTAATTAAAACATTTGAATTCTGAATTAAATCAAATTTGATTTTGAATCCAATTCTGAATTCTATTACTTTCATTTTATTTTCTTGCTGTTTGATTTGTCCTTTCTTCTTCCTTTGTTTCCTTTCCTTTCTTCCTTTTTCCTTGTCTTTTTTAAATTGTCATTTTTGTTCTACGTTTTCCTCTTTGCTTCCCTTTTTTGATCATCAATTTAGCCATAACCTTGGCGACACCCTAGCGATAACCTTTTGTTGAAAAAGGGACCCCGGACGAGGGATAGACTCATTTGATCCCAACAAGAAGAAGGCCTCGACAAAAAAGTGAACAGGTTCTCAACACTAGGCCATCAGGTTGTACTGAGACTTGGAGAGCCTAATGCACTTCTTCATAACTACGAACGCTTCTTTATTGGAACGATGAGGTCCCAGCTTCAATTTCTGAAGGTTTTGAGCAGGGCAGTGTTGCGTTTTCTGACGCCATGGCTTACTCAAATAGGGACAAGGGCTTTGTGACCCCTTTTTCGTTTTCATAGAAATAGTGATCTTATAACCGTTGGGAGCCAATCTTTTAATTGCTGTCTTTCTAGTTCGGAGTTGAGATTTATGACAAATTTCCTTGCTTAGGAAAGAGTCGAGGAATGTGCTTAGATATCTCCCCAGCATGGTTGCAAATGCAAAGAGTACCCCTTAATCTATGGACATGCACAGCCGGCATTGCCTTTCCCCCTACCTGGGTCTCCCAGCAAGACTCAATGATATGCCGCGTTTTCTGTGGCAGCTCATCATACAGCCCACGTTTTACCTGAAGTTCCAGGCTGAGAAAGGGCAAGTCCCAGTGATGCTGCCACATGCTTCACGCTTCAGCCGGTAATTCTCCTGAAACTTTGTCCAAAGCAAACAGCATCAAACAGCACGATTCAAGCTCACTTGCAAGTCTGAAAGACAAGAAACAGTGACGCTCAACAACAATTCACATTAGCACACGGGATCAGGTGATCAGGGCTCAAGTTAAGTTGGACTGCAAGTCAACCCTGAAAGTGTCGAACAATGTCGAACAAATATCCAAGATAATCTTGCGAACATCTTCAAGATTCTTCAAGCACTCCCTTGTGCATCCTCGTCCTGGCACAGAACCCTGAAGGCCCTGAAGCCAGTCCGTCGGATTCTGTCGGTCTGCCTGCGGTTGCCATCTTCCTCGCTTCGGCAACATCTTCGCCTGGACACGAGACGTCGAGGAAGGTGGTATACATATAATATATATATATATATATCATATTCTTTCATGTATGCACGAATGATAATTGCAAAGTATTAAAAAGTATAACATATATAAATATTTAATACACACATACATATTGTTACAGCTCTTTTCATAGAGGCACATCTGCGTGCATTATCGCAAAATCCTTTGACCTGCCAAAGAGAGGCATCACTGCTACACTTGCTCATTGCTGGCATGGGCATGGCATGGCATGGCACTTTGTCATAGCGTCAAGATATGTCAAGATAGTGTGAAGATAGCTTCAAGACGCGCTGCTCATTTGACTGACGCCGCGATGGATTATTCCTCAATATGCAGCAGAGAAGCAGACAGCTGCTGGAGACTCTTGCATTCAGGATTTGGGATGCTAGCCGCATCTAATACCTCCAAATGCTGCCATGGAGCTCAACAAGGGAGCTGGGTAAATTGATAGGCATGGAGGTGACCATTCTACAGCCGTCGAAGAAATTATTGTACAGAACTAGAAGGAAAATGATCTGCTAGCTGCTAGGCTCCTAGATTCCTAGATTACTGCAAATCTTGTCATTGAAATCTTGTCAGATCTATGGTGTCTCCCCAGATTCTCAACGAAGCTTTGCAAGGTCAATTCTTGGCAGGTTGGTGAAATTTGGTCAATTGACACATTTCGGTCATTTTTGCTCAACCGTGTCAAATCTGCACAAACGATTCGCCGGGAGAATCGGAAGTCCCATGGATCGTGGATGGCTCTGGGGACCCTCTGTCCATCTCTGCCCATCCTGTGGCCTCCAGCAACACCAAGCCCAATGCAAAAATGTCGGCTGCCACACCCGCACTGCGAGGCACATGCCAACCCTGTCAGCGTCAACGGTGGCTCAGTCCAAATATGTCCAAATACTATCAAATACTATCAAATACTGGAATCACAGTAGGTGGATGTAGGTGGAAAGTGCCAGAGACGTATTCGAAAGGCGTATTCGTCATGACAATCTGACATGAAATTTCATCCTCTGGGGATTCGAGCTTTGCACCAGCTGACAACGGCTTGGTAACCACTAGTTGATATTAGTTGATGCTATTTGAAATTGTAACCATATTGTCACCATATGTACCCATGATATCCCATGATCTCATCTCATCATTCTCATCATTCTCATCATTCTCATCTCTCTTGACTTCCTCGGGGAAGTATAAACCCCCGGCAGTTACGCTCCTCTGGTGGCAAATACCGCGCAAATGCCAACCCCAAGGCTCCTATACCACAGGAAAATGAGGAGCCCTAGACTTGTCAGAACCAGTCGATCGTGAGAGATCTGACAGATTGAAAAAAGATATTGACACCCCCTCTCGCTTCTCGTTTCAGCTTCTTGATTCAATGTCACCAACAGAAGAAGAACTTGCCGTCACAATATGGCCAAAGCTTTCAACATTGCTTGCTCTTGGCCACCGGTAATTGCTCTAATCCTGAGCCACAACAAAATCTGCAAAAAGATGCAAAGAGACTAGGTAGAATCCTGTAGAGTCATTCGCAACCCTACAAAACGGCTCCTAGCAGGTCGTGTTCATGTAGAGCCTCCACCTCCCAAGCTGGAAACGATCAGAACCACGGTGACTGGGAAGTACTTTTGCGTTGTCACGTCTTGCGCCGGTACATATCGCTACATATCACTCAGACCCTGCGCTGCGATCCACATTCCATTGCAATATTTGAGCTGATTTCCATTGCAGTCAAAAAGCCTCGATTTATGCCAGCACATCCATAAGTATCAATATTCAATATTTTCATATTACATTATATAATTCAATTCATATACTTATATATATATAATAATAGTAATAATAATAATTATAATTATTATTACTATTATTACTGGTATTATTATTATTATCATTATTATTATTATATATATATATATTATTATATCATTTTCCATGAAGTAGCCGTAATCAACCTTAGCCAATGTGTCCAGCTTCTCCTTGCATGCTTTGCTTCAAACTTCAAAGACCGCCAACTTTATAGCTATAGTATGCTATAGTATGTTGTACCATGTTGTACGGTACGGTACAATACGGTACAATACTATATAGACATATATAGACTATAATCACATGGCAGTGGGTCAAAACCTTGTACACCTGGTGAACATAAAAATAGCTGGTAAATGGATGTTCATCGCACTAAAAATGGTATTAATAGGTATTGATTCATAGCCACATGACTATACAATACTCACCATCCCAAATCGTCTGCAAGCTGTATGTCGTCTAAACGGCTCAATGGTCCCTGTCTCACCTCCAGGAGTGCGTTTACCAGGCCGCGTTCCATCAACGTGACTTCTCCATCCTTGTTGACCTGGGGCTGTGACATGACAATCTCTTGTGATCAATGATGATCAATGATCAATGTATCCACCCGAACAATGGAATGGCTCGAAAGATGTAGTAATTTTGTCCAAGCAAAACCTTGCACAGTGACAGTTCTAAGAACTTGACAGCTCTTCACGCTGTACACGCAAACAATAAGAGGAAACACCAGGCAAGTGACAAGATCTACACCTGGATCCCATGCATTGTGCCATATTGTGCCTCTCTGCTTCATTATCCAAGGAAGAGCAGGAGATTGTCTCTTGTGGATGCTGCCAACGCTGGAAGCCATCAAAGGTGGGGCTATCTGATATCTAAAGTGAGAAGAGAGTACTTCTGAACCTTCCACTGATTTCTACTGTTGTGTGAAACATTCATTGCTTCCTTTGTTCAAGCTGGTCTGGGACGACCTGCCCTGCGCCAACTTCAACGCTGAGTCTGCCAACCAAGACATTGCGAGGAGCAAGGCTTCCATGTTCTTGGCCAGACCTGTGGAGGGAATCCCAATCCAAGAGGTGCTCGGTTTTGCGACGCGTCTTGTTTGCACCACAAAAAGTCAAGCCGCTGATTGCTGCAAGGGGGTGCAATACTGAATAACTCGAGAGAAAATCATGACACGGCGATAGGCACCTGTGCAATGCAGCCATTGTCAGGCACAGGTGACGAGCAACCTTCAATCGCCAGTCCATGCCTCGCGGTTTGCAGCTACTAGACTGGTCTGGGGCGGGTAGCTCGTGATCCTCTTCCTATAAAGGACGCTTACAGGCTTGCATTCCCGTTTGAAACAGCAGGTAGAAAAACAGAGAGCCAGCGTGAGAAACAGGTTTCTGCCCACTGATTTCGCTAAGGTGACAAACAACCGGTTAACATCACATGCAAAAAGCTCCGTGGGATTTCGCCCCACCAGTCCTTTTGGCTGCAGCAACTCAGTGGGCAAAGGTGAGATGTCAGAACTTCCTGTGAATGGTAGCACCAATGGGGAAACACACACAGAACACAAACAAACAAGTGAACATGCGACAGAACAAGTGTCTCAAGCCAAAATATGTGGTTCCACATCTCTGACGCTCACTGGATCCAACAGCTGATGAAACAAGAATGCCCGGAATGCCCGGAATTCAAATATGGTCCTGCAGGTCGTTCCCAAGCAATCCACACCTGGGTGAATTCACTGCTCCCATGCGGTGTAAAACACAACCATTCTGTCAGACAATTCGCTTGCCCCTTGGAAGTCTGCAATGTATATAATATATATATATATATATATATATTCCATGGCCAATCAATTTTCTGTCCCCGCCGGCCGGCGGAAAGCTCTCTGTAGTCACTTTCTGTAGTCTTCGCAAGTGGAAATCCTTTCCAAATATATACTGCGACTGGTAACTGGATGATCGAACAAGCATTTGCTACTTATGATTATATATATATACATATATATATATAATATGATTACATGATATTACATGTATATATTCATGATATCCTATAATAAGACGGGTCTTCTACAACAAGTCAGTGGTCTGCTGATGAATTCCCAAATCAGAGAACCTGTGAACTCCTTCAGCAACAACTCTCAAATGACCCCTCTGGGGCACCATGCTCCTGGGCCATCGCCTTTCCAAAACACATCAACACACCATACGAGATCATACGCGTATTGACGAGTATGATAATTATGACACTATGGCAATGAATTTCTTATTTGAATTAGTGACTAGTGACACAGCCAAGCCAGTTGCGAGGATCATCTTTGATGGATTTACACTGCAGAAATACAAAACATGACATCATTTGACTCCATTTAGTTGTGCCTTCGCAGTGCATTTTCAGGTGTTTTACAACAGAAACTTGCTGGTTGTAAATTGCAATGATCCACCTTTCATGAAGCTCTCGTTTTTCTTTGCTGTGGCGAATGCTGAAGAAACTTTGCAAGTAGCTTGATATTATTTGATGTTGTCAGCATGTTGCGTGTCATGGACCTTAAATGACCTTAACTTGGAACTTTATCTGATTCATTCTGATTCACTCCCACCTGCAGCTACAGCACCAAGGGCACATGCCAAATCCTCGGATCTTGGATCATGTTGGATCTACATGTAGCAGCTGCTGTTTTTTTCTGTGCAACTCAACATCTATATACAGTAATTTTGAGCACGAAAATGGACAATTGATTGCAACTCCAAGATGTGACGCGGTGGCTAGAGGCTAGAGTGAAGGAGTGTGCCGACCTACACCTCGCCTGGTGTGCACTATTTCAAAGGATCAACATGTAAACAAACTATGCAGTCAAGACACCTATCTGATAGTCTATCTGTATATAGAATTATAATGAATAATATAGATTATAGATATGTTCTTGACACGCAGTGTGCATACGTACAGGGCTGATTCGAACCAAATCGTATCTCTGTCTGGTCTATATATATAATGTACATAGAACACATTTCAAAGCCTATGTACGGAGTGCCAGCCAGGAAGCGTTGCGCTGTGGCAAACTGCTACTCCGTCGCAGGGAAGCCCCTGAAAAGCCATGTGGACATGGGAGGTTATGGTGAATCTCTGTAGATTTGAATGGGCTTTTGGAGCTATCTCAGCAGAGATGTCCGAAGGTCCGAAGGTTGTATTCTACCGTCGAATAATGCCTAGCCTTTTAGGACTGTGAGGATCTATCTGGTCAGGTGTGCATTGGTTGATGAAGCTGCACTCTTGATGAGTTTGGGATTGGGCTTTCTGCATTGGGCTCTTGCGTTGCTCGTGGCACGTTCCTTTTTACAGGAACCACTTGAGCGTGCCTAGACGTCGCAGTTGTGCAGCATTCAGCTCCGCATCTGAGGTTGCAAAATTGTGATTGTGAAGATGGATAAACTGCGGCCAAATTCAGGACTTGGGACACTCAAGGCCCATCCCATCCACATGGCAAGCATTGACTTCAGATGAATTTCGGTGACGGTGAGCCCCGCTGGTTGTTGCCAAGAGGCTCAACCGAAGTTCTACGATCAACATGTCTGAGCTGCGGCCGCCAGAAGTCCCAGAAATCGTAGCCTCACCTGGGCCATTGCAGTGGATCAACGATCACCTTTTCATATCTTGGTCCGTCATATCCTACTGTAATCATATTCAGTATGGATATGTGGGGTTGCATTATGATATTAATATATATTATATTATATATATATATATTATATATATATATAATATATATTATATATTATATATATATATTATATTAATCATCCCAATGCTCCGATATTGTATATATAGTGTTGTATTGTAGGTGTTGCACAGTGCCAAGCAATGAGATTTGTTTGTCACCAGGGATCTGCTCCCAGGAGACCTCTATATCTGATACGTCTAGGATTGCTACATCTACATCATATCTCAACTACATTATATACTGTATATATATATACACAATATGTGAACATGTTATGTTCACAAGACACAGACACAGTATTACTTTATCATTATTGTTATCATATATATATATATATGTGTATATATATATATGTATATATTATATTATATTATATCATATTATATTATATGATATTATATATATTACAATATATATCATAATATATATATATATATATTAATATATTATATATTATAATACTATATAATATGCATATATATACACCTACAATTACCTACATATATATATATATATATTACAATTTTACAATATCTCTTGAATCATCACCCACCAAAGAGTTGCGACTCTTTCTCGCAGTCGATTGATCAGTCATTTCATGTTGCTACCTCCTGCAATTCTTTCAACCATTTATGCTTCAAAGTGGAAGCTACGGAACTCAAACATGGCAGTGCTAGTGAGCAATGGTACTAAAAACTCAAACAACATCAAACAACTCTTGCATCATCCCTTGTGATCAGAAAGGTTGTTGCTGCTGTTGCTATCGGATGCAGTGGGCGATCCGAATGTATTCTCATGATGCACCAACGACTCGCATCTAATTGTAGCTGAACTGACCTCACCTGACCATCAAGGATTTGGGACAACATAACTTTCAACACCCCAACCGTCCAGGTTTTGAAGTGTTGTCCCTTACATGAACACTCACCCACGGCGTCAGCAAACTAAGCGTCCCAGCAAACTTTGCCAATTCCCCACCCTTCACAGAAGTCTGCAAAAGTGGCACCCAGTTCGATCCTGAGTGCACTGTGCTACACCGCAACGAAGAGCCAACATACATGGAAGACAATCCTTGCAACCAGTGTTTTTGGTTGTCATTCGAGAGCCTGTGTTCTCTCGTACTGACTTAACATTCAGGGACACAATGGATTCGGGCGCAAAAAAGGCAGCACAATCATTATCTGAAACACGGGGTCGTGGGAAACTAACGCAGCAAGTGACCCAGTATGTTTCGAACACACAAAAATTGGACTTGCGATCACTTGCGGTACCAATGTGATCAAACTCTATAACCGCGGTTCGAGACAAACACGGGTGATAAACAAAGGACAACAAAGGTACACATATTTAATTCAATTTTTCAATCTTTGCACTACTTTGCACCAACCTAAAAGAAAAGAAAACAGCGGCTTAAGATTTGGGATCCAGCCCTGAACCCCGCAGTTTGGGCGCTCAATCCCTCCGTTTCTTGCGTTTCTCGGTCTTCTTGCACCCCGCCAACTACCCTCAGATTCATCCTTGGCTTCCTCACCCCTTGCTAAAGTCTGGCAGGGGTGGCCACGCCTGTCACAAGGCTTGCGCGCTGGATACTGCATGTTGGATTTGCGGGAACTATAAAAGTGAGAAGCCTGGAAAATAGACCCAGGCTATGTGGTTGTGCGCCGACCCGTACAGCATGCCAAGAACAAATAGTAGAAGCATCCACTCGTGGTTTCCAGGTCCACATACTTCACCACTACCATGAAGAAGAGATCATGTCAACTCCAAAAACAAATTAGTTTGCCTACTTGTGGCGTCCGCATGGCTAGCAAACACATTCCCTATTTCTGCTCCGTATCTGATCAACTTCACAGCCACCAACCCCAAGGGCCACCGCAACAAGCCGTGTCTGGTGTCTAGAATTTATGGGACAAGCACTACTCCTGAAAACATTACGGTGCATGATGTTTCTTTGTGTTCTCCCAACTTCAAGGTGCAATCGATAGCGTCCAATAACTTCTCCGCTCTTCTGTAGTTGGCACCCGTACCACAGACAGCCGTGTATAATTTTTGCACTTTTCGGGGGTGGTTGGGGTTTGGCTGGGGTGGGGCGGGCTAATGACCATAATGTTCATCGCTCTGGACTGACTCCGGCTCTGTTTCTGCAGAAAGTTAAAGCTTTGCTGGCTGACAAGTGGTCAAATGATGCAACAACGAATTTCAGTACAGTAGTGCGTTTTGACTTTGCCGGAGGAATGGGAAGAAAAACCCGCACAAAGCCTGCAAAAAGTGGGACAACCAGATGATAATTTCAATGACGCTAGTGAAAAATTGAAGAACGCGCAAAACACAATGACCATGATCAAACTGAAAATGCCACTGGGATAATACTGATGCCTTGGATTCTACTGTGAACCACATGCACTCACCGACCTAACTTTGGCATGCCATTTTGAAACCGGCGACAGTTCCACACGGCCGCGGCCGGCTATTGCACGGGAACGTAGTTCGACAGGTTGGTAACGATCCGTTCACTCTGCACGAGGGTTGACGGAGTGGCTCCTTATTCAAAGTGCTAACAAGACATGAACATATTTTGACATGCACCGATTATATATATATATAATCATAATATCACATATATATACATGCATACATACATATATGTGATCATATGTGTGTATTAATTGTTGTCTTACTGTTGAACCCAAGTACTTAGAGCAATTTTGTCACCAGAAGCGTTTGCAAACGTTTGCAAACGAGTCCAGGGGCCCAAGTACTTAGACTGGCTCAGGATTCAAGATTCAAGATTCAAAAAACAATTCTTGAATCCAGAAACTCTCCTGATCCTAGCCCCGGGATTCAAAAAGTTTTTTTTGGATCTTGAATCTTGAATACTGAGCCAGTCTCGTTTGCAAACGTTTGCAAACGCTTTTGGTGACAAAATTGCTCTAAGTACCTGGCCCTCTATGCTAGCGGGCTAACATAGCGCTATGCTCTCAGGTACTGCATGCACTTGGAATATTAAAGGTGTAGAAAGCGACATTTTTAATGAAAACACAAGGTATTTTAAAGGTATTTTAAAGGTATTTTAAAGATATACTAAAGATATATATATATATATAAATATTATATATATAGATTCATGGCCAGACTGGAATATTACAGGTATACTACAGGTAAATTAAATGGTATATTAGAGGTGGATTAGATGGTATACTAAAGGTATATTAAAGGTATTTTCAAAGTCAAACAACTGGTATATTAGAGGAAGATTCATGGTAAATAAAATGGTATTCTAAAACCATATTAAATCATATAGTAATGGTATATCAAATGGAATATTAATGATTCTAACATGGTAAACTAAGTATAGATTGTATATTTAAGGTTTATTAAAGGCCAACTAAATGGTAAGTAAAAGGTATTTTAGATACATAGTGGTATTTTCAAGGTCAATTAAATGGTATATGAAAGGTATATACCTTCAAGGTATACTAAAGGTGTAGTAAACGACATGTTTAATAGTGTTAATTAATGGTATATCAAATGGAATATTAACGGTTCTTAAATGGTAAGCTAAGTATAGATTGTACATTAAAGGTTTATTAAAGACAAATTAAATGGAAAATAAAAGGTATGCTAGAGGTAGAGAGGTATCCTAAAGGTGTATTAAAGATGTTTTCATGGCCAATAACATGGTATATCTAAGGTAGATTAAATGGTATAGTGATGAAGTTTTATGCATTGCAGGTATATTTAAAGCATACTAAAGGTATTTTCAAGGCCAATTGAATCATGTATTAAAGGTATATAGCTTCATCGTTATCCAATGGAATGCTACAGGCATATTGAATGGTATGTTAAAGTTTTTATTTTTTTAAGATGGTATTTAACAGGGGATATTGAAGGTATGCCAAAGGTTTACTAAAGGTTTATTAAAGATATGTTTATGGTCAATTCACTGGTATATTAAAGTATATGGAATCTATAATGAAGCTATAT
>Ga0126342_10000787_pt1 | contig 38980 bp, 32 predicted proteins | sample Cyp1metagenome_FD_92528 | JGI IMG/M metagenome (GOLD analysis project Ga0126342, IMG submission 92528) | Coral microbial communities from Lord Howe Island, Old Settlement Bay, Australia - Cyphastrea 1 metagenome | ecosystem: Host-associated > Invertebrates > Cnidaria > Coral ...
ATATATATATATATATCTGCAAATCATAAAAGAATCATATTGAAATCGTTCAAAAAAACTGCCAAAAACGGCATCCTAAAGGATTTAAGAAGTCTCTATACTACAACACACCAGAAATCACCAGAAACACACACCGGCACCTTGAACAAATAGACCTTGAAATAAAATGTGTTCTACACAGATTCTAATGCGCTTTATAGCTCGGATAGGTGAATGCTCTGACATGACGCTTGGTTGAACCAAGTGACAACTTGATGGCCAATCCGGACATGCCTAAAGAAATATGGTGGTGTGATTCTCTGGCATCTCTGGCATCTCCGGCATCTCTGGCATCTCTGGCATCTCTGGCATCTCTGGCATCATAGAATGAGTGCATATGTTTGTCTTGTGCAGCATCTGATCGAACGCTGATGCAAAACCCAGGATTAATCACAAGCTAACACATTTAACACTCACAATTACTGTTTTGAATCGACTTCCGCGAGGGTTCAAGTCTAGCTTTATTTTGCCTTATTGACACTATACCCCTAATTATCCACCAAATCACCCACCAATTACACCTAATCACAGTTCAGTTTGGTATACACCTAATTACACTTTAATACACCCAATTACCCACCAAAACTGAAAGTTACGAACTGAGTGTAACCGCCGTGTCCTCAGGGATGTCGAACTGGACTTCCTCAAGCTCGCCTGAATCTCCAGTCAAAGGCATCTCCGTATCTGACATCGTCCTCAGGGCTGGCCGGCTGGCCTGGTACTACTGACCCAATGGGAATCTAGCCATTGAACCACCCCTGCAGTGTTAGATTGCTTTGTAATCCTTATAATTTTTATATATCTTTATATCGTAATTATATATGTCATTATCACATTGCCAGGTTAGATTGCGAAACAGCTCCGAACAGCACAGACTGAACCGTCTTCAACGGGATTGAGACGTCTGCCGCTTAAGCTGAAAGTTACGCTTCAAAATTCAATCAACAAAATTGGAAGCCAAATTCTACAGGTAGAATCAAGTAGAATCAAGTAGAATCTAGTAGATAATGTCTTTGTTTTGCAAAGCGGGCGCTTTGCTTTCAAGCCGCTACGAACTGCACTAGGTACACTAAGCTATGTGTTGTAGGCACACGCTCCCTCTGCGAAAAGACGCCTAACAAGACATCAAACATCATCAAACCGTCTAATTCGCTAGCATCCAACGGCAGCTGTAGTTGCTGCTCAGAAACTGATGCTGACTTTCACTGGAATGCGGAACCGCTAGACTCCTGGCAACACGAAGCGATGCTTTGATGTTTTAGCGTGGTAAACCCAATGCGATAAACTATCAACCTCCCATTTGCGGATGGTTTATACCACCCATTTGTGGTAAAACTGGGGATGGGTAATTATTGGGCTTACCATGGTTTCACATATTATGTCCTTTTATCCCTAACTTTGCTCCACTTTGAACTTGTGATCCAACATCCTTCACCTTGGTTGGCAGAACTGGTCCAGGCGTGTTTCGGAAAACTGTGTTCGAGAATCGCCCTTTACTTTCCGACAAATCACAAATAGCAAACATTGGTGCAAACCAATGCAAACCAATGGAAACCAATGGAATCACAATCGCCCTTTAGATCCTCCAATTGACAAATCCAAGTGCCAATCTCGAAGCATGGGACCATGGGATGAACAACTCGTTGTCCAGTTACTCTAATGCGATGTGGAGAACGCCAGCATACGCCAGCTACTCAGCCATGACAATGTCATGCCTATGTCATGCGTCAAATTTCGTGCAGATTCCACCCACACTTTTGCCAGAATTTCGCCCGTTGAATCCACTGATTTGCCTGGAGTCGCTCCGTGGATCTTTCATCATCGGGTTGAGGCCACCCAGCCTGGCATAGGGATCAGCGGCGAAACTTGGAATTGGTGTCCGAGTGTCCCAATTCCGTGGGATATATGATATAATAATATAATTAGATTTATATCATTGTAATTCATTATATATCATTATATGAAGTTATGTATGAATATGTATGATATGATATGATATGTATATGTATATATATATACAAAGTTATATTACAGTATGTCATGAAGTTATAAGTATGACTAAGTATGCAATATAGATGCATCAACTCTAGTGCGCAAAGCTTATGATATTCACGGTGACCAAGTGAAAATCTAGAAAAAACGAGTTTTGAAGGCACCGTTACAACATCCATCAAAAGCTGATGCGGATGGAGCCACACCCAGCCTCTGCAACTGCGATTGCAGCACGGAAGCAGCACTTGCGTTGTGGCACAAAAAAAGGGATAGGTTTGTCCTGATACTATCGAGTCATATCGAGTCCAGCAAGTGACAGTTTGGGCTATGGACAATGCAAAGCCACGTCAGCTGCAGCTGTTGGATGCTGAGCTGTTCAAGAAAGTTTAAGTGAAGTTGGCTGTGAAGCATCTATTCCAAGCTGCTGACTAGAATGACTAGAAATGCAACTGCACGGCAACTATCTTCGGGGTCTGACCAGAATCATCTGCCATCATCTGCCACATGGGCGACCCATTTGTTGACGAACTTTGAGCCGACATCAAAGCAGCGGCATGGCCATGACTGCCAAGCAACTGCACTGCGATCCATGTCATTCCTACACACACAGTACTAGTATAGGTGGAGCTGGGTTCAACTTGGATACCCAAAAACATCCAAAAACTATCTGTGTTGATACCATAAATCTGGGCAAATTATAATAATTCACTAACCTGAAATAAGGCTATCTTGGGGATGGTTCCCCTTACTAACCATTATTCCAGTGAGGTCGCAGTGAGGTCGTTATAATTTACCCAGATAAATGACCCAGGGCTATCCAAGTCTATGGCTTTGGGAGCTCATGGGGCTTCTGCCTTCATTTCCCGAGACACCAGGCCTGATCGCCACGCAGAGCCTCCTGGCCTCACAGCTGAACCATCACCAATAATCCAAGTGGATAGTAAGCCATACTGATTCCATGGATGATTCCATGGATGATTCCATTGGAATGGGATATCATTGAGATATCTACTGTATGGAGATATGGCTATGGATCAATACCTATACATACCATTTTTAGGGGGATGAACATCCATAAATCCCAGCTATTTTGATGTGAACTACAGGGGGATAGGGTTTTGACCCATCCCCATATCCCGATGAAATCCGGTGCACAACTTCTGGAGGGGAATCCCCAAGCTCTCCGCCGCCTGCTTTGGCAAGAGCCGTGAGAGTCCTTGGCAAAGCAGGCAATGGCTGCCATGCCACCGATGATTAGGGGTAGCACCATTTTAGGAAGCCTCCATATGGTCCATATTACGTATGTATATGTATATGATTAATATATAATTAATTATCCATATATATATATGTATAATTAATATATAATTATACATATATATATATATATATATGGATTAGCATGATATTCCAGAGTGTTGTTGCCAGTCAATCAAGAAAAACAACTGTTTATTGTAGGGAAAATTACCATCAAAACAGATGTACAATATATTCATAAGGCAAGTGCATGTCCCGTCAAGAGAACCCCACCTGTTGTGATATTGACATGGTCCCCATTTCCAGAGCGACAAGCCCATGCCAAGCCCTGCAGTCTCAGGTGCGGTGTGCTCACTCCAATTGCTCGATGCAACCTTTGCAGTGAAGCTGCTGTGCAGTTACCACCATCCAACAAATCATAACAAACCTATACGAATCTTCAGAGACGTCCGAGCACAGATAGCACAGTGGTAGCTGGTTCAAAATCCCATTGATTGCCATCAAAGGGGACTTCCATTGATGGTACCCATGGGTTTTGCTCGCCTATAATCCTCCATCAATTGTTTTATTCAGGTTTTGCAACACTAAAATAGTTGGTCACCCCGCTTTCCACGTTGTCGGTAAATCCTCCTTACACACAGCACAATAAGGACATGTAGCTCATCAATATAGCTCATCAATATAGCACCATAAATGAGCAGCTTACGACTTACACCTATTTATCCACAAAATATTCATCAATATCCCATACTATTCATCAATCCATATCATATCCCCATCTCTCATCCATCATGTCAACCCATGACTCCCACGCCACGCCACTCCGCCGCGGCGGCCAACAGCTCCACCGCATCGCCGCCGTTCAGCGCCGACGCTTCCAGTGACAGCTGCAGCGCTGCGCGCAGCTGCGCCAGCAGCGGCAGCAGCGCGGCACGGCGCTTGGGCGCCAGGGCGCCGTGGCAAAGCGAGGCCAAGGCCCTGCAGTGGGTCTGTTTGGTTTAAAAATGGGAAGAGGTGAGGAATTGGAGTTAAGATGACTGACTTTGAGGAAAATTGATGTGAAACGATGGAAATGGATAGAGTGAAAAAAAGAGATGAGACTGGATTGGATGATTCATAGATTGGTGGTATTGGGAAAGTGATCCGAACAGAATGGAATAAAATGAACAAAGTAGATACTTTGAAGGAGTTCTTCAATGTTTAACAGTTGATCGAATTACGTGACCGTGATAATTGGTTGCCAGCGCCTGGCATTTGGCACGTGTTGCAGCTCGCGCTGCTGTATGGTTTCCGTCAGGCTAGCAACAAGGCGACAAAGGGCAGTGCCCTTCGTAGCATGGAGAAGGTGGTAGTCCTTTTGCAGCGGCATGGGAGCTTTAGACGCGCAAAAATATGTATATATATGTAGATATGATTATAGATGTCATGTATAATATGTGATTAGCACGTATGTTTATACGTGTGCATTAACATGAAGTGTATATCATCGAACATAATGGAATATATACATATATATAATATAATATAATATAATATATATATATAATATATATATATATAATATATAATATATATATATATAATATATATATATATATAGATATATACATAGAGTATGGTGACACTTCGCATGGCTCACTCGATGGCTGTCCTCCGTGTTTCGGAAGAGTTTGGCCATCTCCGTGGCTGGCAACTCCTGTGCGACGGGCGGGCGTCGTCGACGCAGTCGACTCCCAGGTCCGGTATACAGTATCCAATCACAGTAGGTCCCGTGAGTACCAAGAACATCCCAGATATCATAATTAGGATGTGTAAGGATAATATAATGGATTTAGGATGTATCCTTATTTTATTAGGATAATTAGGATGGATTAACATCCAAGAATCAAAACACTGCAGCTTTAGAATGGTTTAGACATATCCCATGACGGATCCATGGTGCTGGTAGAAAAATGCTAACATAAAGGGGGTATTTCTTGATGGGATCCATGGCACACCATATATAGCACCGTTAGGATCCGTCATGGCTATGGAATCATATGGAATGCTCATCCCAATGCTGGGGCTTAGAAAGACCACATCTCCACAAGATCCAAGAAATTGCCCCACAGCCTTCCACTTTCGGGCGCTGAAGGCACAGAACTCCTCGAAAAGTTCATGGTCTCGAAGATCCAACCTGCAGGTTGCAACTGGGGCCATGGGGTGAAACATCTTGGAAAGTCTCCTGAAACAGAAGCGTAGCAGCTTAGCTTGGAAACTCCAAGGGGGACACATGCAGAAACTTTTGAGACCCAGGAGCCCTGAAGTTCACCACGAAAGTTCTTGAGAATTCCACAATAAATGTGCGTTTCTGCGACTCAAATGACCACATCATTTATATCAAATTTACAAGCATCGAAGATCATATACCGGGAATGCCAAAGTGTCCTATTTCTTAGGCAGCTTTTCGAAAGTGGCAGTGTTCCATGTCACCTTTAGGAATCAAGCCAAAAAAAGTGCATCTTCTTTAAACATGATACACTTGCTGAATTCATACTTTACCAAGGTGGCGTAAACATCCGTAAAGTGGCGTTTAAAAAAAACGTAGAGAGAGGATGCAAAAAATAGGACATAATTGGACGCGTTTGACTTTCAAAGTGGCATTGGAAATGGTACACAGTGGCGGAGTTGTCTAAAAACAATCGGATACCTGGTTTTCCAACATGTTCAGTTAAATGATCAGAAATTTGGTACTCTCATATCAACTATACCTATAGGATCCATGTATGGTATATATGCTAACATTTGGGGTATATTGATGGTATATGTTACCATATATAGCATACATGGATCCTATTGGTACATAAACACACTTTCTCGACATTTCTCAACCGTTGAGGCTTGAGCACCTTTGTAGCAACATCGGTACTGTTGGCAGTTCCGACAATGGCAAAGCCTTGGAAGATCTTGGAGGCAGCTGGGGATTCAATCAAAGCCCCGAGGAATGGTTTGGGGTTCTGAATGCAGGAATCCCAATTATTTCCAAGCAACACAAATCAATTTCACTGAATGTCTACAAATGTCTACAATATCCATATAATACTATAAGAAGACTATAATTATATACAGTAACACATACAGTACAATTATATACATTTAGATCAGCTTAAGATCAGCTTAGATATATATTGGCTTGGACATGTTCTTTATAAAAATATTCAAATTTAGCTACACTCTATGCATCTCCACACTTGATGCAGTGGCAACTTCCCCCATCATTTGGGCTGGGAGGCGAAGTTCCGAAGGCCACGAGAGATTTGCAACAGTTGACGTCTCGTCTGAGGGTGCGTCATGGCGCTGGCATCTCATCCCATGGCAGCCGCGCCCGCAGAGATTTAGGAAATTCTAGTGTTGAAGTAGCTGAATTTTGGGAGAAAGTTCTGATGCAGGTCACATTGGTCACATCTCTCTATTTACAATATAAATCCAATATATGGATATCTATAAATGTATATATATATATAGTAATTATATATATATATATATATATGATAGATGGGGTGTACATGTTCATGTCGAAGAAGAGCTCCATTAAGTTCCATTGTGTTAGCGTTATATATCTATTGGGATCTTCTGACATGGAATCAGCATTGCTGCAGCAACATCGGTCCATCGGTCAGTTCGGAGACTCCAGTTACTGATAAGGACCATGGTTTTGAGACTACTTGAATCATGGAGTTTCAAGTACTTGGCATGCCTCTCCCAGCACACCCAACAAAATTGGACCCCTATGCCTTCAAATCTGCTGGACCTGAACTACAATAACCACATATCTCCAAAATTGGCGAAGAACCGCATGCTCTGTCCCATTCTTTTGACTCTCTTGCTGCTAGTTGGATCTAGTTGGCGGGTTGACGGGTACAAGCCTTCGGAGACGGCGGAGCCTCATTGCTTCCACGAGAAGGGCCATTCGCCGATCCTCTTCGGAAAGCTCCAATGGCTCTACCGGTGGATATCGTTCACCTTTCAACCATTCAGAGGATTCTGAGCTCGCTTCCTCGGACTCTGAATTGTATTCCACCTTGACTTCCTCCACCTTGCTTGCCTTGCCTTTGCTCTTGCTGTTCGCCTTCGCTTTGGCTTTGGACTTGGCTTTGGCCTTGGCCATCTTGGCTTTTGGCTCTGCCTTCGCCTCTGCCTTCGCCTTGGCTTTGGGCTCCACTTTTACCGTGGCCTTGGCCTTGGCCTTTGCCTTGGCATTTGCCTTGGCCTTTGCCTTGGCCTTTGCCTTGGCCTTTCCTTTGGGAGCTCCCTTGGCCTTTGCTTTTGGGGCTGCCTTGGCCTTGGCCTTTGACTTTGCCTGGGCCTTTGACTTCGCCTTGGCTTTGGGACCGATGCCTTTCGCCGTCTTGGCAAGGACCTTGTTGATGCGTGTAAGATGTCTGTCAGCCATTTTGTCACCAGTTGTAAGTCTCTTTATGCCACGTCTTTGGCCATCAGGTTGGTCTTCCACGGTCAGCTTCACTACGAAGTCACTGGCCACAAGAGAGGAACGATGACGGTCCCTCCTTTTGCGCGAAAAAACTCGCGCACGAGTTGCAAGCAGTACATCCTACAGCTGGTGCTTGGATGGGGTTACCATGGCATTCGCCCTTGCAACAATCCATTGATACCAATCATGATGCCAGTGTTTGTTTATAGTCACAGTTTAGCCGTGCGTATCACAGGAGCCCTTATTATAATCCAGAAATGATCTTGTTGTATCTGACATTATCAGCTAGTCATAGCTAGTCCACAATTCATGACCTCCAAAGCTCAACATGCATCGCTCAACTTGCGGAGGGAACCCAAAAACGTCAGGGCTCATGGGAATCGAAACAGTGACTCCTCCCCAACCACAGTGCCACAATTGAGAACCAATCAGGGCTTATCACGGCGACTCTTAGGATTCCCATGGCCGATCTCATCCATATCCCAGTCGCATAAAGTCGGCTCTGTTCAGGAAACAGCTTGTGGAAGCGACTGTAGATTTGGCCGTGGTTTCTGGTTGGAACTTCAGAACGGATCATACTCCAGTTGCCGGGGCCATACTTCCTGCCAGGAGATGACAGCAGTGTTCAACAGGAAGGAAGTTTCAATGCTTAGATAAAAGTCATTATAAAAGACACAAAAATCTCAGAGGCTTGTTGTGAAGATCCTAAGATGATCGGAATGACTTCAGAGCACAATCATGTAGTCCAGTCTATATCCAGTGGCATAGCGCTATACCGAATTTCAGATCAAAAGAACTTCGCAATACTTCGCAACGGGAAGGCATCCAATTGAGAAACTACTTGGTTCCACTCCAGCGCCCTTTCATTTCACATAAGTTCCTTCAATGGCAGCCTTGTGTCTACGTAACGACAGCCAGGCCAGGCCGACACGACAGCCAGACTGAGAAAGGGACAGCGCAAGACATGTAGGCCATGTATATCATGTAATTCGATATCAAATATAGACAATTACATATTATAATTAATATTTATAAATATTGATAATATATATATATATATACATGTATATATATATATATCATATTGTATAATATATGAGCAGTTAGATTGTTGTTAATGTCATGTAGAATTCTCCGGTAAAATCACTCCTTAATCAAAATCCAAGTTTCGCAACAGCCTTCCGGAACGCATCGTCTTCCTCACTGCTCCACTCTCCAGCCCGACCCTGATTTTGTTCCCATTTGTAGTAGAGGTCAGCAGGATCTCTCTCGGGAACATGGCGACCTGGACGCTTGCAACGTCGTCATGTCGTTGGGGAAAAACCACCACAAGTCAAATGGCACTTCCCAAACTATACTGTACACATATTAAATATTATTAAATCACAATAAATCACATATACATAATATATCACCTGTCATATAGTGTGTAAATATACAACATGTATAGAGATGTATAGAGTATGACGTGTATGAATGTGTATAATATGCCTAAAGTAAGTGAAAATGTGATGTCATGGTGACGTCCTCAAAAGCCATTTTTCCCGGAAGAAAATCCTGGCCCGCCAAAGGCCCACCGGACCTAGCATTTTCCAGTCACTGCAGCCAGGTCCATATATCCTTGCCATGGAGCGGACTTTGAAGATGGAGGGGAAATCGCTTCCACGAAACAAAGCCTGAAAATAGAAAAGACGATGCTCTGCCAATAAGGCAGTGAATGTGTCTATATCATGGAGTACCTGAAGAATTGTTTTCGCTAATTCCAACAACATCAAATTAACACAAAAGCCCGTGCTTTCGGCGCATTTGCTAAGTTTCTGCTCGCTGCTCGTTGGCCATATTTGTGTGCTTTTTACAAAAAGGTGCGCGGTTCAACATTGGCTGGAATGGCTTGCCATACAAAAATTAGTACACTTTATGAAATTGCGCTCGGTTGCGCCAAATCGCCCCCCCGGTCACGCCAATGATCCAGAATTTTCCTGCCAAACTTCGAAATGACAATTTCTCCCCGTTTCGGCAAATTGCGCGCATTTTGTGAATATGAGGTCGGTTGACATTTTCGTACAATTTTTGGGATTGAACAACACTTATATTAATTTACGGTTGAAATTCCATTTCAAGTTGCGGATTCGTTCACGAAGACTCAACCATACAATATCATACAATCCATCCCATTATATACATTTATATACCCATTATATACCAATTATATACCCACTATATCCCTATCATTATCCCATATGGCCATGAAGCCATATATCAATCATACAATCCATTCTCCAACCTGGCAAGCAACTCGAGGGCCAGATCCAAAGACCTTTGCTGCTTTTCAGACCAAGGAAGTGACGATTGCTGATAGATGTTCTGCTTCCATTTCCTTAGTCGAAAAAAATCGACTTCCGGAACTTCCGGGACATTGGGCGGACCCAACAACGGACTGCGTTGGATTCACAGAAATCGTAGCGATTTCTGCTCAAAAACAATCTCAGGCACTACATCTCTAAATGACTTGAATCCCTGGGTACTTTATACTTGAGGTTTAAAAATGGTTTAACAAATGCAAAAAGACTTACTCAGCAAATCACCAGGTTTCGCCAGCGTGCCTGAAACGTTGAAGTTGGATTTCCCTGGGCCTAGCCTGCTCACGATAGTTTGAAGAGGGAGCCGGCTCCCTTGGGTGTCATGGAAGTAGCCAAGCTCGCGGACACTTCGCCTCAAGGCCTCCATCTGCTCTTCGGACCAACCAGCCTCTGCCATGGGGGATGGGGCCTGTAAACAGCTTGTAACATCTTCATTCCAAACGACTTCATAGAAAGCATTTAGGAGCGAAACACGTTATAAATTGGAGTTCATGATGGTTCATCCCAAGCGCACATTGGCTGAACAAACTGGGGACCACACCTTGAGAATTGCATTGTTTAGACATCTTTGATATCTTGAGAAACATCGCCAAGCAGTTCTCCAGCTGGGCATGTGTTTTGCTATCACATCCCAGTCATAGCCCTCATAGCGTGTCGACAGCTTGATGAGGCTTGCGTCCTGCAGACAGCCAACGGCCAGAAACCAATCAAGGTGACCTTTCAGCCGGAAAGACTCCCCAAAATCTCGGAGAAAATTCATACCAGTCCGAAGCCATTGACTCAAAAAACGAATGGTTACAACATGTTACAACGAATGGTTGCAAACTTGGAGATGCCATGAGATGCCAAAGTTTCGCTGCCAAACTCGTGTTTCTTGGCTCAGGCTACCTACTGGATGCCATTGGATCACTGAGTTCCTACGGGTCGCAGAAGTTTGTCATGGCGGCGTCCTCTTCTTTGGAGAACTTGCCTTTCTTCAACTCAGGATGCACCTTGTGGAGGTATCGGACATAGCCTTAGTGGTCGTGGTCAACGCTGGCCCCCTGCAATAAGATGAACCATTTCTGGGATTGATGAAATTTGATATCAGAATTGAACATTTCAATTTATGGTCAACCCATCTAAACCCCCTTTGAACAAAACCTCAATGTATGGCTACAATCCATCTAGTAGCATTGCTTGGCAGAATGTTCAAAGCCTCGCTTGGTCATTCTAGCGCTGATACGGTGCCAGTCGCTCTTGTACTCCACATTCGTCCACAGTTCACCCTCAGATGAACACCCACGTGCCAAACAGTATTGAACGATTAGACATTTCTGGATGGGTGTAAAACGGAGTAATTACCACTGGACCCATTGAATTAATCATTAAACCCATGGAAACCATCCATTCTGGGGAGATCAATAATATTCAATAATCTTGGCCCATGATTCCCATACCCATTGTGCAGAAAAAAATGAACAGTTCATTTCCGAGTTTCCAAAGACATCGCCGCGATCTTTTTCTGTACATCGATGAAGAATTGCGGTCGGTCTCGCGGCGGCACTTGCTGCACCTGAAATTGGAAAAACTGTCAACACTTGCATCATCGGAATCTATCGCCATCGGTCAGCAACTATCAATCATCGTGTCCATCATGACCATCACAACCATCATGACCATCATGACCATCATGACCATCATGACCATCAGCATCAGCATCACGATCACGATCACGATCACGGTCATCATCATCATCATCATCATCATCATCATCATCATCATCATCATCATCATCACCATCACCATCATCATCATCATCATCATCAGCATCACCATCACCATCACCATCACCATCACCACCACCACACCAATGGTCCCTTGAAATTTGGTCAAGGGTGCTTGTCTCTGACATCAAGGTGCCGTAAATATATTATATAAGTACATGTTTACCTTTACCCCAGTCATATATGGGACAAACACGGATAAACGGCAAATATGCATATATCATCATATATCATATATCTGCATATCTATATAAGTCAAGAGTATGTGGATAATTAAGTGATGTATTACATATGGCTTACTCACTACTTACCATATATCTTACCATTACCAGTCGTCCCATCCAGTTTTAGCCCCAATTTTTTCCAAGGCACCTTGCCATGGTAAAGCGTCCGAAAGAGGTCTTCCATGAGTTGAGACTTGACCACCTCGACCAAGGAGAAATCATCCGCCTGCTTCCACTGCGATCCTGGTGATTTTCGTGGTGAAAAGATGTGATTTTCGGACCCCAGGATCCGATTCATTGGAGGTACCCATTCCATATATAAGGCCTATTTTTGAGGCCGAAATTTCAGGGAATATCCCCACAAAATATGGCCCAAAATATGGTATAGTACCTCCAATCAATCGGATCCTGGAATTCCCCTGATACTCGGATCAGACATGATCAGACTACCAAGTACCCTCCAGTAAATTAACAGTTCGACCCTGGTAGTTGTTGGGGTTGGAAGATTTGTGAAACCTCGAAAAATTGGTGATTTTCGGGGTCTATGTTAATTTACCAGAGGGTAACTACTCAAGTAACTACTTAAGTAGCTACTAGTAACTATACCAGATGGAAACGTGGGCTTCTCCAACCATGTGTGCATTCTTTTGCCACAAAAATTGACATAACTTGGCGATAATTGGAGTATCTCTGGTTCTTGGACAAACCCAAATGACAAGGGGGTAGATTTACCATTTCCGTCCAGAAGATGCCCGCCCTTGGATCCAGTCTCCTTTGAGGTAGACTCCATGAGGCTTGATGTTGTACTTTTCCAGAAACAAATGCCGTCTCACTGCATGCACATTCTTTGGAGGATTCGACAATTTGATAGTCGCTTTGGCAGATGCAGATCTCGGAGCTTGCCGAGTTCTCGTGGAAAAGAAGGAAGGGCCAGAACTTATCCTCCATGACTTTGATCTTTTGAACATGATGAAGCGATTCATGACTCATGACGTGTCCCCAGGATGACTACAAGGAGTACAGTACATGAAGAGTTTGAACTGATGGGAGGATGTCAGCTGTAGCATTCTTACAACGGTCTAAATTCAAAAAGTGGGAGTGTGGGACCACTTATCTGAGCTGTTACATATGGATAAGGTCTATATAATGTATGTCTTGTGATGTCTTGTCCAAGTGTTAAATTTTCAATCTGTCGAATTTCCGGATACAACTTTGATACAGTGACACACACACACATGTAAAAACACGGAATCAGGCCACACAAAAAACCCTCAAAATCTGTACATAATCACAACAAAGTCCAGAAAGAAAGCTGGTATCAATTGCTGACAATGCCAGGAATTGGCCGACTTTGGATAGTTGGGCCCTCCAACCGTGGCCCTCGCAAAGCACTTCGATTCTGTTCACAAACCTCCCGTGGCAAGTGCCTGTCCTGAGTTCAGCAGGAACCTGCAACCTAGTACGACCAATAGTCTTCAAATTCTTCAAGTTGTTCTTCTCGTCCATCTCCTGCTGTTCGAGTTCTTCGATTTTCCTCTTGATTTCGCTTTGTATGGATCTATTCCTCGGCTGGAGCATCAAAGCCAACAAGGCACTTAGGGGTTGACTTGTTGAAAATCTGACCTCTGACCTCTGGACTATATGCCAAATCTGGATTGATTTTATTTAGGTTTTGCAAACAAAAATGCAAAATGCAATTTATCTCAATTTTCTGCCGCTCACAACAGTCCTCTCCCTTTGGTTTTCACAAGAAAGGCGTTCCCTAAAATCCTTTATCGACAAATGAAATGGGGCCGGGCACGTGTTGCTGGATGTGTTTGAGTTTGGAGGGATTGAATCAATGTCATGTCACAATGTCCGACACTCGAAATACCAAGGGCCGAGGGTCTGGCAAAGAAGCGCTGCAGCGGCACGTTGACCCTCATCGTCGGAATCAGAATCCTCATCGTATTCGAATTTCTCTGACTTGATGTCTGCGTCGCTGAGCTTCTCCTCCTCACTTTGATCCCCTGGTTCAGTCTTGGCCTCTTCTGACATGGCTCCCATTATATAAATGCAGCCGGTCCCACAACTATTGTGATGATGTGAAGTGTTTGTTTTGCGTTTCGACACATTCGCAATGTCTCAACTTCGTTCCATGCAGTTTGTGCCAGCTTCATTACGGCGGCAAACCATCCTTCAAACAAACAACCCATAAACTCATCTTGAGTAATTTGCGCTACAAAGGCAAGTCCTGACAACGAGCCACACAATACACATGCAATATCTGCCATATCAAATCCTCGTTCTGTCTCACCAAATTGTTTGTCGTTGTCTCTGTTGGTCTCTTCCAGTTGTGTCTTGTGTGTCGTGTTTCGGTGGATGCTGGTTCATAAATTGGTGTCATTTGAGTTTGATGGTTTTAGGTACAGCAATTTACTTTATCTGTCTTTCTTTCAAGACAACGTTTCGTTTCTGTTTTGCATTGACAGCTGTATATACCTAGTAATTAGTAATTAATAGTAATTACCCTCTGGTAAACTAACATAGCTATTGAACATGGCCATTTATAGTGGATTTTCCCATTAAAAAATGGTGATTTTCCATAGCTATGTTAAATTACCAGAGGGTATAAGTCCATGTATGCAATTCTCCAGCGACAAGCTTGTGGGCTTGTGGGTCCCTGAAGGAAAAACTGGACCAAGTCCTCTTGGACAAGTCATCCCGGCTGGGCTTCATGCAGCTGTGAATGCAACCACTTGAAACGACTAGAAAAAGTATATATCAAAAAGTCATTAGAGTGCTGGCAAAAACCATCAAAAACCCCTATGTCATTCTCTTCTAATCCTACTTGCCTTCCGCGCGGTCTTCCGCGCTGCTTCCGCGACCACAGTTTCAGCTTCCGCGGATGATTGGTAAGATGATCTGGTTTAGATTGTTCATGATTGTTCACTGGCACGAAAGCTCTAAATCATCTTACTACGAGAGAAGCCCTGACTTCGTACTTCTACAACACTCTCAAGACATGACTGACTGCAACAAACGCTTAGACAATCTTTTCACTCATGTGCAGCTGTTCTTGTGTTGCCGTACAGGTCCATTCCTTGCGTCCTGTGGAAACACCCCGAAGGACGCCAGGAATTTCTCCATAGTGGATAACAATTGCACCAGGCTGCACTGTGTCCGAGAAGCGTGGACCGAGAGGGCTGATGATGATGATGATGATGATGATGATGATGATCATGATGATGATCATGATGATGATCATGATGATGATCATGATGATCATGTAATATATCATGACCATTAGTGTATATTAGTGTATAATAGTGTATATTAGCGTTTTTGTGAGGCATGCTCCACAAAAATAATGCCCTCAGTGACTGTCGTGGAAACGTTCAGGAGGTCCAACGGATCAAGGGCACAGTCCACCCTGGTGGTGAAACGCCATCGGGCCGCCGGGCCATCGTGCTCTGGTTGGACTGGAGGATGTTCTATCACTGGATTTGGCAAGGAAATTACAGCTGTATATACCAAGTAGTTAGTAATTAATAGTAATTACCCTCTGGTAAACTAACATAGCTATTGAAAAAGGCCATTTATAGTGGATTTTCCCATTAAAAATGGTGATTTTCCATAGCTATGTTAAATTACCAGAGGGTAGAAAGAGCAGAGCACTGTCTATGTTAGCCAAGATGACAAACTATGGATATCTATGGATGGAAAGGTTGTTCAAGTAAATCATCTGTAACTGAAAGATTGAATAAAAAAGCCGACAAGAAGAGTATCTTTGACATGAAAATTACGAGAAGAATCATGGTTTGGAGGATCATGAGCATGCAGCGATTCACCTCTGTGAACCGCCTGTGCTCCATAGGAAGGTCCTTAGAGTCCTTATCAACCTACAAAATTCTGAACATTTATACCACACATCTTCGCCACATCTCCTCAGTTGATTTGCTTTTTCAAAGTTTTGACATATTCTCATCTCCCTCCAACCACTTTTTCATAGGTGATCTGCGCGAGTGAAGCGGCCAATGTAGCCCTGCCCAAGGATCTTGGGGCAAAACCATCCCTGGGAATCCCAGTATGCCATGGCCCGACCTGCCCTGTCACGTTGGAACGGAGACAGACATTTCTTGCAATAGGCCAGCCAGTGAGGCCTGACGAGTGAGCCAACGTACTGCTAGAATTCCCTGGTTGGTAGCACTTTGGAATACTTTTGGTGAAAGATCGGCAAGTTGTTGACATGCTGCAACCATATCCAATATAGACAGGGCAATATAAGCCTTTCTGCTGAAGAGTACCATCCTGAGACATCTTGAGATGTGTTGCCAGTCACTTTTTGTTTCCATGGTTAACTCTTCATTCAGCACCTATTGCCGGCAAAATCAACCAATCACCAAAAAGACCAAGCTGACAAAACCTTATGGTCTGGGGAAAATTTGGGAACCCTCTTTTTACCCTCCAGTACAGTACTCTTAACCTAGCACAAAAATAGTTCCACAACTGTTGGAAGATTGAAGAACATCCTCCAAAATTCTTCATAAATATCTATAAATAAATGTCTATGAAATTCTATGAATACCTGTAGATATCTATGAATACCTATGAATAGCTATAGACTTCTACAAATAATTATCTATGAAATTCATTAAAATTTTCTTAATATTGAATATACATATCTTTAAATCATCTAAGATTAAGGAGATGTTCCATTGCCATTTTATATTCCTGAAGAAAACTAATCTCGGCTCACCTGCTGGCTCCTTGTCCGCGAAGACCGCGAAGATCCTGGCGAAGCAGAAGGGAGTCGAAGACATATCGATCTAGGGAACTACAAATGGATACGCCATGGCGGTTGATGATGGTTCATGTTTGACTGTTTGCCTAATGCTGGTTGATGATGTTTAACGTTTGATGGTGATTAATGGATGTTGATGGTGCTTAGTGACTGATGTTTTCTTCAGCCCATCCCATCGTCTCATGCTGAGTCAATGCAAGTTCCATCCCGTTACCTGGAGAAGCTGCCAGTTGTGGCCTGGGACATCGCTCGGCCCACCAACACAATTAGTATTAGTGGCTGGATTATTAGTTGATAACTCCATGAATTGTTTCTATCTTGAGTATTCATTCAACACAATTCATCCAACAACGGGAGCGAAGAAGCTGAGAGTTTTGTTTGAAGCCCACAATTTGATCTGTGAATTTAGGGAGCTGACACACCGACGCACCCAGCGATGGTCACAACCGCAATTCCAGGCTTCAAACGTGGACAACGGCGACGCCGTGACCGTGACACCCGGAGAGGTACTTGGAGACTTCCCGGTGTCGCCTGCGTGCCCGAAGAGCCGGCTCAGAGCCGGGAAAATCGTAGGCTTCAGTGGATGGTCATATTTTCTGCCAGCCACTTTTCATGGCTGGGAAGTTCTCAGATTCCTTAAAATGGACAGAAAATGACCTGGCGGCTTGTGGATGCTGCCTGTCATGAGGTGAAAACTGAAGAATTTCTGAAGGCCTCTGTGTCTTAGATGTTCATCTGCAGTCGCCACATTTTTATGGTCTACTTCACTACCTCTTTTAGTCTGACTGCAGCAGCTACAACCCAAGGTTGGTGCCTTGTCTCCGCTGCAAATAATCAGCATGCTCCTATCTCTGTTCAGGAACATTTAATGCAGCAAAACAACCAACAATAGAGGAGAGACACTAATTATGATAGTTATTCTGGGATCTTGAACTGAAATGCTGTAAACCAATGAACAAAATCAACTTGGGCAGCAGTGCGTGATCGATCATCCATTTTCAATGAATCTACAGTGACTGTAGAATTTAATCCACTCAGTAACACAGATTCAGCAACCGAAATCATAACAGCATGCCAAGAACGCTACGGACAATGACACTGACAAGAACTAAGAACAGAAACAGAAACACCAGGGTGCGCAGCGGCAAAAAACAAAAGACTCAGGCGCTTGCACCAATCATTTTTGTCCATCCATATCCCATATCCCCACTGAAAGTATTAGAACCCTCTCCTCTGGAGTCAAAATCATCACAAATTCCAGAAAACCTGGAGCTGAAGTAGTGATATGTTGTGGCGTCGCCCAGCATCGGTGACTTGTGTCGAAGAACATCCCCAACGGGAGGCAGAACAGGTGGCTAATTTGAGAACCATCTTTCCATGATGTTCCATGAATTACAGGATGTTCCTAATTTCATCTAATTTCCATATATGTTCCGTATGTGTAATTTCGTGAAATCACCATGTCTTTCAAAATCAACTTGAGGCCTCCTGAGTTTATGTCCGGAGGCTATACTGTCTCCGCTGCTGAAGTCGAAAAGCAAATACAACACAAGACCTATACGATGATGAATTATAGGTACTAAAATTAATATAAAATGCATACTTTGTTTAAAAGATCAAACATGATCAAACCATGAACTACATGACCAAAAAAAGGTGGGTTTTCTGGGCCTCAAATTTTTGACGCACATAGATTTACCGTATACAAACCATGATAACTTCAGCCACTGAGTGCATGCACTCGTCGGCGTGCTTGCCATGCTTGGCGTGGCCAGTGTCGCCGGGCGACCTGCTGTAGGGCTGGTCCTGACGCGATCGTTGTCTTTTCGTCAACCCAAATGGAGACCGGAACAAACCCTTCTTCTCCCGCCAAAAAAAACAAACTGGACTACATTGAACTGGCATATCATGATCACTAAATATCACTAATATTAAATACATATATAATAATATATATAATGTAATTATATATATATTATATTGTATTGTATTGTGTATCATCATATATCATGAACCAAGAATCCAAAGTAGCTTCAACCAGCAGCGAATGGCCTCTTTTGGCTGGTAGCAGCTGCAGCTGCCGCAGAAGCCTGGCCAAAGTTGGGTATCTTCGAGTGGTGGCGAACGATATAGTATGACATCATTGATATAAGTATATGTGATGTTTGCATATTCATGTTGTAACATGAATTCGGGGCACCAAGAATGGATGCTACAGTTACCCGTATTATGATATACTGTATTATGATATATACGAGTACTTTCTCAATGGATCCTATGCTGAAGCCCAGCAAAGCACGTTCTTTTTGGCATACTGCCCATGAAAAGGTCAGAGCATGTAGTTCTACCACCAACCACATTCGGCCCAAAAAATGCCCCGGCAAAGTGGTAATGGTACCTGGTCATCTTGCAGGTTTCAACATGTCGGCAACACTGCCATCTGCTGCAGTAGTCCAGAAAGGGAAGCCTTGTGAGAGGCGGATCCTTTGATACCTCCCTTGACCCTTGAAAAGTGGTTGGGTTGTGTTGGGATCGTCTTTCCAACTGGGGCTGGAAGAACATGCCAAACCAGTTTGAAACCGCCAGTCCACCAGAAAAGTTTCATGGAAGCATGGAAATTTAGGGTCAAGCATTGAACCTCTGAATGTTTCTGGTCGTCCCATGCAAGGCACTATCTCTGTCTGGAGCAAGTATGTGTTGTCAAACTTGTCAATAATAGCTGGGTACGTGCTGGATCACAATTCAAAGACCTCAGCATAAGTTCAGAATGACTGCATACTCTTACAGTACCTGGCATCTGCTGACCAAAGGATGCCAAGGGTGGATACCAATGGCAATCGCAACTTGTCAACTGGACCACACACCAGCCCTTGACCAAACGCTGAGATGATTGATTGATTGATTGATTGAGTGAGTGATTGAGTGATTGATTGATTGATTGATTCGCTGCACGGGTCAGAAAAAGTCGTTATCTACTCTACTTTTCTAAGGTCCAACCCGAATTAGGTCTTGTGATTTTGAATTATGGAGCCATTGTTCCCCATCTTCGCTCTCGCGCAACCCTCCGGCTGCCTGACCACCGCCTTGCCCGCGACAGAGGCAAGCATGACATGCTGGGGGAGGCATCCGCCAACATGAAACGTGAACCGTCACCGAACCCAGAAGTCTTCTCGGCTAAACAGCCCCAGGCCTTCTGATATTTGGGGCAACCTCAAGTCCCCCAGTCTTAAGGATGTTTGTTCGGTCCATATCGGTGCCCAGAATGGGATTGTCTGGCACATGTTTGTTTTACTTCTGAAGTTCAGATTCTTCATGGCGAGGATTCTGCACCAATCTGCACCATGTGAAAGGCCCTAGTTCCACAATCAGCATGTGAGTGACTTTGGTCAAACCAATGGTCTTGCTGCAACACTCCCTGCAGACTGAGACAAGCATCTATGCTGTGCAATATCACCAAAATTCACCAAAGATATTGTGGAGAACATTGTATGAAAGGAAAACACATGAAAAAACATGGAAAAAACATATGGTTTGGCAGCTTAAAACGTCGTTACCTCTCTTGCTCCATTCTCTGGCCTTGCGAGGGAGAAGCCCCTGCAGCCAGAGACGGCCTCACGATTCGCGTGTGCAGGACAAATGGAAAACAAACAGGATTAAACAGGTCATGCAAACCCTAAACAAATGCATGATATGCCAACTGCTGCTACGTTGACCTTGAACATCCATCACCAAGCTATCCATGATGGACCACCAAGGACCACCAAGGGATGCCCTCCGCGGCCAAGGAGCCACGGCGAGGATGGCGATGTTGGGCCTTGTGGTGACCCGGGCAACTGCCGTCGCCGCAGATACTCCTGGTGTTCCTGCCAACTGCAGGATGATTTTTAGCATTGGAAACAAGCCAAACAAAGGAAAATCTCTGCCAGAAGCAGAGATGTGGGAAGTGCTGACTCAACCAACTCAACTAACTCAACTAACTCAACCAACTCAACTAACTCAACTAACTCCCCAAAAAAGATCAAAAAAGGTTGCTCTCCATACTCTCCAGCCAAAGTTTGGAGCCTCAGGGGAGAGAACAACGGTGAACTCTTGACCTGAAAACAGACCATGAGACGCTGGCATGTCATGTCTGACTTCAAGAGCATCACACCAAGCTACGTGTTGCCACTTGGAAAACTCATCGTAACGGGTCACCCAAAACTATAATTTGAAACTCTCCAGAGCCAGTCTCACCAGATTTGGTTAAAAGATTGCAAAAGTAATGTTATGTCATGTAAATTGTAAACTGTAAATGTCTTGATGCTGCCTTGCTGGGGAAAGCGTCCAAATGGACACACACAAATAGGCTTTTTTGGGCAAACATGGTTCTGTCAAGTTCTGTCTGAAAATCATGGCCATAACCCCCATGTCATGGCCATTTCAATACGGGACAATACGCAATCATAGTTCACTTAGAATCACGATCTCATTTAGCATTCGGGCTATCCTACTTTCAGACAAACCCACGTCCGTACTGTCCGTACTTTGAGCGCCTGAGGGACTCTGCAACTGCCTAGGTAGATGCTCAAGTACTTGGAAATTTCAGATCAAAACCATAAGTTTCATGCAGTTCACACAATTACCTTGACGTAGAATCAAATCCAATATCATATGTTCAAATCTTCATAACATGTCTTAACTATTCATTGAATTTATGTATAAAACACTTCAACGGTTTCCCAAACATTCGCAACTTGTATATGTCACAAGCAGCTGCTCCGTCTGGGTTTCCCGCTTGGCTTTGCCAATGCTGGCCTTCTCAGCCGTGGCCGTGGCCTTGGATGTGCCGCTTAGCTGCGCTGAGGAACTTTGGAAGCTGGCTATGGGCTATGGATCAACATTGGGTCTTTTTAAAAGGTATAATTATCATTAATTATCCATATTACGTACAGTAGTGTTGATGCTCAAAAATCGGAAAATATCAATGAAAATATTCTGAACATGCTGTTCAATGACCAAAAGCTGTCTTGAAGTGCCAGGTTTGTCCCAGGTCTGTAAATATTGGTAAATAGAGATGCTCGTACACAGTAAAGACATGTTCAATGACCCAGAAGAAGGGCGAAGACATGGTACGAGCTCGTCACCAGGACCATTTTACAAAGTGCATGGAGATTCCAAAAAGGAGGGTTTGCGCTGTTTTTGATGGTCAGAGAACTTGCAGGTTTAGCAGGTTTGTGAGGCCATGCCGACCAATCTCGCTTTCCAGCTTGCAACCAATGCTCCATAGTCCAAGATCAACGATGCACGACGCATCCTTTTGCCAGTGCACTGCTCAAAACATCAGTGGATCGGTCGGCGTTTTTCCGAGCTGTGCCCAGGGGACTGCCCCAGTGAACACGTCGATTCGGTGAGGGATCGACTGGGCACTGCTCGTTTCACTTTGTACATCTCGACCTGTGAATCCAGGCTGATGGTGATGGCTGCCAACATCGGAAGGGCATACTATTAGTAGCATCATCCTATCATCTAGAGTGACACTATATGAATCCGGAGTACATTTGGTTTGTGATCATGCTCATATGCAGTAACTGACCAAATCAATACTTGGGTAATTACAAACATGGTACAGACATGTACAGACTCATCCAACCTACAAATTGACTACACAGACACACACTGATGATCACACACACACACTCTATATAGACGTCACTAGACTCTAGACACCTCTGCACGTTGAAGGCGAATATATTCTCGTTCCAGCCAGGGCAGGGCGGTCGCCCTTGGCTCATACAAAAGCGCTGCAAATGCCGACGACACAGCCTCCGAAGCATCCTTGGATCTGCTTGAAACCAACACGACACGCATGTGCTAAACATGTTGCTAAACTGTTTTAAACAAAATCATCAATTACAGGAAAAACATGTATATAAATCACTTGTTGATAGGCAGATGATGATCAAAGTGTTACCATGTTTGGTTGGAGTTTCACCATGTTTCACCTAGATTAGATGATCTAGATGGGATTTCTATGGAATTCTAAAACATCACTGAAACATACTGCAACTACATTATGTCTACCTTTGGAAGATACACAGCCCCCAGGACATAAAAACCAATCACCAAAGTGATATCAACGCCAAGCATCCTTGGAGAAAACCTTTCAGAAAGTCTGCCACCCTCGGGGAGATGGGGGAATCGTCATGTGTGATATGTGGGCCTGTCCTTACACCATGGCATCAACTCTTGAAACCCCTGAACTCACATGTCAGAGCATGCTCCAGTAGTGTACCGAAGAAATTAGTTTCGATTGACTCAATCCAAACCCAAACCCTGGGATAGACCACGACTGGCAAATACTTTGACTATGTCAGTATCCTATCACTCCGGAGCCGTTAAGTTTCACAAACAGGAGCCCGCAAGGTTTGAATGTCATAAAAATCAATGGAGCCATGTAGAGTCCTGAGTGTCCTCAGTGTCGTAAATACCAAACTGATCACCTACGGTGCCCTCAACCTCTGAGATCCCCACCACCCCTCGAGAGGGTCTGCATTCCCACTGTCCGTCCGATGAATCGGGAGAGGAGTCGGTCCACCTGGAAAAAAAAATGGGCAAAGCAGTTGATCATAGTTCATTAATGTTCATTAGGGACTTTGCCATGGCAGGGCTTGAAAGCTTCCAAAGGGATCAAAAGGGTACTACAGATTGGACAGGATCTGAGGACCGCCCTGAGGAGCGGGCTGATGTTCCCCTTCTCAGCGATTTGACATCAAAGCATAGAACCAGTTGCAAAGCAATAGACTTCCACAAAACTCCTTGAGTGTAAGATTTTCCGAAAAACTTCTGCGGTGTGGGATAACTCCAACAGTGACAATCACGCGCAGAGCCAAACCATGTCAAACTTGTCCTGGAAACTGCAAGTTTGGAAATCAACACAACTGAGTTGATGGGGAAACTCCACATTGAATAAACACAACTTCTCCAATTTTTCAGTGGCTATCGTCGAAACCCGACCCAAGATGACCCAAGGGTACCCTAAAATTAAATAGCTAGTTGGACCATGTTGGACCTGGTTGGATGATTATTCCCCCAGTCATATTATAAATCCATAGGGTCCATAGGTAACAAACCAACGATGTCCGACCCATCCCCAAGTGGATGTCGAGTCGTCAGCCTACGGCAACGGCGTTCACCGCGCCGGGAACGGCAGGCACCACCTCAGGGGCGACCGAATGTCCTCCGCAAATTGTGAGTTCATGATGATTATATAGTAAATATCTATGAGTTGATATTATAATATAATGTGTATATATATATATATTATATTCATATTATGTACCTACTTCAAACATTTTGAAAAGATGTAGATCTCTGATGATCTTCGCATCAATTCCAGAAGATTCCAATTCATCTAGTGCTGAGGTCTACTGCGTGAAAGTTCATGGGTCACCTTTTCTCTCCAAAGTAAACGCTACACCTCGGAAAGGTACTCCGCATTGCTGAAAGGGTGGTATCAGTGATATCTGATACCATATGATACCGTAGTAATCCATAGTAGATATAGTAGTGTTCATGCACTACCGAGCTGGGATGGTCTGGGCAGTTGGTACATCTGATGTCATCGATCTTTTGAGGTCCAACGATATCGTCAACTGAGACCGGGACCACGTGTTGTACCTGTGGAAACCACCCAATCGCACGGAAGATGAAACAGGGAAACCATGGGAAACCGGTGGGGTAGCTCAAAACGAACTTAGATCTTGGAAGTCAAATCATCTACGGAAGATCAGACCCACACTGACCCGAGGCACAAGCGAGCCAAACACCCGGGCACGAGCGACACCGTGACCCAACAGAAACATATTTTCCTTGGTTTCTAAGTATTTGGAATATATCTTGGGTCTGCATGCTGCTTGTCAAACTCCAACACTACGATCTCCAGAAATTCCACAAGCTTTCCTGCGGAGGTGGCTTGCTGGACTTTCAAACAGGCCGGTGTTGCTGGCAGCGGTGGTGGATGGTGACTTTTCGCCTTCGAGTGTTGGACCATGGACCTTGTGAACTTTGGGGAAACACTACAAAAGAGTGTGGAAGAGTGTGGAACCTGATCCAAACATATCCAACCCACACTGAAAGGTCAAGGGATGTCACGGGTATTGATATGTGAGAAAACAAGGGTGCATTCCTATATGGAACCATATGGAACCAAGTCTGAGTGAATGCAACTAATATCATAGGCCAAAGATAACCAAAGATACAACAGTGTTCCTGAATCTCCGGTTTGCATGGGTACAAAATGGTACAAACGTGCTCTCTGTTATTCTTTATCTGGAGGTGGAGCAGGATGTTAATCTTGGATTGAAAATCATCCAATTCTTCGTCGGGTGCTTCTCTGGTTTCCATGCTTCAGTGTTGATGATCGGTCCTTAAATGATTCGTACCTCCACACGCCTGTAGAATTATGGAAATTTGATGAAATTTGTCTTTGGAAAGTGGAGCAGGACTGCAAGACAGAATATGTAGCAAAAGATAGAAACGCATACGTGTGTTTAAACACAAACTTGTTCTGGCGGTGTCATCCTCCAGCATCACCCAGTTCAAAGCAAAAGCCAGTATGTCTGCGTGATAAAGAGAGGGAGAGCAGAGTGAGAGGGTGAGATTAAGATGCAAGAGACACTCAAAGGACTCAAACGGCTGTTGTGTCCTTCAACCTGTCTAGGATTTGTGAAGAAATTTCGTATCAATCAACATCGTTTCGACTCCTTCACACGATGGCACCATCGAAACAATAGCTACACTAGGCCTGTGGATTCGCATTCCGCTGGCTCAGCACCTGCTTGGTTGCCTTGGTCAACAAGCGTCACTCTGCGGTGAAGGGGAGGGCGAAACAAAGCACGAACATCCACCAGCCCACCCTTGACATTGAACATGGCTTCCCAATGGATGGACCTGCGAGAGTCCGTCAGGTTTCAGGGACGTGAGGGTCTTGTCCCACAGAATCTACTACAGCATGGCCTCATGTGCATTGAGAATCTTGTCGACGGCCATCTGCACATCCCAATTGAAGGTTAAGAGAGCTTGAAATGCCGCCTGCAGGGACACAGCAGTACCAGTTAGAGCTACCCAAAATACTGCCAAGTCTTGTACTTACCCATCCTCACCATCTCAGGAGGTGATGGCAAAACTGGCACTTTGCAAAGCACATGTGTCACTTATGTTGGGATTTAACTTATGACTGAACACTTGACTGAACACAAAAACAGCGAAATGTCGCAGCGGCGCCTGGTGCGTGGCATTGGTTAATTCTCTCACTTGTGCAATTTTCCTTGGGTCCATCAGGGTCCATTTGTCCACACTGCAGCCATTCACAACACGCAATCGATGCGATTTTCCGGTGTTGCCCCAGGTAGGCGATGACTTTGGAACCCCTCTTTCGGGTTACACCATGTTACACCAGTTTCATCTGCGTCCCTTTTTGTTGGTTCAGTAAAAAGAGTTGAATCGAGTTGAGATCTGTACACCCCGTGTCAGGACTGTGACTTGAGCTCCAGTTTTCAGCCCCAGGTACTCCTCGTGACTGGCAGCAGAGGGAGCCTGTTTACCATGCGCTCCATGGTCATCGTCAGCCAAGTCTATGATTCTGTTGTGATGGTGATGCAGATTTTGGGATTCTGTAATATTCAACCAATATTCTGTTCATGTGGCCATTATGAATATCCCTTCATCCAGAATAAATTAGCAGCCAGTCTCTAATCATACCTTCAGTATCCTTCAGTTATGACAGTGGCATAGTGTGTACACCATACACTGTGTCTCTTTCCCCAGAGGTGAGGATTCAAAATTGTTCATTGGCCGGCCTTGGGTGCAGCATCGGCCTGTGACCTGGCCAGGGTGCCATGGTGCTGTTGGAGAGTGGTCCTATCGTCTCCATGACTGACTTGCAGCTGAAGGCTGAGGCAGCTGCTCTGGCTTCACATCGCTAGGAGTTGTTGATGTGAGTGCAGAATTGTCCATGGCGAATGGATCGAATGGATCGAATGGATCGAATGGATCCAAGAAACACTCTCTGACCTTGGACCTGAGACGAAAAGCACAAGTGAAGTTGGCAAAAGGCTATCTCATGTATATATATATACATCATATATATATATATATATTATATTATGTATGTTTATTGTGTATATCCTGCCTGATCTTTGCATATCCGATAGCGCGATATCCGGTGTGCAAGCTTCTAGTGAGATTCTAGTGTCATGTGGAGGATCACCATGCTGGCCTTAGAGCCTCAGCTCACTTCGCTTGAACCAAACAGTTTCAGCTTCAGCGAGGTTGGTATCTGGGTAGCAACCACCAACAAAAAAAATGCCCTTGGGCTTCTCTTTACCATTCATTAAAAAAGGAAACATCAACTTCAACCTTAGACAAATTTCGACAAGATTTGCAGGATCGTGTCTGGTCAAGTGGATGAGGTAGCAGAGTCTCTGGGCCACTGGCGACACTCATTGCGGGACTGCCCCATGCGCTGAAGTTTTTTTGGGTAACTTGTGCAGTGATCGCTTTCTTCTATTCTTTGTCGACCTAAGAATGGAGTTGAGCATGTAGTGTTGAGTCACTTGAGTCAGTGACTAAACCGGATGTCAGTCTTGTTCAACATTGATTGAGCTTTTTAAAGTCATTTCCATTGGTCTTGTTTTGCCCTGGAGTCTGTGATCCAAGCTTCTGTGATCTTGCAAGCCATGTGCTGCCATCAACTGAACTGAAATAAGTTGGGTTGCACCTGTGGTTCAGCTCAAGATGTATTGATGCACATTGCATGCACGTTTGGGCCAGGTGCTACCATGAGTTTGAACTTGGCCATGTTCATCGACTATCACAGCGACCGTATCATGCACTGTATTGATTCCCACATCGTTTCACCATGGGTACCTACTACCTACCTCATGCTCAAACTCTTAACATGATAGGCTAGGACACAACAAGACAATTTGTCTGCAGTACCTGTGTGTGGGTTGTATATAATTAATTATGCGATATTAGGTGTGTGACATACACCTCATGCTTGCCAACCACCTTCAACTCTCAAAGGCGGTGAAGTTTAGATTTCTGTGTCTCTTCACATCTCATCCCTGTTCGCAGTGCACGATCCTGCTTTGTCACCCAGGTCCTCGCATCTTTTTCTATGTGGCTCGTGTAGCGAAGCAATAGATCCTACGTCGATGATCTCTGAAGATGTTTGACTCGATGCAAGCTGCTGCCCATCTGACTTTCACATACTTAGTGATGATGGGTTTCGACATGTTTCGACTATCCGCATACTTCAGGGATCAGCGGTCATATCAGCTACAAAACAGCTCAGCGGTCGAATGAGGATGTTGTCACGTTGTGGTCTTTGATGCCGTTGCAGTTGTAGTGATCTTCTCCTGCACATCTTGGGTCCGGCCCTTCTATCACCCATTCGATATCTTCATGGCACATGCGTTTGGATTTGGTGTCAAGGGGGATCGTCAAAGGTTTTCTTGACCTCGCAGGGTAGGGAAACCCACCGAGACACACTTATGTATAAAGCATTATAAAGTTTCGTAAACAATGAATCGCAGTATGGTCAGCTGATTTGGTGGTCCCACAAAGTATTCAGATGTCATGAGATGACACCTAGTTTCTATGCTGAAAGGGAAGGAGCGAAGGGATAACATTCATATAACTACTGTATATTCACATTATCTCGTCTGTTTGTCGTCCTTCCCCAGAAAAATAATATGCGCATGTCTGGGAAAAAAATGGAAAAAAATTGCCCAACGATACAGGAGATTTGTTGGTGTCTTCTCACGCAAAATCAGAAACACAGCACGGCTTGCTTTCCACCTATGATATGATATGATATGATATGATATGATTGCATTCCTCATGTTTCTGTGCAGGTTTGCAGTGTCAGTGGCTGGAAAATGCACAAGAGATGACAGTATCCAGCTAGAAATCTCTCCAGTGGCTGCAACTACTCTGATGAAAAACTGGTCGCCATTTTTCCAATTGTTCTGAGCCATTTCAAACTTTGGCCTCCCATCATCCAAATCATCCAAGGGCCCAAAGGTCCCAAAGTCGGAATGCCACAGAAATCCCAGACATCCCCCGGGGGGATCACCTTCAAGCCCTGACTTTCCAGTTGTCGCTCGAACTCTTCTCGGTCAAAGCCAAGGGGACTGCCACCTTTTTGCGGGAGCTGAATCCGGGAGATCGTTCATTTTCCGTTGTGAGATTAAATGCCATTTTACACCAAACCTCCAAAATCATCGAACATCCATTAGAAAGAGACTGACTGTGCTCGCATGTTCTGATCCATGCACTTTGATTATCTTTGATTCATGGCTTGGTAAATGGCAATTCACTTGTAAGAAGGATGCCTCTACATCTTCCTGCTGGAATCTTTACATCCAAGTGGTGTCGCAACGACAGCTCCTGGCTGTGTCGTCACAACCACCGGGAGCCTTGAAGCAGCAGCGCAATATTGATGAGGATCACCACTCCAGCACCAGCCAAGAAGGAATCAAAAGCTCCCAGTTTGAACATTGGTTTCTCCCCTCCTGAAGCATGTGGACTTATTATGACTTATTGACAAAGCTGGAAAAAAAAGGCACAGAAACTCTTTGCTTAAAAACGCCAAGTGACTTTGGGCTTTTGCCCCTTTTCTCTCCGGAGTTTCTAGATGTTTGTAGTCTACCGAAATGCACAGGACTGGGATTTGGGAAACTGATATGGAATGAAATCCATGTTGCCACGTCGCTGCTGATTTGCTATGCACGGCACTAGATTTGCGACTTGCCACCCGTTCTTGTCAATGTCCACAATTGGAAAATGCGTATTGAGCACCTAAATATAGCTTAGAGCTTCAACGGGCAAAGGTGGAACTGTGGCATGTAGCAATATCATGCAATATCTATGACTACCTAGTATGTATATATGCTCATGCCAAGTCATATGCCAATTCAGAACAAGGTTGGGCCAGAGGGCATCAGCATCCATACTGTCAAATCCTCCACAGGGCGGCGTCAACAGCAGCTGCTCCGTCCTTGTCTCTTCCGGCTGATGGTGGATGAGACTGGCTTCCCGCCGAAGCGGTAGTCCTTTTCAAAGATCCAGTCATTTTTCTCCTGGACTGAACTGGCACCACAGTTCAAATGTGCGAACATCAAATGACGGAGGATATCAATCGTTGAAGTTCGACGGATCTCTACGAAGATTGGAAGTGTGAGTACCCATAGACACAAATTAATTTTTAGAGGATGCTTGCAGCATGTTCGGGCTGAGTGAGCCTACAGTAGAATCTATCGTAGTGATGGCTGGTTGTTTCACATCATCCAGACCTCATTTCTAGCTGTGACTGGCCGGTAGCCCCTGCATCATTGTGGTATCCCGATATCCCTTTGATTTGGACTTCGATTCTTATGGAAAGCACCTAATGTACTGATTCGAAGCTTTCAACCATGCAACAGCCGCACCTCTTTGACAGTCATAGTCCAGCCTCTCTCCTTTGGATGAAATGGATGGCTTTGGATCAAGACCTGGTAGCCTCCGACCCTCCATGGACCCCAAAATTTCTCAAGTGCCAAGGCTGCCAAGCTGGCAAATGTATGAAACCTTGCGATTTGCAGCTAAACCTCAGGATTGGCCAAATTGTTGTTTTGTTTCGATCTCTGAAGTTCACACTACCCAATCTCACCAGCTATACCATCTACTGGTGCACCCTCGAAGCATTTCTGAAACAGTCCCGGGGGTCGGTCAAACTGCACCAGATCCTGCAGTATCAACTAACATGGACGTGGCTTTGTCGGAGAATAATAGGCCTTAATAGGCGTAGCATGCCATCCAATGGTTTGTCATCGTTCTCCCCATAGGCATTGATAGGCATTTGAAACCATCATAAAATTGGATGCAACACTCCACCAAACTTTGGGCAACGCCATGTCAATTTCTTTGTGTTTCATAATGATATCTCGCAAAAATCACCATGATCTCCCTTGGTTTTACCCTCCAGTAAATTAACATAGACCCTGGTAGATAGGGATTGGAAGATTAGTTTCCTCTAAAAATTGGTGATTTTCAGGGTCTATGTTAATTTACCAGAGGGTATCCGACCAGTGATTCACCCAATTATTAATCATGATGAACCCTATCATGAACCCATGTATCGGTGAGACCTAACCTCCAGACAAACCATTGCCATATCGACCATTAAACAATATCAAACATGATGAACCATGAACTAACCAGGATATGAAACGGTATTCACCATTATTCACATCTATGAAAAAATCCACTATCTCAGCCTATATTCACTATCAACATTGTTAAGTACTAGTATCAACATGTATGTATTCACCACTAGATCCATTATTAGCATTATTAATAATAAGTACTATTACATATACTATCATATCCACTCTTATTTTTTTCAATGGTGCATTTTACATTAACCATATAATGTAATACAACCATATAATATCCACTATTATATATCCACTATTATATAACCACTATATATAACCATGATATAACCATATAATAACCCACTATTTTAACCGTTCAATCACCGGGAGCCGCGGCAACGGATCCGCGGATCCGTTGCCGCCGGCTGGCTCGCGCCTCCTGGCGGCAAAGGCCACGATAGACCGAGGCCTTGGAGCCTTCAGCGATGGCGTGCGCCAGGAGCTGCGCGGTGAAGTCACTGGAGACCTGACAAGTCAAACATGGGAAAATCCATACAGAAATATGTAGAAAATGTATGTGATATATATATATATATATGTGATATATATGTGATATAATTGATATATACACTGTAATTATGCTACATATTGTAGATACATATATATAATATATTATAATATATTATTATATATTACATAATACATTCCATGATTGTCCATGCGGTGATGAGCGCCTCGCCAAACACTCATGGCCTCTGCGAATGGATGATATCTACGGTATGAACTGACCAGCACTGACCAGCAGTTGCCGAGGGGCGTCAGATGGTTCGGCGCCACTCCATGGGGTCCCCAGTTCATTGACCTTCCCAATTTCGCCTGTTCCGTAGTGCTCCTGGACAAATCAAGTTGTCAAAGCGGCTCATCTTGTGACGAGTCCCGAACATAAAGCATGGTCACTATATGGTCACTACATCAAGATTTATGACAATGTGTCGTGTACTATCAAAATGTGTCAAAAGCATTCCAGGACTCCACCAGTTGGAGGATGTTTGAGGCCTTTAAGGCCCAAAAAGGGCCAAGAAACCAAAAAAAACGTTGCTCTTCACCAGTGTGTCACCAGCTGTCCTCGTTACTGGGATCTAATGTTTGCGATAAGTCAATGATGGGACAGCCCATCTCTCGTCCTGGATGATGCAGCTGCGGTGCGTCAGAAATGTATTCACCACATTTCACCACATTTGGTAGGATAGACATGGATAGACAAGATTCATGAAAAGAAAACGGAAATCACTGCACTGATTCAGGCGTCTCATAGATTCATTGCTGTGACAAATTGTCCACATTGCAGTGTTGATTGAAAAGTTGTCAAGAGTCCAAGAGTAAGAGTTCGCAAGAATTGCACACGTCTCCTCAAAATCCACAAACCAATGGAGTGAATGGATGTCCCATCTGCATTACGAGGTAATTCCTTCGAAAGTATTGTCCATTGATACATTTGGACAGCATGCTATCGACCCTGGGGGGTGCAGATGGTACTGACTTGAGCCGAAGTCAAACAGCCATTGGTGTATTACCCTATATATATATAATAGTTATTAGTGTGACAGTCATTGGGTACCTCATATATATATTGTAATTAGATATTATACCCTATATATACCCTCTGGTAAATTAACATAGCTATTGAAAATGGCCATAGAAATAGTGGTTTTTCCCATTAAAGATGGTGATTTTCCATAGTTATGTAGCAGTTTACCAGAGGGTAATATATAATTACAATATTTGCCGGTTCAACATCCCAAAATTTATATCTCCCGATGTCAGGCAGCCAAGGGCGATCATCTCGATCACCATGGGATTCACCAAATCTGGTAGCAGCTGACGTTCCAAAACTCGCGTGCCATCACCCAAGATGTCCTGAGTGGTGCCAAATGGTGAACGAAATGAATGAAGAATGTTTTTTTGGAATGTTTATGGAACACAATCCAAAATCGTCTGGAACCTGGTGGGGAGCAAGCAAAACAAACAAAATCTTAAACAAACCCCTCCTGGGATGAGGTATGCTGAGGTAGTGCCATTTGAAACGGAAACACGGAGAAAATAGGTCGCAATGTGTTGCAATGTGTTACAATGCTGTCAAGCATCGCCATAAATCCTCTTGCCCTCATCGTTGATAGGTGCACCCATCATCAGCGAGAAATCCTGATGGCAGCAGCTTCAACCACCGGAGCTTTGTCACGAATGCTGCTTGGCAGTTTGCCACTCTCACTGGGTAGCCCCCTCTATATTGGCCTTTGGCTTCCAGAATGACCGAAACTAGATCCACCAAACTTTAAGAAAAATAAACCATTCGCTATCAAGCATCTATCATAAGGAACGATCTAGATACTGGTCATCAAATACTCTATATGAGTCAGTCTACATTCTATATGCATATACCATTTGTTGCACAGAAAAAGAAAGCATGGTCATCAAAGCCATTTGGTCAATCTGTGAACCACGCAGTGACCTGTATCATCCCAATACCTACCAGTTGATTAATGATTCGATGACTCCGTAATCCTAACATTAAACATCATTAAACCACTTATAATATTATATATATAATATATTCCTTTATAACATTCTTGGTCCACCCATTCGTCCAATGATACGACATTCCATTGCTCACCATCAACCACGGATGAACCAGGCATTGCTCGTCCTGATGTGGCTGGTATGGCACCACCAATATCAACGACGCATCCGGGGCCCCAGCCTTCACCTTTTTCTTGGCAGGCCATGGGGGGATAGCATGCATAGATAACCGGTAGATAACATGAAAAAACGATGTTTGCATCATATGCGTTTGGATATAGTACATGTATACATGTATAACTGTATACATGTATGTATGTATGTATGTATGTATTGTGATTGTACATTGTACATTGTACCTTGTACATTGTACATTGTACCTTGTACCTTGTACATTGTACATTGTACATTGTACATCATCAAATACGTGCGATTCTCTCTGATGACACATATAGGCATATAGATATAAAATGATATATATATATATATATATGTATATTTAGATGCATAGTTAAATTTGAAATCGTTTGAGTAGATACAAACACATGATGCTGATTATATTAGAGATATTTTGGGAATTTTGCTGCCTTTACAACAAAGAAACGAAAGAAAGGCAGGTGTACCTTCTCCAGGACCCCTTTCAGGCGCTTGGCAAACTCCTGAGCGACCTGCCGGGGAGATAACTAAAACAAGTTGCTTGGATGCTACCGATATATCAATGGTTGAGGTATAGATGGTATATGAAATCATCTTGGAATATGATGTTGAGGATGGTTGGTTTATGAATGTTTCTGATTTTTACCATCAACCATCCTCAAGACTAAAGATGAAGTCGATTTGCACTGCCACAGCTTGCCTTGTGGAATCTTGGTCTGTGACTTGCACAAGTCCAATGGTCCAATGACATTCTGGCACTTTCTGAAAAAGAAAAATGTATAGGTTTTGTTGATGGTTTTGCATTCAATGTCTTGCAATTTGGTCCCCAAGTTCCAGCCGACTCTTGAAAAACACCTTTGAGTGTCCTACGGTCACAGCAAAGCTGAGCCCAGCTAACCTCGCCTCCTTGCGTTTTCCTTCAGATTGAGGCAGCAATGAGCTCACCAACTTGCCCTTGACTTCGGCATTCAAGTAGACATCCTAATTGCACTTCCACATTTCACCAGGCAGTGCAAAATCTGGGAAGAACATACCAGAAGCATCATGCCCAGTGGCCCAGGTAGTTGGACCTGATGTCTTTTCAATCGCTCCAGAGCCAACAAGATTTACCCTCTGGAAAACTAACATAGCTATTGAAATTTGTGATTTATAGTGGATTTTCCCATTAAAAATGGTGATTTTCCATAGCTATGTTAAATTACCAGAGGGTACTGATGTTGCAACATCAAATATTGACCTGCAAGACCTCCACCATGAAGTTAACGGGAATCCAAAACCGATGTCGGCGCTTAGCCAAGGGTCGTTGCCCCCGAGCGACAGCACAACCCACTTGACGTTCTTGAGTTGCTTTAAATTTTCGACAGATCTTATCACACCATCGCCATCAACAACATATTCTTTGTCCTGCCGTTCATGCTTGGCAATCTTACATCAAGTCGGCTAAATGGTATGAAATGTTCATGTCTCCTTGAATACCAAGAACCTATGGACTTCAAAGGCCTCTTCTCTCATTCTTGATACTCAGTGCACATGATCACTTGTTGGTTATATTTAGTACCATCTGGTTATTTAACATAGCCATGGGAAATGGCCCATTTATAGATGGTTTAGCTATTAAAAATGGTGATTTTCCATGGCTATGTTAAATAACCAGATGGTAATGTCAAAGTTAGCTATAGGACAATCGTCGGATGACCGGCCTCATCATCTTCAAATGCAACCATTCTCCGAGCTTTGGCATAAACGTCCCATGGATTATCCTGTTGCTCATGCACGACGTCAGAACAAATAGGGCTTGGACATCTCCAAGATCTAGGGCAAAGGGAGAACAAAGTGGCCACAAAAATCTGTGAGATCTACTATTTGGACAATTCATGTGTGTTTATTCCTATTTCGATATTGAAAGCAAGATAGATCAAACATAATCAAACAAATAAACAAACCAAAATGATTGGCTACTCTGTGCGGCACTGCGGTGCCAAGGCACCTGTGGTTTTCGTTCCACAAAGTCAAATGTGGTCATCCTGGGATTTGCTTCAATGAGGAAGTTGGTGCTGTGCAAATGCCAAAGTCAAGGATGCAGCCATGAAAAGTAGGTGCAAAAGTTGGTGCAACTTGACATTACCCAAGTTCTTGATTGCTCAATGGGGCAAATGACAGTGTCGTATCACTTGCATGTGTGCAGGAGGACAAGGTATGTGAGGGGGTGCCAAAGCCCACAATGTCCACCGTGTCCACAGTCAAATTGGCATCTTGCTCAACTCGGCAAATTTCCCAGTAGCAACAGGATGAAACTAGGCCCGAGGTCGAGCTTTGGATGAGAATCACACCTCAACTGACTCAACAGAATAAAAACGAATGACATGAGATTTGTTCGTCATTTTCCAACCTTTTCCTTGATTTCTTAGTGATCCACCCACCCTGCGGCCCGCAGCTGTGATCAAAGTGTCTGGTCCACGGCCAAGTTCACGCATTTCAGCTGCTTCACCTGATCGTCGTCAATCATCCTCCAGGATTTATCAGCCAAAGGCTGGAACCAGAATTTCTTCAAGAGCTTAGAATCACCCATGGCAGACCTTCCAGTCTAAAACTTGGAAAGGTAAGGGCGCCTCTAAGAGGCCGTGTGTTTCAGCACATGGATATATTTCTATCCAATTATGTTCCAAGGTTTCGCATCCACGTCGCATCACCTTGCACGCAAGAGACATGAACGTTAGCACCCCCCCCACCCCACCCCACCCCAAAAACCTCAAAAAAGCACGGCCTCTTAGAGGCGCCCATACCTAAAACTTGGAATACCTTATTATTATATCCTGCATGCGAACATGTCTCAAAGCAGGAATCTGATACTGTGGTAAACCCATGCAGACCCAACAATAAACCTCAATGAGATGTGGTGGAATGGATCGGTATGATTTTTTATCATTTGGTACACTACCAATTAATCATCCAATATCATTTAGTTTCCCATCCGATATCATTTGGATTAATATCATCCAATATCTACTGAATCTACTCATCATTCTGATGTCACATATTTCACATCCCACATCTCGACACATCGCCAGAGCCTTGGCATTCCGGGACTTCGCCAGAGCATCTTGCAGCTGAAGCCGCAAGTGTCGCTTGGGCGTCTCTAACCTCGGTGTCGTCATTCCCATTCCCATCCACGACTGGGATGATTCCATTGCCGGGCGAATCCCACTGATAATCATCCAAATGGATGGTTTATAGAATATGTTGTATCAATCATAATATACAAAATGTTATATCATATATGATTTATATGTTATATAGAATATGTATGAATATATGTTATTATACTAAGTTATACCATTGATGATAATTCCACATATAGTATGGTATCAGGATGGATTCCAGTGCAGCTTCCAAAGTGGATCTGTGACCACTGAGGCACCAGAAGAAATTGTCCAACACAGAGTCGCCCATCAGTACCACCTGCTTTTTGTGCAGCTTGCGGGGCGAAACTCGGAGTCTGAATCATGGGATGCATATTGGTTGCTCAGCAAATGGGAATCCGATTTTTCATCCCGGATTTCCACAGAAAATCCATGAAAATCCATAGGACATAATTAGGGATACATTATAGGGCCTATTCAATACTGTTCAACAGCCTTCAATAATGTCTGATTAATTTAATGCCCATCAATTTGGAGGATCGTGGCCCAATGTTCCAGACATGTTTCGATTCACCCAAGTTGGAGAGACGCATTGGTGGACAAAGCGTCCCTTCATCGCTTCATCTGGAAAATGATCAACGTAGCACCGGCCAGGTTAGGTGTAGAGCGTAGGGTAGGAAGTCCCTTAGAACTTCAAATGTCACACTACCTGGAGTCTAAGAACTCACAAATCCACCAGTTTACGACTATACGGTAGTTGAAGTGCTATTCAGTACTATCAAGTCACGTCACAATAGCAATCAGCAATTCTAATGGGGGAACTAAGGATGGATAAACAGATAAACCATAAAAGTGTCCATGCATCGACATGCAAATTATGCAGAAAATAGATGCAAGTAGAATGTTGGACCTTTCCTTCAAAGGACCCCACTTTTTCTTGGTGAAGCATCCACCCTCAACACAATGCCAAGTCAATTGGTTCTGCATATGAAAACAAAGCACTATAGCACTTATGCAATATAATAATAATAATCAATAAATATCTTCCAGGCAACCAAAAATAACCAAAATATGGTTTCTACCACTATACCGTTACCGTTAGCCTTTATACCTTGCTCTCTCTATACCCCCAGGTGGGTATGTGTTAGCTGCTAGCTGATATTATTTGAATATCTACAATGTAAAATTTTAGACAATTAAGAACCAATAATCTAAAATATATTATTTGAATGTCTACAATAGCTTATATAATGTTAGCTGCTAGCTCTTGGGCTATTGAGAACCGCAAATCCACTCCTGCACCTTGCCTTCGGGGCATTATCCGCTGTGCCATCCAGGACAGCAGGGCTGACAACCCTGGCTTTCGAACCTGAAAAGGGACCGCACGGAGATGTGCGAGGCCTTTTGCTTGTGGATCTCCCGAAGCAACTTGAACTTCGAAATACTTCATTTCATAAATTTATATAAATTTCAGCATCATTCAACATCATTCCACATCATTCAACTATTCTACCTTCAATCTTCAGCTGACCTTGAATGTTCAATCTTCAATCAATCTCCATTACCATCTGGTTATTTAACATAGCCATGGAAAATCACCATTTTCAATAGGTAAACCCAGGTAAACCATCTATAAATGGGCCATTTTCCATGGCTATCTTTCACCTGCCATGTCCACACCCCCGGCCTCGGCGATGCGCCATGGCCACCATGGCCACCGTGGCTGCACAGAGCCAGGCCGCAGTCGATGCAGACGCGGTCGACCGTGAGGCGCTGCCACCAGGCACCGTGCCATGGTGCGGCCTGCGACCGACGCTTGAGAACCCAATGATACAGGTTTTTTGGACTAACAAATTGCATCAAAGAGAAATTTATTGAAGTATATACTATATTATATATATACTATATAATCTATATCCGCCGACCCCGGCCTTCGCCAAGGCAGGGGCGGCGCCTGGGACCACCGGAGGTGTGGAACCTGCTTTGTCACGGCCATGGCCTTCACATTGTCCAAGGCTTCCACCCAGGCCTGTGG
>Ga0126342_10000788_pt1 | contig 38967 bp, 27 predicted proteins | sample Cyp1metagenome_FD_92528 | JGI IMG/M metagenome (GOLD analysis project Ga0126342, IMG submission 92528) | Coral microbial communities from Lord Howe Island, Old Settlement Bay, Australia - Cyphastrea 1 metagenome | ecosystem: Host-associated > Invertebrates > Cnidaria > Coral ...
GAGAACTTCTATTATTCGTAGGATGCTTCGTTAATTTCATTGTTTCGTATCTCATCTGCACGTTTCAGGATTCAGTTCCTGCCGGATCATATAATGATCCATTCTTGTCTAGTGTGTGTGTGTTTTTCAAACATACGAAGCGATTGGCAGCCATTCAGTTGATGAATGTTGATGTTGATGTGCATACATCTATTCCAATTTGCACGGGTAAAGACGAGAAAGGCTAGACTCTGGAGATGGCAATGGAGAGAGAGAAAGACAAGAAAGACTCAGTACGACATGAAATATATTGAACTATCTTGAAATATGGTGTATATGCGAACTGTATATTAGTGTATTAACAATTATTAACCCATATTAAGCTGTGTAAAAAATCGCCCCCGTTTCTTATCACATCTTCGATCGATGTACCAGAAATGGATGCAACATATTGCTGGTTCATGACACATGACATTGCTTTACTAGCATTAGGCTACATGTAATTATACATATATATATATATATATTTATATTATATCATTTCTTGGTGTCTAAGAGCAGCATTCCTCAGTGAAGCCCCGCTTCGTTTGGACGGAAATCGCAATGCCGTAGGAAACGCGGCTTCGGACGTGTCAACCTTGGGTTTCTTTGGCTGTGGTTGTCGGCTGGGTACTGGGGTTTCAGATGTATATGCAGATAACATCATATAATTCATATCCGTGTCCGTATGAAAATACAAGCTGGCGCCCCATAGTTAGCTAAGTGAGTTGTCACTTATAGCTCTTTATAACTAATATCACCATATATAACCATGGTTTCTGGCAAATATGGCTATAGTTCATGGGGGTTCTAAAGCAACACCCACATTGACGGACCCTTCGGTGGTGATGTATCACAGTTGCCCACACACACACACTTGCACAATATATTTAGATACACCAATCACGTCCCGGGCACGCTACATAATTATGCACATTATATTTCGCAGTTTTATGTTCTATGAAAAATATTGATATACCTAGCATATGCTCATCCTCATGATTTACATATCATACAACTATGCGTTTTTTTCCTACTGTCTAAATTGGATTGAACATGGCTCTGGAGCATACCCGAAGTCTCTCCAACGCCCCAGATTCACAAACCCTCTTAAATTGGCAAGGGGTAAGCTCTAGGGGACCGTTGGACCTTTCTTAGATACCAATAATATGCCTGCAGTGTACCTATTGTGAAGTTTTCATACCCAACTATCGATCATTTATATTCATTTATTGAATATGTATGAATATGTACCCATTATATTAATCACCCTAAAGTAGATGGAATTTCCTAAACCGCAAGGCCCTAATCAAAGATACTACCTGTATAGCTAGCCATTATGATCCATAATGCCTATATCACCCCCATTATTGTACCCAATTATACTAATACCCAAGTAAACTGCAAAAAACACCACTTGTTTCTATATCCGGACACCTGTTTTTTCTTTAAAAAAAATCCTTGGGAACAGCGAGGCCAAAATCGCTGATGCCACCCTCTTCGCCATGTTCTGTGCGCTAATCACCGGCTTCACCTCGTGGATCTCAAGGCGAAAGGGTTTGAAGATGCCAACAGTCTAGGCATTTATCTGGGTAAATTATAACGACCTCACTGCGACCTCATTGGAATCATGGTTAATAAGGGGAATCATCCCAAAATGGCCTTAATTCAGGTTAGTGAAATATTATAATTTACCCAGATTTATTATTAGTAAAGAAATGTCATAAGCCATCCATAGTTTGACGCTTTATACTACCGGTAGAAATGGTGAATTTTGGGGATGGTTTGCTGTTGCTTTATTACTGTTAATACTTAGGGAACAGGGAAATGACTTTTTACCATCCAAAAAAAGGGTAGAAATATGGCAATACAACTTCCAGTACTTGGGAGAATTGAAGTATAAAATTAGCCATTTTAAAATGATGATTTTTGATGGCCGAAGTAAGGTTTTAAGGCCACAGGATGGAAGTAGGTGCCCCATTTTCAGCTACCAACGCAATACTATAATTCACCACAGGATCTGGGTGGGAGTTCGCCATCGATGGGGATTTATCCAAAGTTGGGGATTTAGTCATATATTGTAAAATGTGGGTTGGCCCATCAGGACCCAATCTAACAATGCAGACATTTGATCAACAAAGTTTCAATTTGCACCTGCCCAAACCAGGGCTTTAGATGACTTTAGCCATTTTAAACAGCCACAACACAGATTTGACAAGGAAAGAAGGAAGTTGAGCAATGCATGTGGATTTGAAGCAGCAACAAGAACATGGGTGCCCATGGACCACGACTAGAAATGCAGGTTGAACCATCTTGAATCCATATTTGAGATGTAACCATTTGAAGACTTACTTGGATTTCATGCATGGTAGACACCCAAGATTTTCCGGCCATTGTTCTTCGAAGGTATTCCATTGTGGACCTATTTTCTTGAGGATTTCCACATCCAAGAATGTCGGGAAATAATATTCCAAACTCGCTTTCGATGGCTGTTATGTATTTGTTTCAGGGCTGTAAAGGCCCATGCTTGGCTTGCTTCCAAACAATTATGTTGCTTGGTTGAATCAAAATTTGACTTTTCAAAATCCCTGTGTTCATAGCTTAACTCCCATATCAATTGAATGTCATTGGATTGGTTTTAAGTTTAAGGGATAATTTAGAGGAAACCTCTACATTTTTTATAGTTGATGGTACAACTCTTCTTTCCTGTGAATTTTCCCTTAAACAAATCCATTGAGAATGGTAACAATCATTTCCCTGAAGTGATTCGAAACCATTTCGAAACAACTTTCTTGGGCAGGTGTTTTCCTTCCGAGGCGCACAATCTGCAGCTTGGCCGGTTTGGGGGGGTGTCCCTGAGAATTTACAGATCTGTCAATAAAACCCAACCCCTCCATCACACTCATTATGACACAAAAAATGGAATCCGCCATTTTTTTTTGGAAGGCGGTTTTCTCAAAATCCATATGTTTTTTTTTTGGTGGGTGAGTGGATACATGGTCATTTTTAGGGAACTTGAGGAAACTTCGCATATCCATTCATATCTAAGGTTAGCCATGAATCCATGTCGCACACACCCGTGGAGGGTGGTCATGCCCCCGGATTTTCACGGGAGTGTTTGAGCGGCCCAATAGATGCCCCAATGATTGGTTTATTGTCAAAAGTCACACTAGATTCACTAGATGCTTCTTCAGAAACTCCTGGTGAAATGTGTTGAATTTCTTCTGTGAGTGCCCATTTTATTGGGAATATGATTTTGGTAGGTTGTAATTTCGGTTTGTCGTATTGGTCAAGGCCCCTGTTTTTGCAAGTTATGTATACCTATATTTTGTTTTGGTAAAAATCAAACTCAATATGATAGTGGTGGATTGAATCATTTTGATACCTCCAACTGTTTCCGTTTCGCCGCTTCCGCCGAGTTCCGGAGAGAAACTGAGCTCCGTCCAATTTGACTGCCCGGCACAGCACTTCAATCCGGTGGCATCATTGTTGCTGGGCACAGCTGTTCCGGCTGTGACTTTGGGATTTTTATCGACTGTATGGTTGGGCGAGGTTGCACTGAAGTTGACAAAAAAGATGCAGGAGACTCATGTTTCTCTGTAGAACTCATTTGCAAGTGGTGAATTTTCAGTATCTACGCGAGTTCATGTGGAGAGTGTGTCTTGGGCCGCGTGCCCCCTTTGACTCACGGCCAAAAACATGGTGGAGATTTCTCAAGCATTTGGTAGCTTGGGCTTTCAAGTTGGTCGCGAAGCATCGCGAAGGGGCCCCTTCCCCTCAATTTATGGCCATTTTACTTGATGAATCTTGATGAGCTAATGAGAAACCAACGGATTTGTGGGGTAATTACATGTAATATCATGTAATTGCCCTATCTTGAGACAAAGCCATAATATCTATGCGTGTATATCCACAGACTCTTTGATGACTTTGATGTGTGCAGGAGTTGGTTGGGAGGCCTCGTTCAAGTACGTTTTTGACTTACACCAGTACTAGTAGTAGGATCCCACAATTGCCCATTATGGGTATGCACAAGTTGGTATGATATCGGAGTTTTTTTGGTCTGACCATTTTGGTTTTGTTAAATGTTCCAGTTTTCATGTGTGGAAACCTTGAGGGTAAGATGGAACTGCACCAAATCTGCATATATACTAGTGGACGGTTTCACTATTGGATATGTATATATATATATATGTTGCTTGTGGCTTGTGGGGTTTAGCCGTGCAATCAAACTTGGCCCAACAAATCTTGACAACCTTGACCCATAGGCCCATAGGACGAGAACTGGCAGAGTTGTGTGTTGCTGTGGTGCATTCCAAGCAAACGCTTCGAGGTTGGAGTGCCATAAACTATATACCCTCTGGTAATTTAACATAGCTATTGAAAATGGCCATTTATAGTTGTTTTTCCCATTAAAAATGCTGATTTTCTATAGCTATGTTAAATACCCAGAGGGTATTGTCATTGTTTGTTCTTTAACATCATTAATCATTCGTACTACTTCAAACACAACTGTTATCGTATTGTGTCAGTTTGTCGTCATGAGTTATGATGGCAATTATTTTTCATCTCTTTTGTAGATGTTATCATTGTTACCACGTGTGTAAACACCTTATTGAATTGTTCAGAGCGTGGCACTCGACTTTTGATCTTAATCAATTTCTGTGGGTTTGGTGCCTTAAGATTCAGGAAATTATCATCACTTTGACCATTTAGATTGCTGGGGAGTATACTCCAATTTCAGACACACCCACGCTTAGAATATTTGATTTGAGTATGTCGAACACCTGGAGTCTATCTGGCATACGTCTCTTGAGATCTCCTGTGATGGCTTCAACCTTCGCAAATGCTGAGGCTTCTGACTACACCTGATGGGGCTGTGAAATTGTCGCCTCCATTTGCCACAGTTGGGGATGGGTCAATACCTATGGGACCGGTTGAATTGGGGGAATGCACATCAGAGACAAGCCATATTACCACCCCAACTAACTCAGACGCCGCCAAATAGGGGGTTTGGAAGATTACTTTCCACGTCTATGTTCATTTACTGGACGGAATGTCGTATGATTTTGGTGCGAAGGCTGAAAGGGTTGACCTGCCCACGCTGGAAAAAAAACAAGTATTTATGGAGAGTGAACAGTGTGGGTATAAAGCTATACAGAAGGCAAACGATACAGTAAGTATATATATATATATTATATATATACATATATTGAATATATATATATATATATTATTATATTATATTATATTATATTATATTATATATTATACATTTATTATCATTTATTATCATTTATTATTGTATATATATATATGCGAATGCCACATGTCGATCTCCAAAAATGATCATTGGGAATCTTCACCATCATGCCATTCTTACGGTTTCTGCGACCAGGGTATCATGGTTCTCTTTTACCGTCCACCAAACCAACATAACTACTGTATCGAAATTAATAATGCAGAGGTAGAAACATTTACTGATTTTAGCTACCTTAGTCTACCAGAAGCTAACCAACCAGCGATGGATCTTCCGATGAGGCTCTTCAACCGCGACAACTTCGTGATGACGGGTCGCGCCTCGGCTATCGCATTCCTGACCTACTTCACAATGAACGTGGCCTTCACGGGGGTCCCGGTGCCCACGGGGAACTTCACAGGGACCATGGTTATTGGCGGCATGGCGGGGCGCGTAATGGGATGTGACTTGGACCTGCTTTGGTTCAAAGATCTTTACTTTCCATTGGCGAAGATAGCACAAAGAAATTCCTCAAGTTGATGAGCTGAAATCAGCAGATCCTCAGGTTGTTTGAGCGAATGTTTTCCCAGCATGGACTTCGCAAGCAATGGCATCTATGCCATGATTGGTGCCGCAGCCATGCTGTCCAGTTTCAAGCAGATGAGCGTGGCCTGCGTGCTATTCATCAGCAGCTGGGTGGCAACCTGGGCTCACTCAGTACAGTAGCTGGATGTAGCTGGTTAATAACTCTGGTTGGTAAGTCCCCTGACTAGAATATTTGGTTTATATAGTTTATGGATGTTTATGGGTTTTTGTCGCCCCACTTGCTAAGCAAGTAGCAAGCAGAAACATGCCCAAAATGAGGTATCAATGTCCAGTAGTTTGCCCAGATCGGTTGGAAATTGAGGATCAATGATCAACCCCCAAATCCCGGCGGTTCGGCGGTTGCAAACCTGGCGGTTCGGCTTCAAGCTCTTTGTCACCCTAAGGGGGGCAATTATCAGATTTATCAGTGAAGGAAAGCAGTACTTCTACTGATTTGTAATCCCTTTCCCTGAGCATCCTGAGCGCTGGAATTCTCCTACTCACATTGACGGGCTGCCCATTAAGATCCCTCATTCTATGTCTCTGTACTTCACGATGTCAATTAATTCTGAGCCATTAAAGATCATAAAATAAACCGTGTTGATTGGTTATAAATGGCAATTGGTAAAGCATAATATAAGATATACTAATTGGAGGGGCAAAAGTACCCGGATTATTTTGGATCAAACAAACAAACGTCTCATAGTCACTATTAATCGACGAGTGTATTTCAGGGGTAGAACTCAACTTTCATGGCCATTATAAAAGCGACCATTATGTCATGGGATGGGACATTTTGGGTGTACATACACTCTGGTAATTTAACAGTTTGCCATGGAAAATCACCAATTTTAAGAGGTAATTCCCATGTCCATAGCTTTGTCAAATTTCCGGATGGTATATGTCACATCCTGTAAAGTCCCACGGTAGCAGACATTCCCATGAAATCCCTAGGTCTATCCACCTTAATGGTTGGACAGTTGGCTCAACTTTGCACTTGGAAGTGCAGTTCCAGTGAACTAAGTTACTATTTTCTAACTAATTTTCTAGCTATATTATATTATATTATATTATATTGCCCCATATCCCAATTATCCCAAGAAAAATGGCCTTGAAATTCCCACGGTGCCATGGCTCAGGTGGAGCCGCTAACAACGTGGACTTGATTCCTCCACTGATGCTGGCGGTCAGTATCTCTCTCTTCACGAGCCGATGGACAGCTTGCACCAGGCGAAGACGTTCATGGGATTTGTTGCCTGCGGGAAGAGATCTTTTTCGGAAATCTGGGGGTTTTCATGACTTTTATGGGGAGATAAGGGAAGATGTTGGGGATATATTAGATATAAATGGTAGAAGGGGGATATACTGGCGATATAATGGGAAACTTGTGCAACAAACCGTATGATATTTGGGTGTGTTTGACAGTGGGGTACCCCTGTGGCATTTCTATGCAATTGGGGAAACTTGTGATCGACCATTGGCTTAATCTTCCACGAAGCTAAATGTTTTTGACAGCGGCATCTTCAGGAGTATTTTGCACAGAGCCATCTAGCAACCTAGATTCATCAACCAGAGGATACTAAGGATTTCCAGATGTTCAAATTTGGTAGTAGTTTGCTGATTCAGCACCCCGCAGCTGGGAGACTGTGTCCTACGTGATGTGCGCAAAAAAATAGTCTCCGCTCTTGACAAGTAATCTACAAGTGGAAATCCAAGCCCTCATGAATATCAACTTATTGTATAATATGATGTATTAATGTGTCATTCACCCAGGGCTCTTTAATTGGGTAGGATACCATTTTTGTAGCAGATGACATCACAAGGTTTTTTGTGGCTGAGTATTTTTGAATGCAACAGCTTGAACTGGGTTCCCCAGTTCGCAGCAAGAAATCAATCGGTAGATAAGCCAATGAATGTGACTAATAGATTTATAATATATATATATCTCTCTCTCTCTATCCATATGCGCACATATATTAGGGCCATCACATGAATTTGGTTCCACATCTCGAAAAAATGGGACAATTAATATCAAATAACAAGTGTTTTTTTACATATATTTAAACATATTATAGCAGAAACACTTACCCAAGCATCCCATAGCAGAACATGTTTCAACATGTGGGATTTCCAGCTTCTGAGGTTGGGAGTCTTACCCGGTAAAACGGACAATCCGATCCACTAATGGTCCCCGCATGGAGGGTGCAGCCAATGTATTCAATGCATACTGTGTGGTAAACTTATGTAGCTATTGAACATGGCCATTTAGTTAGTTGGCAGGTTTACCGATTTACCCATAAAACATGTTGATTTTCCATAGCCATACTTATATTAGTTTACTTGAGGGTGGGCTGATGATGTTCCACATGTCTTTCTCATCACAAAACTATTGCAACATGAATCAATATCTAGCCCTATAAAAATTACATGTATATAGTGAGACTACTAACATGTCCCATTGAGAATCACTAATTATGAACAGATCTTCGTGAAATGATCAATGCCCTCCAGTACTTCAGAGCCGTTTGCTCTGGAAGCCATGGGCCCATTTAGTTCGATGATTCACGTCTTAAAAATGCGACTTGTCCAGTTGGCAAACTATTTTGTTATTACCGGAGTATTAACCAATAGTCAATAGTCCATCCATATTCAAGTACTGTAATATTCGAGTATATCCCTATCATACCCCGAAACGCAGATGGTGTTCTATAGCAAACCGTCAAATTACTAGAGGGTGATTTTCAATAAATCTGTTTACTAATAATGAATTCCATTAAATCCCACGAAATGCCATTAACTCCCAATAACTAAATCCCACTATAGATCCCCTACCCCATTTGAACCCCATTTTGCATCAGGCCTTGGGATGAAGAGCCGCTGGGATTTTCAGCTGGGGGGTCACTCCATGGGAGAGGATTTATAGTACAAAGATATGTATATAATCATATATATATATATGCAAATAAATAAATAAATATATATATATATACATATATATATGTAAGGAAATAAATGAATATATACATATATATATATATACATAGTTGTATGAATATAGCTGTATGTATATTTAAACACATGTAAATAATTTATATATATATATGTTGACATATATATATATATTTACATATATATATAAATACATTATATTTATATAGCTATCTATCTATATATATATATGTATATATATATATATATATATGCATTTTGTTTCTTTACCTCGGCGAGGAGCAAGAGGCCTTTTTGTCAATGTTCATCTCCATATGATGCCCGTTTTTACTATTACTGTTTTCCTGTAGGTTCAGTTTGAAAAATATATACAATAACCACCCAAATTTGATTACATCTGCACAGCCTAAGGTTTATTACATGGATATTTTTTGAAATATAGATAGTAATATACATGTAATATGCTCTAACGCCCTAGGTTGAGGAACCTGGATTTTATTTTTTGGATCTGGGGCATATGTAAAATCGATTTGAGGAGGAGGTTAGGGGACAGGATTAAAAATTGGGCGCGGATTCGGCATTAGGATTGTTTTGGAGGGGGGTTAGGGGACAGGAAAAACGGATAAACCTTTTGAGATGTTGGATAAATATGACCGAAGTTCATGAGATGGGAGACAAGTATTTTTTTAAATTGGTTTTTGATGTAGTATGGATCTTATAGCTAACATCTCCAAGATTTAATATCATTGTTGTTCTATGTTGATAGGCCCGAGCCCTAGGAAATAGTTTTGAATTCGCATGTTTTTCCAAGGAGTGAACCTCCCTGGGCGGTCCAAAGGGGTATCTTACGGTCGGTGTCGGAGAAAAAAAAGGCAATCCGGGATGTTCATTGCGTTTTCCGGTGTGATGCCGTTGATCTGCAAGTGCCGGATTTGAATGGTAAGGCTTGGAAGTTTTTTTTGGTAATGATCTTCAGCATGACATGAAAACTCCATCTTTGCAAAAACCTTATGGTCCTGTCTCTGCATGAGAACGGGAGTGAGTCAGGCCAGGCTTTGACATGTGGACCCATTTTTGGCAGGGGCCAGACCCAGATGCAAACGCAGGCGCTGTGAGGAAAGTGAAGAAGGGATGGCACAGACCAACATGATCATGTCAAATGCTTTGTGGGCCACCTGCGCCATCATGGCGATGATGATATGAAAATGAGATTGCGGCAGTGGATAGGAGCGGCCCGGGATTCATTGACTAAGAGTAGCTGATCGAAGATGATTTGCAGCCAATGAAGGAAAGGTCCCGCAGCTGTTCTGATGTCATTAAGCTAAAAAAAGAGCACAAGGAACGAGAGGTAGAGCCACGGCAGTGAAGCCACACTGTCACAGAGTTCGTTTCACAGAGGCATATAGCAGCTGCAATTCCTGGTCAACCACCGGCTGAAGCACAAAACTTGAAACATGTACCGTGACAGCCAGCATAGCGATGGAAGCAGGCACCCTGCCAAGACGTACGGGAAAGAAAGCATCACAGTTGGAAATTATTTATAGTCAGTTGCCCTTGGGGCTCGCAGGGAACCCACTGCCAGTCTTGCTTGGAGATACCAATACGTCGTCAAGGGGTAGTGTGTTGTCAGGGAGCCAGGGGGCAATGTGTCGTCAGACAGTGTGTCGTCACAATGTGTTGTCAAGGGGGCCAGGGCTCATCGCGAATCCGTCGTCGCAACGCGTTGTCAGCGCCAGTGCCAAAGGTCATACCCAAGCTGCGGGCGCACTGTATATATGTATGTTCACTATCTATCTATCTATCTATCTATCTATCTATCTATCTATCTACTATCTATCTATTTATCTATCTATCTATCTATCTATCTATTTATCTATCTATCTATCTCTCTCTCTCTATATATATTCATTCATTTGCATATGTATACACATGTAAGTAATGTAATGTAATGTAATTTAAAGTAAAGTAATGTGATGTAATGTAATGCATGTAGCTTCAGGGGGTAAACTAACAAAGACGTGGAGGATTTACAGGAGGGTAACTCCAAGAAGATACAGAAGAGGCACAATTGATTACTATTTTAAACCGGGTTCTACTAAGATCCATGGTTGCCGTCCCAAAAAATGGCCGTGCAAATGCAAGAATGACTAATCATGTGGCTCCTTTTGCGCCAATTTTTAGCGCCAAAAATTATTTGTTGCTGATATAGACCTTCTCTTGATTCGGCCAGATAAACCGATGGTTCAGATATCCGGAGGATTCTAGAGGACCTGTGGAACCCCTTTCTGGCTTGGGGTCCAAGGCAAGTGATCTTGAAGAAGGTGCCATATCTGCCTGCAGAATCTTGGCGGCGTCCGTGCCAGCTTAGAGACGGAACTATCTCAGAAAGATGGGCTGGAAACTCTCTCCTCCTTGACGCCATATGCTTATATTCGACTTATATATATATTGTTTTATATATATTGTTTTATATATATATATATATATATATCATATACCATGTTTATATATATATATATTACATATACGTATGATATATGTATATATATTTCATACTTTATAAAATTTTTAAAATATATTATATATTATAGACATGATATGTTGGCAACATATAATATATTAATTTATATATATAATATTATTTCATATTTAATACAAATATAATATGATTTCAACATATATAATATCATACATTCTTTAATATATATATATATATATATTTTATGATATCTATTTAATATATATATTTCAAACATATATATATATAATTAAAAAAACTGTAATATATCAATAATACCAGACATATTTTTAATATATATATATATTATATAATGTGTAGTTTTTAATGTTTAATATTATATATAGAATATATAACGCATAGTTTTTAATTTATAATATATGCTATGTAATATATAATGTATAGTATAGTTAGTTTATATATATATTTCCTTTACTCTGTATTATATATTGTAAATAATTTTGTATATATGTTTAATCTATTTTATATATATATAATATATTTCAAATAATATGAAATATTTTTTTAAAAAAATCAACTAAATTTAAATATATATATATATATAATATATGTGTGCTTAAACTGCATAAGTGTTTTTTGTTATCTTCTGATTTAGATTTATTTAGTGATATTGAATGAATGTACTTGTTTTTCATAGGTTGTTAGAAAGAGTGCCAGAGAAGGGGCTGTCAGGTTAAAAAATGTCAAGGGTTGTTGTACATATTTAGCGCTTCCCAAGATGATGCGTTGATCCCTAATTACTAGCTAAACCTAGCAATATATTTTGAGGGAATTGTTTCCAACCGGTTCTTCTTGGTATGTTTCATGTTTAATGGTTAAACAAATCCATGTGATATTTCCCACTCTACTTGGTTGCTCAGTTGGGATCCCTGGCTTAATTCAACCCAGTTAGTTCATGTTTTTCACTGGACGGCCCTCTCCCTTAGCCTACTGAGTCAACCAGGGGTATGAGATGTTAGATGCTAATAATGTTATAACATGTTGTAAATTATAAACTAGTGGCCATTCCTGCAATGAACCAGCAGCTAACCAGAGCCCCGAGGAGTTTTGCAAGGAGTTGGCGCACTTCTCCACCCTTGTGCCTCGATGAACATGGTAGGGTTGGGTTCATCAGGAGGATCATCACACCTGCTGCCCTACAATAAGGTGGGCACAAGAAACAATCCAAATGGAAAGTCGGTTTGTAAACCCATCTAACTATAGATTTGTCCACCTTGACTATGTTTATTTAAAAAAATATTTTAACTTAGTTGTGAACCAATTTGCCTGTATAGGTCCCTTCCGGCAGCTGTGTTTGTCGCTTTATTTTAACCCATTCCACTTATATAAGGTCAATATGGCAGTAAGCTAACGTAGATATGTGGAAAACCTATGGTTCTTCAAAGAAAATTGCCTACAATGGTGGGGGTTTCGGGTTTCCATATCTAATGATGTTAGTTGCATCTCCATGTCATCTCCCTGTTTGGTGGGGTATCCATGGTATCCATGGTCAACAGTTCATTCATAAATGTCCATATATTCATCACCATAAAATGCCCAAAGAATAGAACGGTTTCAATTGACCACGATTTGAGGTTGGAATTTCACAAATCTAGAATTATACTGGTTGGTGGTGTGGAACATTTGGATTATTTTTCCTTATATTGGGAATATTCATCCCAACTATAAATATCTATACCTCGGCTGGAGAGTTCTGCGCCAGCTCTTCATCCCTTCCCAGGATCTAATGGACGAGCTGCCTAGGGAAGCTGTGAGCTTGAAGGCGCTGGCGGAGGTGAAAGACGTTGAAGCTGCCTTGAAGCGACTTGGCAGTTCAAAGAAGGACATTTTCCAGAGACCGCATGTAATCCCAAGATCGAGTTGACTACTGAATTTCAGATTGGGATTCTGCATGAGCCTTTTTTTCCTAATGTTTTTTTAGGTTGCTATGGCCCATGAATAGGGATTGAATGGTGGTTTAATAGTGATATCCTGCATAAAATGGAGGTATCCAAATGTTACCCCAGGATGAACAAGCCACCAGTTTACAAATAGAAGGGAGCAACCCCATTTAAATATGAATTTATCGTTTTTGGATGGTACCCCCTAAATAAATCAAACGAGTTCGCATCAACCCGGGGTGACGCGGAATTTCCTCAGTTCATCGTGTTTATCGTCATGTTCATCATCAAGATTACCATGTTGTGGTATCACTTATTTGACAAAGCATGGTAGTCCAACCTGGCACTGGTACATATTGTCATTAAGGGGCTACTCGCAAAATATACACTTATAATTATGTGCTATTGTTTTTCATTTACATTTGTATGTCTACATGTATGTACATATGATGAATTGTGCATATCCAATTCTATTGTTTGCCACCCGCCAAAATTAGTTTTTTTTGCTAATAATACCAAATTAATCAGCAGTCCGCTGGCTGGTCCCTGATGAGCTCTTTTTGGATGAAACCACAAGCTTAAAATCTAGGGGATCAAATCGAACATAAGAATCTGAGCAGCACATACACAACAGTAAAAACTAAAACAAAACAAAAAAAAACAAAAGGAGCGGAGTCCAGCTATGTTGCCTCTATTATTTTATAATAGTTTATATATATGTTCCATTTTTTTTCCCCTAGGTTTGCCCATAATTTCCCCATCTTGTTTTCCCGTCAGAAACCATCCATTCCGACCACCGGCTCAACCCAGGTCCTGTGAGGCGCCCTTTCTGCCGCTGTTGGAGGAGGGCCGTTGTGTCTCGCTACTGCCACGCCCCGACCTGGAAAAACTGCTGCGGAAACGCCCCAGCAACGACGGCGCCGTTGAGGAGCTGATGGATGTGCCTAAAGCGGCACTGGGGCGGGATGGGGAAGAAAGTCCCCAACTTTATGTTGAGATTGTTGGGGATATATATATATATATATATTCATGGATATACATACATACATACCATATCATATTATACCATACCACACCACACCACACCATACCATACCATACCATTACATTACATTGCATTACATTACATTACATTACATACATACACGTGCATACTTATACATATGTATATATTATTGACAATAGTTGGATCTTTGGGTTTGGTAGAGCATGGCTAGTATACCCTCCGACGCTCTCTCCACAACCTTTATTTCCTGGGGACATGATATGGGAATAGGATGAACATAATGGGATACAGAACCAGTGTATGATGCATGATTGAGTTTGTGTGAAAATGGGTGGTACCACCAAAATGTGATTGTTTTAATAAATTGCACGCGAACATGCGGCAAATTTTCACCCGCCTGTTGAGCAGGAACTTCCCAAGAACCATGCCATTGGAACGTGATGTCTCCTACTCTGGTCATATTTTAGGTTTGCATGTTCAATGCCAAGGTTGTTCTTTGCGAAGTTGTTCTACATTGTTTTTTCTTCAAATGGTTCAAATCTATCACTGGAGTCTCCCAGACCAAGCATCAAAGAAGGGGATGACACCAGAGTTTGGGGTGCTGCTCATTTGTGTTGAAGTTGATCTTGAGCCTTTACTGAATGATGAGGCAAAGAACATGTCAAACCTTTCGGGTGCTGAGTACCTGATGCCTTTGATAATTTTGTATGCAGGGCTTAGTGGTGGATCTTAGCGGTCTTTCCGCTATAAACCCTGTTTGGATCTACCACGTTTTTGCCAATAGATTGGATTGGATCGGATTGGATTAGATTCGATTAGATAGATTATCAGATAGATGGATGGATAGATATACGCAAATAATATATATATATATATACAATAAGAATAATATAAATAAGTACATATATATATATATATATATTATAGTTTCTTTCTGCGCGTGAGAGAAATATTATATTCTATTACAGGCATCACCCCAGCTACAGTTCAACCCCCCAGGCTGCGGCACAGCACTGTTTAGGTTCGAAGATGTGCAGAGCCTTCTGGACTTCAGATCCTTGAAGGGACTTCGCCCGTGAAACGACAGCAATTTCCGCAACATTTTGGTTTGAGACCATGGGTGGGGCAGTAAACACCAAATTGACATGGTTTGTTCGGGCATGATTGTTTTGCTTCCACCCGGTTTTGATATTTCTGCGGCAAATACATTAGTTTCAGGAGAGTTCCTGCAGTGGATGAAGGGTGCCAAATCACAACAATGCTGAGTTCAAGGTGCGTCTATTATTTTCAATACCAAAACATTTATCAACTTCAATTAACATGATGTACATGATGTAAAACAGAAGGTTTTCAGCCAACACGCTATGAACAGATACATGTATAATATATGAAACTCATTTTTGCGGTTTGCGGCCCTTGTGACTTGGAAGGTCACCCCACTGAGCAAGATTTGAGGCTTCGTTGTATCCCTTGTTCGCTCAAGCGCACGTACAAGCTGCCTGCGTGGTCACAGCCAGCGGTCTCTTTTGTGGCATCATTTCGAGGGCCGGCCTGGTATCTTGGAAGCAAACATGTGTGAAAACCGATGAGTGCTGGATCCAGAAACCACCCTCTGATTCTAACACCTGGACAAATTCATGGAAGCGACCAACCCAGTACTTGATGAGAGGAGATGGTGAATTTCAATTGGCGCGGGACCAGGTTTAATTGATTGAGGCTCATCCAGATCATGCAGTGGGTGTTTCGAACTTAGTTTCTCCTTTCCAAGTGGCTCCGGAACCAAGAGTTATTTGGTGGCTTGATCAACCAATACTCGGTCAGTGTTGTGCCATGTTGCACCCCAGCACACTATGGGTAGTTGTTAGCCCAGACCTACACTGTATGATTATTTCAGGAACAATCTCAAGCCCCACCACCTTTCCCCAAAACAAAACATGCGCGGGCGCACCCTCTGGTTGCCAGCTGCAATCATCTGCTGCTCCAGCAAGTGATCCAGGAAAATGATTAAGCACAAAAACATCTCGGAATCTTCTATCCAACAGACATTCATTGATATTGCCATAAAGTTTCCAAGGGAATTTGCAAGAGGCACTTGGTCAAGTGGCAAGTGGCAAGTGGTTCCTTCAAGAGAGTTTACCTATCCCAAATTTTCTCTAATGTTTCAAAAAATCTTTGTTTCAGGAAGCATATTCTTTTTGACTTTTGGGGAGTACTACTGATCTAGGGCTAGTATTCGACATCCCGATGCAGATAGAGACTAACTGCGTGACTAGTGTCAACCCTCAGAAAAGAACGTTATTTAGACTAAACTAAACATGACAAAACGATGAACGGCTGATTTGAAGTGGGCCATACCCAAAATCCAGTAGTTTATAATTCCCTGAGTCTTCACCATGTTTTTTGAAATTACATAAAATTACATGGTTCTTTGTTTCGTTTTGCATATATGGAAGCGATGTAGCCTGCGCGCCACTTTTCCGCAGTCCTGTCTCACCACTTCAATCATATAATATGAGACTTTGGATGTGAGGACGTGTGTCAATCAAAGCATCCATGGCATCATTGGGTTGGCAAAATTGGCCTCAAACAATGCCCGCTTGGAAATGAACACTTCAATCCTTTTTTGGAAGAATGCCAGCCACACCCAAATCAAAATTACCCACAAAACCCCTGCAAGATACCCACAAATGCTGATAACTGATAACTGCGATGTTTTGTGGGCAACATTTGGCCACTTTCCTGAAATTCAGATTGCAAGTGTGCAGAGTTGTGGGTGAAAAAACAACTTTGGGGGTTGAACCAGTAGAGGCTCGGTGAGATGACATGTGTCTGGAATAATTCAGATTGGCCTGGGCATTGCTGGGAGTGTGAGCCAAAGAAAACAACAAATTTTCATGGAAAACGACTAGAATTTCCAAAACACCCCGCAAGCACTCAATTATTGTTTGTACTTGCTCATCATTTTCGTAAAAATATGTCAAACGCCACTTTTCGTGGTATATAAATATAATAACCATGTTCAGACAACCCAACCTCCTGCGAGTCACAGCCGCAAGTCGAGGCAGCAAAGACCACAGCCATCGAACTGGAAGCCCAAGAGAAGGGATTCCGAAGTAACCATGAGGCGCGAGGGTCAACGATGGTCAACGATGGTCATCCGCCTTAAGATCAATGACCCAGGGTGAAATTTGGGTTCCAAATTTGGTACAATCATGGTGGATCCCTCGGGCGATTGGGGCTCCCAGACTTGATGCAAGGGGAACCATCGGGAAAGCATTTCATGTGTGAATGTATTTCGTCATAAAAAACCATGGTTTCCAGTTTCCTGATGATTTTTCTTCAAATCAGTTCATTGAGTGGTTTGTAAATCCACATTGTTGACATTGCGCAACAGGTACGCGTTTTTACTCCCGATTAATTACTCGCGCATGCTGTTAACCCATGGAAATCCCATGAAATCAGGATTGTTCCAAGCTATCGTAGGTAAATGATAGCCAATTTTGGTGGAAATTTGGTGACTTACCTCTTCTTACTGGTGCTAAACGCGGGGAATTTTCGGGAATGATCCCAGTCATCACTAGTAATGTCATCATCCCAGCAACCCCCAGCAACCCATCCATTCCCTACGTTTTGCACCAGTAAGTCTCTGAAGTTTCCCCCCATTCCCGTGGAGACTTTTGGTGACCAGTGAGCCAGGACAGCGACACCGACTGCGATTCGGACAGTGAGATGGCCAGGCAGTGAGCCACGGCATCGGCGCATCGACATGGCAATCACCTAGAGACAATGTTTGTGAACAGAAAAACATCCTGAAAATAGGTAACATGACTCATTTCGAGGTGTGGTTCTAAGTCAAAATGCTACACCCATAGTTGCCTGGATAGAAGCAGGACGTCAAAACATGCCAAAACTGACAGCCAGAGATGCAAACTGACTGAGATGAGCTAGCTGTTGAACATGGGAGTTTGTCGTTTCAAGGAGCACGTGTGGATGTACATCAACAAAATACAAGGTTTCCTGCAATCAGAAATGCATTGGTTGTGTCAAATATTACTTTTTCCGTTCCTGAAAAAAAACGCATTATGATCATGATCCCAGATGATCGATATGCACTGAAACATGAGCGCAGGCAAACATAGGGTTTGCAGCGAACATCCTTCCAGGTTGGAATCAAATCACAAGTTTGTTTGCCAAGTTGAGATATGCTGAGTGTCAATGGTGGAACGGCTAGATCTACTCAGTACTCACACTTGAACCATGCACACAAATCAACATTGTGAACCCTGCATTTTCATTGGTTCATTGGCCATGGATGCATTCATCCGCCATTGTTTTAATGAAATTTGTCCACATGCCAATTACCCTGATAGGTTTGACCTAATGTCATTGTCATTTGAATGGACACCACTCTTACGCTGTCGGAGATACGCATCCGGAGCTGGAAGAGAAAAAAACGTGCCATGGAGGCTGCGAATTGACAAGCCAAGTTGTTGGAAGGTTGGTGCCGGTGCATCTATGGATTGGATAGGAAGGTAGATGCACAGTTAAGGGAAATAAAGATGAATTAAGATGAATTCTACAAGTACATAGGAGAGAACGGAATATGCACAACCATATGTAGCGAAGACTCTGTGAGTGGATCCTTGGGTTTCGAGCAGGTTGAGGGTTTATGTTGGATAGGTTGTCAGGGACGCTGGGACACATATGTTTTCATTTTTAGGATGTATTTTTAATTCCGGCTCATTGATTTTCATTGGTTTTCAATCAAGATGACTTCACAGCATGTTCACATAGATTTGCCTGCAAGAGAGGCCTTTCAAAGCAGAGCTTCATCCCGCTCAAGTGGGTCCTGTAGGGTATTCGATATACTCTATAGATACATCTAAAGTATCACCAGGGCAACTAGGGTGAGCCTACCCAGGATCATGATGAAGAAGACTAAGGTGATTTCCCACGAAAACACATCCCCAAAAAGATAGCAGTTTGTTTCCAGGTAGTTTTGTGTGAGTGTCATTATCCATAGAATATGTCCAGGCTTCCTCTTTCCTCTTTCTGTTTTATCTCTTTTTGGGTTTTGCTATACATTGCTGTAATGTTTTGGTTGTAGCACCAACGGCCGAATCTCCTCACGCCTCGCAGGTCACAAACATCTCAGCCGCTCGGACCTGGCAGTTGGGCTCAGGGCTGGCATTATTTCATGCCAAGCCCGGATTTTGCTAAACCCCGGTTGATTAACTGTGGTAGTGCCCGCAGTAGTAAATGGCTAGTGATGGCTGGTACCCCCCAATTCAACAGCCTAGGGGTTTCTTAATCCGGGGTTGACATTATATGAGACCCCATATGCATACGTAGAAAACATATTATGTATAGACGAAAAGGATTCTCGATGGTTGGATTTGACATTGCCAGCGTTATAGGTTATACTTTCCAAGGGTAGCTCCTCTGAGAAGCCCTAGCAAAAAAAAGGGTAGCGCCTGGAATCCGGCTACAGCATGACTGCCATGCGACCATATCTCAGTACAGTGTGCAAATCTGCGCGCAAGATCGCGGGATGTCAGAAACCCAGCGATTGACTAAATAAATCATCACTTCCCTAGATACATTTAAAGTTTTATAAAAATTAATGGCTAAAATCTATAGAACCTATGGTTGATTCACATATTGAGTTGGAGGTTTCCTAAAATAGGTGGTACCCCAAATCATCCAAAGTCATGAAACCATAACTTAACATTGAAAATATTGAAACCCATGGTGACTTGGGGATCCCTCATAGACCCTCAAGTGAAGCCCTTCCAAGGAGATGATGACAAAGTTGGCTGAGACGGTCCATCGCTTGGATTCCAAGATGAATTCCTCTGCGCCTTGGAATCCGAAGTTGGAGAAGCACATGATATGGAACATAGCTAGTCATTAGATGATGTTCATCCAACATTGAACAGATGCGATAACTTGATATAGTTATACTCTTGTGTAATTGCCATGGCTAGCTGGACCATCTAAATGACTAGATATTGCATAACTTTGAAGACGGTAGTAGTGATATAACTCAATCCAAACATTGAATTGGAATTGAATATAATCGGTTACATCTAAAAAAGGGTGGGTCATTCATGGGTATATTTGCAGTGGAAATTATCTATGAAATCCCTGAACAAGTTGGATTCTTGGTTCCAGTGCTTCGCCTTGGTCGCATCAAGTTGGAACAAATCACCTGGGAACAAGAGGTCTATCAAACCCCACACCCACAAAACAAAGGATCCCTTTGTTTGTTGGTTAGTCACCACACTCTTCTTTTTTGTATATCCCAAAACATATAGTTTTATAGGTGTACATGATACATACATACAAACATACATGCATGCATACATGCATGCATACATGCATACAGGCATACAAGCATACAAACATACATGCATACATGCATGCATGCATGCTTGCTTGCGTGCATACATACATACATACATACATACATACGTACGTACGTACGTACGTACGTACATACATACATACATACATACCTACGTACATACATACATACATACATACACACACAAACATACAAACATACAAACATACAAACATACAAACATGCAAACATGCAAACATGCATGCAAATACATACATACATACATACATACATACATACATACATACATACATAGATACATAGATACATAGATACATAGATACATAGATACATAGATACATAGATAGATCGATAGATCGATAGATCGATAGATACATACATACATACATACATAGATACATAGATACATGGATACATAGATACATAAATACATAGGTACATGCATACATACATGCATGCATACATACATACATACATACATACATACACACACACATACATACATATATATATATATACATAACACTGCCACTGTTTGATGGGTCAATATTGGTCAATACGGGTCAGTATCCTGAACCTGATGTAAATTGGTGTTTAGATATTTTATATCAATTGCTGTTTAAGTATGTTTATCCAGGTTTGTTCTTTGGAAATCCTTGATCTTTGCCTCCAGACTCTCCCCATGAAACGCCCACAACCTCGCCAGGGACATCATCTCTTCCCGCCCACGCCGGGGCCCGGACCGCCGTTGGACCTCGCGCGCTCCTCATCGTCGCCTCAAGAGAGGAGGATCTGGGGGGAACCAGGTGATTTAACCTACAAAAATTCTGATTTGCTGGGATTTAATTAGAATTTCAATGATTATGTCATATTATGTCTATGTTACTTGTACGTTCCGTTGTCATCAAACGTGGTAAGCTGGAAAAGCAATGAAAAACAACGATAAATTGTGGTTTTAAAGGGGAATTTCATCAAACTAAATGGAGGATTTTCCATTGCTATGTTTGATTGCCGGAGGGCAAGTTGCACTTTTTACTGGCTATGACTCACAATCTTTATGATCAGTTGAGATTGCCAGCTGGACTTTAAGCATGAATCAAAATGAAGAAAGACGATGATTTATGATGACTGCAAAAGGTATTTGAAGTGATTGCTATGTGAAATAAGTGACTTCAATTGCAACATGGCTATCATGGCTCCAGTATGTGGCAAGGGTGAAATTACTCAGTTCCTAATTATCCTAGAATTAGGTTCGGAAAGTATTATGCAGATTCATGCAGGATCTTTGGGGAAAAGCATTTTGCAGCATTTGTTCCTTGAATGCATTGAAACCATGGGTCATTTCAATTCAGTGCTGAGTGGTGCCGCATGCGCGACAGGAACTCGGGCGTGCCCGTCTTTCGCCGTCAGGGCAGCGTAATGAGTCAAGGACGGGCGTCGTAAGGTGACACCGGCGGGTGGCGCAGGTCAACATGAGATAATTCACCAAGAATCGAGACACAGACCACCAATCAGCAAGTATCAGCAACAGTATACATTGTATACATGTATATATTTGTATATTATATAATATATTGTTTTTTTTTAATGTTGTATAGCATTATATTTTATATATTTATTATTGTTGAAACATATTTTAGTCTTATTACTATTATATCTATATATATGAAACTATGTGATCACCAACCTGAAAATGCAACGGAACCAAGAAACATTGATTTTTTTTGTTGAGACCTACGGTCTCGTGCCACTGTGCTCGCATTTCGTGGCCTGCAATGGGTCAGCCAGCCCTAAAGCATCAGAGCGACAGCAACTTTTTTTTGGTTCCAGAAAGGGGTATGATAATTTTGGAACAAAATTGTAGAACCATAGGATTGCATATATGATCATGTTAAGCCAATAAGTGTGATGAAACATACCATGTTTATCATTGTTTATCCATTTTTGGGATACCCAAGTAGTTTGATCCATGAAGGAGCGTTGGCTAGAAATTATAAACGCCAACTTATTTTTCTTTCTTGCCATGTTTAGTGAAGTTCCTTGAGGTCTGCATTCCATATGAATTAGCCATGTTGAAAGTTCCAGGGTAGGACAAAACCCAGCGCTGAAATCCTAAAATCAACGAGTGAAGCGACGAAAAATGATTCGGGGAATGGTTGTGCATCCTGGGACCTAACAGGAGGAAACTCCCTCAATCTGTGATTTGTTTTATTTGTGTTTTATAGCTTAGCATGAGTATGAAGCACATCTTCACAAGAGCGGGAGATATTTTGATGGGTGGCTGCCTTTGTGAAAGAAAGGGCCTTACAACGTAATTAATTCCGTAAAGGTTCTCCAGAACAGCAGAGCTGCCACCTGGAGCAAAGAAGGACTGGATGGTTGTTTTTGACATGTTTTTGACTGGCAGTCATGACTCAGATTTGCTGAACTGAAAAACCACCAGCCAGACGAAGGTGGACTTGCAGAAGTATAGGCGTTTCACACTTCACGGATTCGATTCTAAGGATCGAACAATCGAACAGTCACCTTCGAGGTTTACTTGTGGCGATGATCAAACATAGTACCATCTGGTTATTTAACATAGCCATGGAAAATCCCTTATAAATGGAGGTATTCATAGGAACATAATCTATAAATGGGCCATTTTCCATGGCTATGTTAAATAACCAGAGGGTACCCAAATCCAATGACGCAACGCAACGGACTTGTGGGATACCCCTTGCTGATGCCGGTTTTTTGTGTGGCACTGTTGATCCGGGGAAAAAAAAACAGATCGGATCGACAGCAGTGAAGATGGCATACAGATCTATTGAAGTGCCATATCTGCTAGTTTGGAACATGGCTTTTTAATGGGTTTTTAATGGGATATAATGGGATATAATAATCAATAATGGAACCATGGAATTTTATGACTCTCCATATAATGGGAATGTCATCATCCCAACTGGCGAACTCATATTTTTCAGAGGGGTAGGTATACCGTATACCACCAATTAGATATCATTGTCCAACTTTTCTGTTAAGAACCCAAAACCAGCAGGGTGCGGGGATACCAAAGTTGGATCCTAAATTGGAGTTACTGGCCAATGTCAATGTTTTCATTGTTTTCTTGGATGTCCATACAATCAAGCCAGACAAGCCAAAACCTCGGCACATGGTGGGCAATTTTTTGAGCCTGACCAGTGGATGATCCCAACTCCTTGGGAAAGGCATGTGACAGCAAAAATGGGGTCTTCAAAGTAATTATATACCTATTATACAGAATTTTATACATGTTTAAGGTCCTTGGTGGTTTCAGTGACATTGTGCCCATGTAAAAAATCATGGAGCAGTTCAGGATCCTAAGTTGGGATTGTTTTTGAGTATTTTCTGCGGGCCCTACAATGGCCGGGTCATAGATCATTTGGTTGGAAGATAGAGGTGATTCAGCATCAAACAAAGTTTACAACGAAAGGTATTGGATTTTTATCATTTCATTTTCCATATTGTGAGTATATTGTTACATAATATTACCTAGTGGTTTCTCAGTCTGCCACAAGGGCTCGATACTCACCTTGAGTCGTGTTTCAGAAGCTGCGACTTGGACCTCGCAGCTGTGGTATGCTCCCATGTTTAACGGCCCAAATTGGGGAAATGACCCATTCCCAATGGCAACGTGCCATTGTTTTGAGCCTGGGTCCCCTGGGTCCCCTGGGTCCGGGCTGCATTGATTTGGAAATTCAGGTCGCAAAAACCATGTCCAAAACCATTTGAAAGTGTTTGGAACATGTGCAATCTTCAAACACTTTTCAAATAAAGTTTTTGGATGATCCCACATGCACATGTTCTATTCAAGATATTCCAAGAACGGTTAACCATTAACCGCATTTAACCGCTGTTTCCAAATTTCACAGCCTTCCTGATATTCCAGGGAAGCTTCGCCCGGAATCTCGACCGAGCCAGTCCTTGTCACAGCGGCTAAGCCCGGGACGGAAAAAGGGAGGCTCAGGAGTCCAGGGCCGTTGGGTCAACCTATGATGCTACTGGATTCCTATGCTGGTGAACCTTCTGGGGATGTACTTGGGGTGAAGTACTTGGGGTTCAGGTAATACTTGGATCCATAGGGTTGTTATTATATATATATATGTATGTATATACATAATTATAACATTATAATAGTGTGCTATAGATTGGGATACTTGCTAAACAGCGAAATATGTTGTTCTTGCTGAGTACGTAGTGATCTAAGATATGCACAATGTATGGTATAGATATATCTACAACTACGAACATTTACCATCGAAATGAGCCAAATGGAAAGAACCATACCAGCACCATGGAACATTTTCCCATATGATTTTACCGGCGCATGTTGGTGCCAAAGCCGCCTGTACAGACCTGGACCTAGTCACTTTTAGCATCACTTACACAGCATCACTTTTAGCCAGCCTTTTGGAAAAACACGGATAGGGTTGATGCTTTTGGAGTTGATCGCATCTCAGCTAAATGGTTACCCTCTGGTAATTTAACATAGCTATGGAAGATGGCCCATTTATAGTTGATTTGCCCATTAAAAATGGTGATTTTTCATAGCTATGTTAAATTACCAGAGGGTATTGTCAATCAACAAGATACTGGTTTCGACAAGTTGGATGTCTCAGGTGGATTGGGCCCAACTCACTAGTGGTTTTTTTGGCTCATCGCATCTCATCCAGGCTCAGTGTGACTCAATCGCTGAGGGCAACGGGGGTACCAAAAATCTGCTCAAGTGGAGAAATACTGGGAAAAAGCCAATGGTATGGGGTATGATATCACCAAAGATCATTCATGTTTCACCAGCATAGGCACCCAGAAAATAAATTTCAGCAATAACCAACGCCATAATGATGAAACTGTGGATGAAATAAATCCTGCGCCAGTTGGAAACTATCATGAGGTAATGGTATGAAACACCGTTAAAAATAGGATTATCATGGCGTAAACCATATGGGACAACTGAAAACATCGGGAACCCCCGCTGACGCCATGGTTCCGCGCATGGCGCGGTGCGACGCGCATGGCGCGGCATGCCCTGCAGGTAGGCTACTTTCCGTTTGAGATCGATCTCTGTCGCGGGGATTGGTAACTTTTCATATTTCCTCAGTGAATTTTGATTTCTGATGGCAAAAACCACCACGGTTGCTGGTAAAATCATGTAAAACATAGTAAAATCCACCATTTTTGACAGTACAGCTCAGTAAGACATGGTAAAATCATGTAAAAACCACCATTTTTAACGGTTGCCGCCCGCCATGTTAAGGGCTGCCCTTGGCAGGCTGGCGATCTTCAAGGCTTGCTGACGCCGTCGCGATCGCGAGGTCGAGATGTCGAGCTTGCTCAGGTGGGGTCTGGTCAGCGATTTTCGTGGGGAACAAGGTGATTTCAAGCTACACAATTGTGATTTACTGGGATTTCATGGGAATTTCAATGATTCTGTTACTTGATGATCTTGATGTTACTTGTGCCCTCCGGTGTAACGTGGCGTTTTCTGGGAAATCTCGGTCAAAATCATGGGGGTTTTAATGGGAAAATAATCTAGAAATGATGGTTTTCCATGGCCATATTTGATTACCGGAGGGTAACCATGGGATTTTAGGATAGCCGATAGCCTCTTTTCACACAAACCCATACAAGAATTAGGTTTGGACTTGAGAAATAAGGGCACATGCTTTAGTGTTTCATTCTCATTGGTCCTATTGTTTGATGGCCCTTTTGGGTGTGCCCTATGTTCAGACACACACGTATGGCAGTTTGGAATGGGGAGAATGATGTCTGAACCCAGAGGTGTTTTTCTCCAATACAAGCCCAAGTTGTTGATTTTTTGAAGGTGTATGTAGAAATAGAGATCAAATAGCCAGCCAATTTTTGCATAGCTGACACAATTTTGGTAGGTCCTCAAGCGAAAGCACCTCCCTGCTTGGAAGCGGGCTTCCAGTCACAAGAGTGGATATAGAACTAAAGTTCTAGGGCCTATCCCAACTGGGTAACCCAAAGTTCTAAGTGGGATCTTCTAAATCATAGTGATTACTGATAGGTGGTAAACATGCTCCCTGGCCCAGCCCCAAGTGGCCCAGGCCCGTGCCAAGCTCGCCGACGCCTCGCTTCTCGCTCTGAAGGCCCTGGAGGCCCTGGATGCCTTGGCGCGGCACCCGCGCGCCGGCGAGCTGTGGCAGGAAGCGGTGGCCCTGGTGGAGAGGGCACACGGCCAGGTGGGAACATGCTGACCTGGGAAGCCCCAAGTTATGGCCATTTCAAGATCCATAGGATCCATGGTGCTGCTATATGTGGTAACATTTGCCATCAATATACCCCAAATGTTAGCATATGTTAGCATATATACCATACATGGATCCTATGGGAGATGGAAAATATGGGGAACTATTCTAAAAATTGGAACATGTGGGAAAGGCAAGGACTTAATAGACGTTTTAAACCACTGTAGTCACCGGTGTAGGTGATTTATTTTCACCCAAAGGATCCCAAAGGTATGAGTTGATTCGTGATGCTTGGTTTTTTTCCAATAAATGGAGTTGAATCACTAAACTCTTCATCGGCTTGGGTGAACTTGTAGTTGTTTCAATTGGGAAATATGTCAAATGCCAAACGCAAAGCCAATTCCAGGTGTCAGGCTGTAAAGCATTAGGGCCCAATTAATAGGATAGTCCCTGCAGTCAATAAATGATACTCTCCCAAATCCTATGTGGGCATGGCCATCTTGCCAAGCATGGACACGAGGAGTCCCAGCACCCCAAATGAAAGGCTTTCGGGGGAGCAAGTCTATGGTCCACGCCTGAAAGTGGGGACTAATGAAAACCATATGAAGCCGGGAATAGCAGGGAAAGATAGGGAACTTATTTGGATTTTAAATTCCAATGATGTATGGTGCTTTGTGAGGGGCATACTTTTTCCTTCCCCAAAAAATGCACAAAGTACTGCCATTTCAGCCAGTTTGCCTTGTTTTCATCATTGAATCCCACAGCTTGCTCATTATGTATAGCAACCCACGAGAAATTAAGAAGGTTTCCACATATTACTTCTTGTGGGTTGCTAAACGATATTGCTAATATTATATAGTTTTCCTATAGCAACCCGCAATTACCACATATTAGGATTCTGCTTCTTTTCTACCTTTTGTAGGTGGCTATACATGTTCAATTTCAGCAGGCCGCTGCTCTGTGCAGTGCCTCCATTTCATGTGCCAAAGCTCTGCGCTGGCGGGAAGCATTGCAACTACTCACAGGGAAGCAGGTGGGGTGATGATGGATGAGCATGGATGGTAGTTTTACTCCCAAGAATGTAATGGATGATGGATAACCCGTGGGATTTTGATGATTCTCATGGTAGCCATCATTGCCCGCACCTGTTACAGGTGGAAAAAGGTGATGAACCATGGACCATGGGATTTTGGTGGTGTTGATGAGGGATCAGCCTATGGCTGTGTCAAAAATAAAGTCATAGCTGGTTGGTGGTTTCAACCAGTTTTGATTTTCCACAATATATGGGATAATCCGAAACCCATTGACTTTCATATGTTTCAGAGGGGTAGGTCAACCACCAATCAGCTAGGAATGTGATCACCAATTCTCCAACTTCTTCTGTCGATTTCTGGGGTTGCTGAGTGCCTTGTCCCAAACAGGAGCGCAACCCACGTTGCACTCAAACAATGCGGGAAATGATGATAGATCATGGTCCAAAAGGAGCACATAGAAACATATAGAAACTATGTAGACACTGGCAAGTGACTGGGTTTAAAAAGAAGCAGCTTAAGGTTAGATAAAAACGGGATGTCTCAAGGTTAACTGGGTGACACCTACTTTTGGGATCGACCTACAGCATGAATCAAGTCACGTCGAATCGCTGGCTCGAGGAGCTTGGTTTCTTAGTCCAAGTGTCTCTTGCCATCTGTTCAACTATAAATTATAGATGTTTCATGTGTTTTCTTATCATATCCACTCACATGCCAGATATGTATATATATATATATGTATATACACATTGATATGTGTAGATATATTTATTTTTATGTGGGTGTTGGCATTCTGCTTGGTTACCCCAAAAACTCATCGACCACCCACCGTGTTGCCAGGACTTTTCAGGTGAACGGTTGGTCGGCAGTGTTGTCACCTTGGCGGTGAACTGTGCCTTGAACGCCTGTGCCAAAAAGAAGCAGTGGCAGCAAGCGACTTGACGCGTGGCGCATCGTGGCGCGTGGCGTTTTTGTTGCAATTCGACCAGTACCAGACCAGGGTTCTGGTACTCATATGACTCATGGTTGTGTCAACTTTTCGGATGGTTTTGGTACTTGAATACTAGTCGAATCTAGTTGATACTTCAGTTGGGGGCTATAACTGAGGACATATTGACCTCACCAGCTTGACAGGGGTATCTGAGATTGGGAGCTGGTTTCCTGTAACCTTGACGCAACCGCGGTGACTATGGGAATGGGCTGGAACTTGGGTTCCATCGTCACTTGAAGCTGCAGTGCCAAGTATAAGCGGATGTCAAACCATAGTTATAGGGATGGAACATAACTTAATGTGGGTTGTTACCATCCCTATATCAAGTTAACTAGCCTATAAGTATGATCATATCAACCGTAGTTAATGACTAATTAACATAGCTCACATCATGTTAATCCCATCAAGTGATCCCAGCTCCGCAGAGTTTCTGCAATTTCAGGCTTTAGCGCTCTTGAGCTCCCATCGTTGGGTCGACACTACCAGTTTCAACACTGCCATTGCTGCAGTAGCGAGCCTTGGGAAAGGGTGGGACGGTGGGACATTCCGACATTCCCGTGGTAGTTCCCACGGTCGGCTTGGGAACGGAGAGATCACACACAATGTAAAACTTGCGATTTCAATGATTTATTTGTGTTTTATTCCCAAATATATACATGTATGGGTTTTTGAGGCCACGCAAACATCAATTGGAAAGCTTGAGAGATGTTCTGATTTGGCCACAATGTAATGAACTTGTTGGGGCAGGCCCCTGCAAAAGTTTCATTTTTCGTTCATGCTGATCACGTTTTGCCATGTTTTTCCGATGTGGCCCTATTTATTTGATATTTGATTTGTGTGCATGGATCCTCAGGGCCTTAGTAACAAATACCACCCCCCCACAGAATCCTTCATTTAGATCATGGATCCTATCGATCCATCCATTTTGGGAAGCATATGGCCATACGGGTCGTAACTCTGTAGTGTTTTCAGATTCGGGTGACCCGCACCAGTCATTGATTTTTTTGCCCCCAGATATGTTTGAAGGGCAAATTCGCAGGAAACCCTGATTTTTTTGAGTTCATTGATTTGTTACAAGTTTTTCATAAACCTCCCTGGCCAGACATGGATTTTACCAAGGAAAGGTGGACGCTGGCCGTTGGCTCTGGCTTTGCTTTGGGAAATGCCAAGGCAACAAATCCGTCAGGCTTCTTGGGTGATGGTGATGGTGACGCCATTTTTGGTGGGGGGAAGATGAGGTATAAAGTATACTGTATATATATATATTCATATTCATATATATATATATTATTCATATGTATATATATATATATATGTGTGTGTACATTATGTACCTTATTGATATTTATTGATCCTCATTTTGAAATGGGCAAACTGATGATTGATTGGAATTGGAATTGGACGGGTGATATTCCCATTTTGGGGTGCTTGTGTAAAAATCAATTCCAGATTGACAAGCACCAGGGAATTGAGGGGCTATCCCTAAAAATGATACAGTGACTTACAGTTACTACCAAAATCGTTTGATTATGTAGCCGTAGCCCAGGCAGACCTGATGATGACTAGACACAAGTGTCTAGGCTTTAGGGCCTAAAGGGAGTGAGATGGATCCCACATCCTGATGTTGCTTGTTGTAGAATGAACATAATATGCATACAAGGTGTAACTTAGTTAGCTAAGTTGGTTTATAAGTCCAATAACTAGGGTTTATGGGGGTTATATCTATAGTTAATGGGGATTATAAATTATAAACCAACTTATAACTATGGAAGCACCACCTTGTATTTATAATTATATATATAGAGTGTACTACATATGTGCACAACACTAAATGCGTTTGATCCTTTTCTTTGTTCCATGAATATTTTTCAGTATATAGTAATGTGTGTTGTCCCAAAAGGTGGTTTCGAAGTCAGAATTCAGTGAATTCAAGTGGATGAAACATCAGGCGCCTACACCCATCCATTGTCCCCATGTTGTTTCTTAATCTATTTCTGCCGAGGCAACCACATTTGGAAGATTGAATATGTTGCTAAAGGATGAAAACCTGCTTTTTTTGGAGTGAAAACCCCTGATGTTTGTTGTTCCCTATCCTCATTTTGAGAACTCCATTGGACTGATTTCCGTTAATCATGCTTAACATGCCCAGATGTTCTGTTATAGTTGGTTTATACCTCCACTTTAGGCATTCCATGCATATTTATTTTCTATATTATTTAAGCTCAAAATGACAACGTTTGTGGGTTTACATATATCATATGTCATATATCTAACACACACACAGATATAAAACACACACACACGCACTCACACAAACCACCATGTTTCACATAACCATAACATCGTCCATTAGTTTTCAATCTTTAGAGTGGTGACATGTGTTCAAAAGAACAGAAGGAGCCATAGCCAGCATCCCGCCAACTCGCAGGACACCTTCAGTTTCAATTCGCTCTTTTCCGGTTCTCGGCAACGTTCGTGGCTGATTTCTTTGGCGCTACTTGAGGACATGGAAGCGATTCAGGTTTCGATGGGTGGAGATGTTCCCTTCATTGGGACGGGGCGAAAAACATGGAATGAAGGTGGTATAATGAACTCACCAACCCGTGGAAATTGGTGAAACATGTTGTTTTGCCGAAAAAAACATGATGCCTTAGATGGATCTACTTAGTGGGAGATGGGATGAAGTGCTTTCGTGACTTACCACAAGAGGGGATCGAACCGGGCACCGAGAAAAAAGATCGGTGCATGGGCTTCAGAGACGACTGGATGGCACATGTGGATATTCCAGCATTTGTCCCAAACCACCATTTAATTACCGCAAGTATCAGAAGGGCTGAACATATTTTTTTTGATTTATTTATTATTATTATATATATATAATATACAATTATATATTTATTATAAAATACATTCTATATATTATGTACATTATATATACTCTATGTCTTCACGTACACGGTATGCGTGCAAGTGTGCGCATTCAATCAATACAAGCTGTCAAAGTTGATCATGATTTACACCCTGATTTATCCTACAATGTGGTGGCCCCTGGTTACTAAGTCTGTGTACAGGCCCCATTCACCACTATACTTATATCTACCACTTTACTAGTTGCAAATGAACCTAGCTCACTATGGAGCACATAGATTATATATCAGTTTGGACTGACAACTGTTTTGTTGTGATGTATTCGATATGATTATTTCAACTTATATCATTAGCTTATATAATAACTAAAAAAAACACAATTTCGAAATAATGAAGTTTTTGATATCGTAGTATTGCTTCTCTTCATGACTTTAGTCCTTATGGCTGGTTATATCATCGTCAGGTGTGTCCCGACGCGGTGACCTACAATTCGGCCTTGAAAAGTTCCGGCGGACGCCACAGCGCAACGTTGCTACGCCGCATGCGGCAGCAGGAGGCGGCGCCGGCGACCCGGCCGTTGGCACTTGGGGATGGCTTATACCAGCCATAAAGGAATCGTGATACATGGATACATGGATGATAAAAAAAATATTGGGATGGTTTATGAAATTGGGTTTGCCACATTAATTGGATGAGTATTGGAGGATGATACTTATGAAATTCAATGATAGGAATGTAGGAAGACCCAAGAGGGGTTTCCCCCTAGGAAAATGATCGACTTTTATGGTGGGGCAACTGTTTCTACATATCCATGCTTCCAAGAATGTTAATCAAACCCTCCCATTTTGGTTGAAGTTGAATTCTCCAAAGAACCACTATAAATTGATAAAATGTATAAATTAGAACTTAACTAATATATAACTTTTATTAGTTCAGTGTGTCCAAAATATCGGAAACATCAGTTGGATCCCCTGGTGGGTCCAGGTGGGGCCTGGTTGTCGTAGGTGGCACCAACGGCCATCACTTTCAACACTGCGATCTCCTTCTGTGACTTGGTGCACGCACCGTGAATGCCCTTGGGTGAATCCATTTTGGTGCCTGAAAATGGGGATATACCCCGAAAACAACCATGAACAACTGCCATTAAATAGTGGATTTAGGGAGAATTACCATGTTTTCAGGACCCATATTTCAACAAATCGATGAATCGATGTCGACGGATTACCATGTTTTCAACCTTTTTCTGTTTTGATCAGGGGCAAATCTTCGGATTTTACCAGTGGTATCAGAGCCGGATCCAACACTGCAAGGCCTCTTCTTGAGCTACGGCAAGGGGTCTGTGGGACAACGAGGAAAAAGATGCCTTATTTCAGGTGAGTGAATTAACGGACTCTATGTAGACACACACATATATATATATATATTTATTCTACACTATATATATTTATTTATGTATTATACATTATATATATATAATATGCTTCCATGTTTAAAATACATATCCCTCAATCACAGTGAGGAATCATTCGGAAATTCGCAGGTACCAATTTTGTCGACAGAAATGGTTGAACAACGCAAACATCCAGGAGTCAAATTGCAATTTGTCAACCCAATTAGGCATGGTATACCTACAGTTAGATATGGTTAAAATATGAACTGTAAAGTTACCATATCTAACTGTAGGTATACCATATTTAACCATATCTAACTGTAATGTATAGTTACTTTGCTGGGGATGCACATCGGAAGTTTCTGCCCACTGCCCTCCGTTTTATTCTTCCTGGCCAAGGCACTTCCTTGAGTGATGCAATGGCGCTAATGGAGGTGGCCGTGTTTTTTTTTGGGGGAGACAGTAAGGGATATGCTGAGGGATATGCTGAGGGATATGCTGAGATTATGGCATTCATATACAAGCACATGCTCACACACAGATAATCAGAAAAAAAACATGAATGTACACATACTGTACCTATAATATGCGGGGGGAAGTCTGGAGAAGTGATGAAAGATGCCAGAATGCCTGCAAGGTATAAGCATGAATAATCGTGAAATTTACTGTACATAGAATTATGCAGAACCTAAGGGCAGAAGTAGAGAATGAGTATTGTCCTCAGCGTCATGAGAGCTGGTGCCTAAAGGTGATGGTCCCATGGTCGTCATCCTCCGGTAGGAGATGGGACGCCACAGCTTACAACCTACCGTGGTAAGCCTGAACAGCTGCATCAAGGCAGGAAATCCGCTCCAATCCATTTTGGTAAATGATAGCCACTTTTGGGGTGGAAAATTTGCAAACATATGTCACCCTTGTATTTGTGGTCTTGTTTCGAGCAACCCTGAGAATCTTTTGCCATGGGGCTGGGAAGGTCGCAGAGGACTGGCAGCAAGCCTTGGAAGTTCTGGAGCAGCTGGAGGGAAGGCCCGGGATGATATGTACACAGGATATACCCTCTGGACTCTGGTAAACGTTTACATAACGAACTGGAAAATCAGACCACCATTTTGGGGAAATCAACTATTTCTATGGCAATGGTGATTTTCAATAGCTATGTTAAATTACCGGAGGGTATGATACATGAGGAATAGTGTGGAGATTTAATGGTGGTGGTACAACGATGAATATCACCCCAGTCGGGAGGAAGCAAGCCTGGCGGCTTCCCATGTTTCTTGGCCAAACTTAGTGCTGCACCACACCAGGCGCCTGACCTCCGACGTTATCACTTTCAACAGTCTGCTGGCACATCGCCCCCCCAACTTGCAGCGTGTCCATGCAGCCATGCGGACGCGAAGGTTCCAAGCAGCCATGGGCACAGTTGTTGGGTTCCAGATGGTTCCAGAAGACCCACTGGCTTTGTCTGGAAATGCGTTGACGTCCCCCGAAATGGTGACGAAAAAGGATGATCAACCAGTGGATGGGGTAGCCTATTTTCAGACCCTCGGTATGGCGTAGCACCATCAGATCATCAAATCCTTCATGGAGGGAACATACCTTGGCGGCTTGGCGCAGGATTCAGCCTGATGTCGTAACATGGAGTTCCAGCATCTCTGCCACAGGCCAGGCTGCCATAGGCTGCCCATGGCCCGGGCCGGTGTCTGCCGAAAAAATCAATGTGTTGATTTGGGAGGAAGCCTGACACGCCCTCATTGACTCAAATAAAAACTTGCCGTGCCTTCTTTTAGAAGTATTCTGGTTGGTGGTTTTAAACATGTTTTATTTTTCCATAATATATGGGATGTCATCCTTCCCATTGACGAACTCATATTTTTCAAGATGGTTATTGCACCACCAACCAGTTGTAATATGCCCTGAAGTTCCCAGTCCCCTCCACGATTTCTACGTAATGTTTGGGTTCCAGGTAATTGGGAAGAAGCTCTGGCTTGCCTCACGGAAGCCTCAGGCCATGGTAACACTGGGAATGGTGAAATGTGAAGTTCTTGAATGTTCCTTATCGGGATATCACATGGAGTCATAGCATGTTCATCTACCCTCTGGTAAATAAACATAGACCCTGAAAATCACCAATTTTTAATGGAAACTAGTCTTCCAACCCCTATCTGCCAGGGTCTATGTTAATTTACCAGAGGGTATGTTCTATGATGTTTTCTTGGGAGTAAGGCGATGATTTTGGTCATGATTTTGGAGCATCCACGAGGCGGATACCCCTCAGCCATTGCCGTTGTCAGGAGATGTCGATGTGGCCGTTTTGAATGCTGCCATCAGCGCGTGCGGCGAGGTGCACTGCCATGAAAATGGACCCATTGAAAGATGGGTGGCATTGTGTCATTATCTGCCAAGTGATTTGCAAGTGTTGAGTGTTAAACTCATTTAAACTCTAGTCATGTACCTATCAATCCTATCAAAACTTGTAGATTACCGGAGAGTATCTTAGCGCTTCAGTGTTTTCGACCAGTAAGTGTTTTCGTTCAGCTTGGAAGACGTGTTGTGCAGAGGCTAGCCAGTGGGAGCGTGCTTTGCTGCTGTTCTCGCTTCTTGCCCTGGGTGATGGGCAGATAATGAAATGGCTTCGCTGCTATGCCACTTTCATGAAGCAATAATCTTTGGCTGAAATTTGAGTTTTATTTGGGATTAGCTATGGCAACTTCGAATTGGGGATGTGGACACCTGGAAAACAATTTCTATTCAAGCGCGTTCTTGGTAGCTTCTCCATCCCTTGAGGCACGACAAGTACGGCTTAACCCCCGATGTGGTGGGTTTCAATGCGGCCATGGCGGCATGCGACCAAGGGCAACAATGGGTTCCTTGGCGTGGAAACGGTGAGGAGATAATGGCCGAAATGTGCTGAGGTTGCCGACGTAGTGGTTTGGGCATCCAGTTAGACAGTTTAGTTCAAACACTTGAATGGTGCTGACATTTATATATATAATGATATATCATGCAAAATGTCGAATATGTTTGACTAAAGCCACTTCATCTTTTTGCATGGCAGCATTTACCTAAATTGACCTCAGCTATGCCGATGCTTTTTCCGGCGCCAGGATCTCGCGTTGGCGTTGCTGAAAGCGTTGCGGGACGCGCTGGGCGTTGCGGTACGGGGATCAAACATCGGCGTTTTGGGGGTCCTTTTTGACTGGGGATCCCCAAGTCACCGGTTTCAATACCAACTGGTCTATTTTTGAGGAGTGACTTGGATGATTTGGGGGTAATTGATTACCCCCATTGTAGGAACCCTTGAGGTAGGACCTCGGGTATTACAAGGAGGGATGATTCAGTGTTTGTTTTGACAAGACGCCACATAATAATCATGTCGAGTCTCTGGACAGTATCCAATCACAGCAACTTGCAGTGGTCGAAAGGAAGAACTAATAGCAGAAACTAATTATCATGACACCCAATCAGGGCGTCATAAATCCTAGATGGACAGTACCAGGTTTTGAATGGATATTGAATCTGGGCAAATTATAACGACCTCACTGCGACCTCACTGGAATAGTGGTTAGTAAGGGAAATCATCCTAAAATGGCCTTAATTCGGGTCAGTGAATTACTATAATTTACCCAGATTGAATGGATATTGAATCCTGTGATCCATGTCGCTTTTTTTTGTGCTTGTATAATATGCTATCCAATACCCCTATGTTGTTGATGGGGCTAGTGGTGGTAGATGGTGCTTCTTATGATATGGGATTCGCTTTGACTTGAAGGGTAGTTCTCACCGGATAATCCAAGCCCTGCAGGACAACAAGTTGCAGCCCAGCATCATCAGTGTAAGCTCTGTTGCCAGTGCTTGTGAGCATCTGGACATCGAACATATCGAAGCCGGGATGTCCACAAGCTTTTCTATTGATAAAATTTCAGAGTTTGTTCATGTCGCAAGTTTGGAATTTGATGGAACAACTACACACACATACATACACACACAATCACATATATATATATACACTGTATATATATATATATGTATATATTTATGTAGAACATACCATCATACAGTTTCCGCAAGCGTGACCACTTTAAGGATACTTATGGATTTCCGTGGCCGCCTCTCCCGTAGCATCAGTGAATGTTTCAATCACTTCCGAGTGCGAATTCGGTGGGGCGACCAGGACGGAATGAAGATCATATTAATTACATTGATTACATATAGGTATATACGTATACAGTATACACACACATATATATATATACATATGGTATATACACATGGTTTGAGCAAATATATAGAGAGATATGTGTATATTTATATATATATATATATATTTGGTGTTTTGGTTGGCTTCTATCCTCGGGTACTTCTCATTTGTGATGCAGATTCTGGGAGCAGTTCCATTGATTAGAGATGGTTCAAGTGAAACATAGTGAAACTTATGTAACACCAGGAAATCTTTGGTTTGCCCTCCAGTTCATATATTAGTGGCTTTCGGTTTAGCTTGTTCGGCGTTCGGAACTGAAGCCGTTGTCCCGTTGCAAGTCACTCCCTGGATGATTCATGTTGATGAACCCACTGGATTTGATAAACCATGGCCCAAGATTGATACCCTCTGGTAAACTAACATAGCTATTGAAAATTGCCATTTATAGTGGATTGTCCCATTAAAAATGGTGATTTTCCATAGTTATGTTAGTTTACCAGAGGGTAAATCATTTCATAACAGAGTAATTCTGCCCATTGATTTAGAATATTTAGATATACATGTTGGATATGTTTGGTTGCAAACTTCCCACATTTTTTTTGTCAAATCGCTAACATCAGGACCTGGTAAAGTCCAAGTTCTCATGATAAATCAATGTTAAATCCCCATGTCACCACAGTCTTTCATCAGAAACTCCCAGAATTGGTTCCAGGCAAAAAGTGCAGGACATCCCCAAACAATCTATCATGAATCCAAACAAAGCTATCACGAATTCACGAATCAGCTATAAATACCATTAAATCCAACAATTTTGTTGGTTAAACCACCGGTTTGTGTTGCTTCAATGGTGATTTCCCCTAGATTTTCCCCGTCCAGTCCCTTGAGCTCAGGCGCGCCAAACACTGGCCTTGCGCCTTGGAGCTGCTCCTGCTGATGGCACAAGTGGGACTTGAGCGGGATGATGTGGCTTTCAATACGGTGGCCCTGGCGTTCCGGTGGGATTAGAATGGTTAATACTGGTGAATAATGGTGAATATTGATGAATATTGGGACTTAGTTGATTGTGAGTAATGGCTAATAATTAATGTGTAGTATCGATATTATCTATAGTGGTGTTATAATTAATAGCTAATATTCATTGAATATAATGTGGAATACACCCTGGCTGCCATACACAACTACCATGACTGGGGATGGGTTCAAGCCCACCCATATGGTGATGACTTGGGGATGGTTGATGAAGATGTGACTGGTGGGATTGGGGATATCAAAACATGTAAAGAAAAATATTCACAGGCTTGTAGGGAGACCTCACTCGATGTGACCCTGGTAACTTGTGATTTTTTGGTACATTAGCTCTAAATATATCTAAATCTCTTTAAACCTCTTTAAAACCTCTTTAAACCTCTTTAAACCTCTTTAAACCTCTTTAAACCTCTTTAAACATCTTTAAACCTCTTTTAAAATTTAAAGAGCATCTTTAAATTTTTAAAGACATACTTTAAAATTTTAGAGAGTTTTAAAGAACAATTTCAAGTTGGGATTGCTGATTTTATTATTGGGATTCGACACCTCATTGCATTGTTCTTGCACGGTGGGTGATGGAGATCATGTTTATCGGCTGCATCGATTTATTATTGGCTCAAAGCAGGAGACATGGATGCAGATATTAA
>Ga0126342_10000789_pt1 | contig 38954 bp, 32 predicted proteins | sample Cyp1metagenome_FD_92528 | JGI IMG/M metagenome (GOLD analysis project Ga0126342, IMG submission 92528) | Coral microbial communities from Lord Howe Island, Old Settlement Bay, Australia - Cyphastrea 1 metagenome | ecosystem: Host-associated > Invertebrates > Cnidaria > Coral ...
ATATATACATATATCATATATATATATATATCATATATATATATCTCACATATATATATATGCATACATATATATCATACATATATACATCTATATATAATACATATATACATATATACATACATTGTTACATATCATTTATCTATATATCATATATATATATATATATCATATATATATATCATATATATATATATGCATATATATATATATATATCATACATATATACATCTATATATCATACATATATACATCTATATATCATACATATATACATATAAATCATTTATCTATATATCATATATCTATATCGCATATATATATATGCTATAAATCTATATCATATATTACACTAAATATTTGGCGTATATATATATGATATATCTATATATATGTATATATCCTATATATATATGATATACATACATATGATATATATATGTCATGTATATATGATATATATATATGCCATATATATATTTATGATATGTATGATGTATATACATATATGATATATATATATATGATATATATATATATATAAATGATATATATATAATATATATATACATATGTAACATGATGTAATGTGTATATATATATATATGTATATATGTATATATGTATATATGCATATATGCATATATGCATATATGTATATATGTATATATGTATATATGTATATATGTATATATGTATATATGTATATATGTATATATATAGTATTTGAGGGAGTATGTGTACTATGTAGGTCGTCTAAATGGTAGCATATATCTAGTAAATACGAGGCTGGACCTCAGAAATGCTGCAAATAGCTTGCAAATAGAAGGACCTATACCATTGGGGGTGCTACATGGGGACTGATGGTATGGGGGTGGGTGGGTAGGAACACGGAACACGAGACCATAATATTATCCATTTTCCTTTCTCTGTGCCTGACGCAGACCCAGTCTGTGTACTGCAAAACGCATGGACTGAAGGCAGCTCCCAAGCGGCAGAGGGGGAGGCATGATTTCCCGGTTTCTCCCAAGCTTCCAGCTTCTGAATATCGAAAGCACTAGTCATTAATCTGTACTCATGCAAGAATCTGATTGGAATCAGATTAGAACTGTTGTGTGTGTTGTGTGCAGGCCAGATACGTTAGATGAGGTAAGAAATGGTAAGGAATGGAAAGAAATGGTAAGACATGGTAACACTGTTGAGACACTTCAAGGCCTCTTCAGCTGAGCCCAGTTCGTCCATCGGCAGTCAGGCAGTGACATGGAACAACAAGTGCAGTCATCGAGCAATACTTGGTCCAGTAAGTCCAGTACAAGCTGCCAGGGAAGTAATTAAAAAAAAATGTGTCCAGATTTATTAAAAGTATTCCACATCTTGAGACAGTCCGTCAAGACCAAGATGTGAACCACTTGGCACAGGCTGAGCCCAGGCAACGGCTGAATGAAAATGACCCAGAGGAGGAGCCAAAGCAAAGCGTGAACTACTTTTAGCAGCCTTGAACCCTTGAACTGCCGTGCACGAAGCCTTGACAGGATCTGATGGTCATCATGGGCTTATCTGGGAATCCGGTATCCTGCCTGGAAAACTTTGCACACAAGTGACAGCAGTGCATGCTTTCTGAAACTATGACATTTCCTGCTCATCCTTGCCAGAAGTGAAGGTGCGCTCATTCTTGAGCATGTTGATCTTCCTATCTGCGAACATTGCTGGTGTCTACCTGTTCTTGGTGCCTTTGCTCGCTTGAATAGAAAGACAACCGGTATCAGCTCACCGCAACGTCAGCAAAGTCTGAGACCAGACTATTATTGACTCTGCAATAGACTAGCGAGAGAGAGAGATAGATAGAGAGATAGAGAGATAGTCCTCAAGATCTTGACACTTCTTAGTTGAGCTTCAAGAAAATGGGATGCACTTTTCCTAAACAAGCAAACAAACCAGGCAAATTGAGAAAAGAGTAATTTTACAAGCCTATACAAGTACGTGTTTCTGCTCGCAGAAAGACTTGGCCATCGTTCGGTCCCATTTCTTTGTGACATGGACTTGATTTCACCTTTTCCTTTCTGAATCCAGTACATTCCTGTGAAAAGAATTGATTTCAGGTGCTTAGCAACATGTCAAGCAGCATGTAAAGCAACATTGATTTCTGGCCAGGGTATTCCTTCGTTCCTGGGTAGATGGACACTACGCTCCGTGTTCGGGCCTTTTGAAGTGCATCGATCTATCAAGGGAGGAAGAGTTGAGATGAGGACACCAAGGATTACTGTGTTTTCACCATATTTTTCACCATTCAAAATTTGGTGTGGTGAGTGCTATGGCATTATGGCACTATGGAACATTATGGAACTAGATTCATCAAACTTCACAACGGAACTGTGGATCAAGGCTACCCTGGATCCAGGCGCTATGTCCGCAATGTGTTACACCTTGCAGCACCATGGTGCCATGGGGTGAACTGAGCGCAAAACACTGAAGGTTTCCTATTCAACACATTTCAACAGTTTCAACACTTTGCAGTTTGCATATAAAAAGGGGCCCTCCACAAACTGAGCCGTGAAGCTGGAGGCAATATCGCCAGACGTTGTTGCAGTTCTGCTGTGGCTCGAGCCTTTTGATGAATGGTCATATCAGAAGGGACCTTCAACTGGTGTTGAGGAAAACAACAAATATCTCAGATGAGATGATATGAGTGGTGACGGTTTCATGTTGCAATGGTAGAGAGCTCGGAGAGCATCTTACATATATTATATCATATACACACAGATAGATACACACATATATATATATATATTCATACATCACATATTTTGCTTTCCCGAACCAAGGTCTTCCAGTGAAACGGAACTCTCGCGGTCAAGACCGGCAGACCGCCAATTTGTCTCCGGCAGGTGAGACAGCAGCCACGTATTCCGCATATATCAAGGATCTGGACCAATTACTGCTTGATGCTTCTTGTACACTGCTCACAAGTTTGCTATCTCTATCGGTCTTTTTCATCCATGTGATACTCATGATAGTCCATTTTCAGACACAGATGTCGCTGCGCCTCGAGTTGTTTCCAAACTGTCTGGGAAGGCCTGTTGTGCTTCCTTCAGCTGGAGCAAGTGTGCTTCTGGACTGTATTGCATTCAGTGCATTCAGTCTTTTTGATTTGATTGGTTTTGCAGTTTTGCCATGTTTTGCTACACTGACATCCGTTCCAAGAGCGTTGGGACTTGTCAGGACATGCTCGGACTTGCGATGGGGTGGTTTCCTCAGCACTTTGCATTATAGAACAAGCGCTGCTGTTGGTAAGCTTCCGTCATTTCCCAGACCTGCCAGACACTCTCCCAGGTACTTCGTTGTGGCCTGCTGTGCAATTAGCTTTGTAGGAGACTTACTGGCTGCAGTCGAGTGTCAGTGATGAACACAGTCTTGTGAATTGAAAGCAGAAATCTGCAGCGGCAGTAAATTAAGCAACTTCCAGGAGACGTTAGTGCAGTAGTGCAGTAGTGAAGCTGGCTTTGCACAAGATGCTTTGCGAATCCGGTGTCGCAGTGTTTGAAAACGCTTCCGAGGTTCTGGTCATGCTTTTGCTGGGAGCTGCAGCTGGCTACAATTCCAGAAGTTGGCAGGCTCCGATTAAATTGAAACGGCTTCACCGATGCTTCACCGATGAATCCGATGTGCCGTGAGTGTTCTGTGGTCAGAGGCTCTCAGAACTTTGATGAATGTCGCAGAGACTCAGCTCTGCAACTTCGCCTCAGAGGGATGGTTTGCTGCCTAGCACTGAACATGGGCACTGCAAACAAATACACACAGGGATGTACTTCAAGAATTTGCCAGAACAATATACCTTCTTTTACCGAAGATGAGTTCATCCTTTGCATGCAGGTGTATTTCTGCAAGTTCGTTCTTAACTTGTAACCATTGAGTCATTGAGATATATTGAGAGCCCTTTTACTGGATTTGGTCACTGAGGTGGAGGTTTCAGCGTCTCACCGTTGCGATTCTGCAGTGGGTGTACATGGCTAAGTTTGAATTCATTGTCAATCAAGATCAAACACTAAAAAGTTGAACTTGTGTCTTCTTCACATGTCCGATTGAAACGTGCCCTAGCTGAGGGTCTTCCCGGCCTACGTGGGGCATCTCGTCTTGTGCTTCCTTTGCGGCCCAGTGCTCTACCAGGGTCAGTGAACACACAGTGCTTGACACTACTATATAACTTGTATAACTCTTTGATTGGTTTCGAGTTGCGTTTGCAGAATCCCAAAGTTGTATACGATTGATGATTGATGTTAATTAATCATTCATTATTGTAGCGATTGCAGTGCAGGTACTTCACCTTTCTCAGCAGTCGAGGGCCTCCATCATGAACTCCAACCCTCTGATTTCATTTGTCAATGCCTCACTCCGCTCCATGCCACATTTTGTGCACCTTTTGTGCCTCCAAATGTGAACATTTTTTGATCATCTTTCGGATCCTTCTGGAGGTCATGCAGCTTTTCATTGGCTACGTGCATCTTTGGGGCTTTGCCTTCATGGAAGGGTGCATTGCGAGTGCCCCCTGGCCTGAGATTTTGCATTGCCAAGAACCAGAAACATCAGAAACTCTTGTTAGGTACTCGGAAGAGAGCGCAATATCACTTGAATGTACTTAGATTCAACTTAGATATCACATGATATCACTATTGAATCACCTTGAATCACATTCCTCGAGGAACTCTTAGAGCTGAAGAGATGGCAGGATGTCTCCAATATTCTCCAATAGTGAATGTGTTAATGCAGGATAGCACCGTTGACATCTCTTGACCCCTTTGTCATTTTGTCTCTGCGGCTCCAAGGTTTTAGTGCCAGAAGCTATTCAGTCCACTGCACAGTCAGTTAATGGTGCAGGATGGAGTACAAATCCGACAAAAACAGGACCAAACAGCATTGGTTCTGCTCGCCAGAGCTTTGATGTGAGGCGTGCATCCGTGAACTTCTTCGTTGGAGCCATCAATTGCCATAGGCCTGTGGAGATTTGATACGACGAAACTTCATGGAATTATTTCCATGGTATTGTTTTAAACAGTTTTATGTGTTGTTTTAATGCATTTGCATCCATGCATAAGATATTGTTATCGTTTCCAATATATGTATATATATAATATAATATAATATCAATGTTGATATTGTTTGTGAAACATGCCAGAAAGGGTGTACCGGCATCCTTCAAAAGCTAGTAGCAAGTCAGGGTCAGCACACATGCTGAAGATAAAAATCGAGTTTCGTGAATCAGTTGCACCGCATTGGCCGTTTGGCAGGCGCTTATTTGGCACCATGAGCGAAGATGCAGGCGGCGACAGTGACAGGGATCTAGATCAAAAAAAATATTATTGGCATCAATGTGTATATATATATATATTATATGAATCAAACAATTTAGGATCAAAAAAGTATTATTCCAGGAATCAATAGAAAGAAAGACAGAAACCTTAAATGAAACCTAAATGAAACTCTAAATGAAACCCGAAACGGAACCCTAAACGAAACCCTACATGAAATCCTAAATGAAACCCTAAATGAATTCCTAAATGAAACCCTAAATGAAATCCTAAATGAAACCCAAAACGAAACCCTCCATGAAACCCTGAATGAAACCCTGAATGAAACCCTTTATGAAATCCTACATGAAACCCTAAATGAAACCCTAAATGAAATCCTAAATGAAACCCTAAATGAAACCCAAAACGAAACCCTAAATGACACGTTTTTTTGATCTCCAGAGAATATTTTTTTGATCCTAATATTACTTTTTGCTTGATCCGTTATCCCTGCGACATGCCATAGAAGAGTCAGTGTCACTGGAGAGTGGCCAGGCACAGGCACAGCAGACTCTCTGCAAAAACCTCAGACACTGCCACGGTGACGCCACGGAATCCCACAGAGTCGGAAAGTTCGAGAAAGTCCGGCTCTCCAAGGCCCATGCCCCCGCACTGGGCCACGCTCAAATTGGCCTTGGTGCACGTGACACGCCTAGAAATAGAAGAAATGAATCAATAGATGAATCAAATTATCACCAGAGGCCTCAGTTCAGAGGTGAAATCAAGCTGGAATCAGACAGAAAACATGATAACACTGCAGGTTGCCGTGCACACGCCTTTGGTGTTCACAGTGTGGTACCTACCAGCCTATTTGCTTGACAGGCAGCGATGCCTTGGGAACGGATGTATCAAGAATCGTTGCTCGATCTATGACAATGGATTTCACTATGTTTCATGTGCAGGCTTCTTGGGCAGTCTTTGTTCCCAATGTTGCTGGTGGACCATTCAGGCATGGTTTGATCCAGTTGATGCGATATCATATTTCAGAGACCCTGTTCACCAGGCGAAGTCCTGGAAGGCTTGCACAGGAGGGATCCACTTTTCCTTTCCAGCTGCGACCCGAGCGTCTAAGGCTGTGGCCTCTCCTGTGGGTGGATTCCCTTGTGGATGGTAGTTGGGCGGAAGAAAAGAGTTTGAGCACCAAGGTTCGATGGCTTCGGTACGATCCAACAGCAGCTAGTTTGCACATAGAGTCTTGTGAGTGCAACTCATTATGTTTTACCAGGGGTTTTGCAGTTTTTCGAGTTTTGCTAAATGATGCTGAGAATCCCGTGACAGTCACTGTGGTGAAGGCAAACCGGCCGTTGGGGAAGGGCAGTCCTTGTTTGTCTTGGAGCTCTTGCAGCTTTACGTGCTGGTGCTTTTCCCAGCATTCTTGAAATGCAAAATGCTGCGAGACTGGTTGGACTGTTGGTTTCTCACCTGCATCGACGCCTGGTTCTCACTTGGTTTGACGATTCTCACAACTTGAGAGCAGAGTGTAATTGCTGGAGAGACTTCTGCAACTTGAATTTTGCATTCTGCGGCCTTTGCTGCATTCGAGCCGAGGTGCTCCAGTGCATACGAATACTAGAGACTTCCCCTGTGATGACGAAGCTGATTTCTGCGCTGTGCGACCCTTGATCTTAAAATTCAAACGACTGGCCATTGGGTAGGCAGGGATTCCCATTTTCAGCTCTGCTTAGCGAAAACTGAGGCTGCGATGTGGATTGCGTTTTGTTGGACTTGGGCACCTATTGGCAGAGGGCTCGGTAGGTTGGAATTTCTACCTGTTTCTTCACAGACATGGCAAATCACAGGGCCAAACTGGGCCTTTAGCCTTGACCACCACTTTTGGCCACAAAGCATACCGGTAAGGGGTATGGCCACTGCTGATCATGTCGCTGCACCTACGCCTTCATTCTTTTTATCTTTTCATAGGCCTCGCTGCTATCAAGGTCGGCGAATCCGAGTCTAGTGAGTCGACTGAAGAACCCGAAGAGCTTGCAGCGACAAGATGTACGGGCAAGGCGTGATCACAAGATTTGATAAGATTTGGCTATGACATGCTATGACCATGACTCCTTTAAAACGAGCATGTCAGTGGGATTGCCCGGGAAATGAAGGCGATTCTGAAGAACAGCTGGATCCACTGGGCAACCAAGCGTGGCAAAATCTTGGGAGTTGGAGACTGAGAGAGCAATTGAGACATATTGAGACAACATCTCAAGAAGGCCCAGCACAAGAGGCTTTCTGACTTGGACTTTTAACTTCTTAGATCATCTCATTGGATACTTAGGTCACCAGCATGCTGATTCTGTGCTGCTGGTCAGTCATGGTTGCGGCCCTAGTTGGGGAAGTTCTGCACTGTTGCTTTTGTAAAAGTCACACAGACGAAGATTCAGCAACACGACTAGGGTCAGAACTGTCAGAACGGCAAATCGCTTCTTGAGACAAGGCCCTTGTCATGGCTCTTCCGCTAGCTCTTGGTAGGCTGGGTCCCTGAACCTACCGATCCACCCCTCTCGGATGCAATCCAAGAAACAAGAATTGCTGTTTGCGCGTAGCCATCTTACGAATCCTCGCAGTTTGTGTCATCACCCAAGTGCTCCAGGCTTATCGTCCGGTGCATTTTGTCCTCCCAGGTGCAGAGTGCCAAACACGAAACAAACAGAATGAGAGATGTCATTTCGCATCAGGATGCCGTCAAAACGCCAATCTGAATGTCACTGCATTCGTGCTTGTGCAAGTGTGGCGCTTTGTCAAAGGCCAAGCAGATCTCGGACTTTCTTCCGCTGAGACTTCCCCCCAGATCAGCTTTGATGGCTCGATGCAACAACTTTGTGGTTGGTTTTTAAAACTCATTCTTCATCGGACAATGCTACGATCAGTAAGATCAAGGTATGGGTGTGGTCGTAGCATCTGCTTGGATCCTCGTCATGGTGAAGCTTGGCGAGGCTCCAACCCACACGTTGCCAAAAGAAAAAAACAGAGCAGCAATCGCTCCGAAATCACAGACTTTCACATGCAAGAGAACGGTCTGGAATTGTCACAGAAGTCAATTAGGCACTTTGTTGGAAAGCCTAAAAAGTTGTGAGGCCCTTCCCAGAATCCTGGAGCAAGCCTCGGCACTGAGGAGACGAAGGCATAGAGGGTATCATTTAATGAAGTATTTTTTCTGTGCTCCGCTGCACCGCTGCACACTGGTAGCTCGGCAAGGGCCTGCTGCTTCTGTGCAGTTCTGTGGTCAGGTGTTTGCACATCATCACCTGCGGTTTCTCTGCCTTCGGCATGGCGGTTGCTGTGCTCATGCCTCGGACATGGCTGTTTGGCTACTGTGTTCACCTGCTTACAGGACCTTCAACATTCATTTTCTGCAATGAAGCGCAGGTCAACATTGTTCGATGCTTGCATTTATGCCGAGCCATTGGCTGCTTAAAATCAATGAGCAAGTCTCATGGGACACCATGGGATGAACCGACATGAGGAGAATAGAAAGCGAGCACATTTGGATCCGTGCATTTCGCCACAACCGCATAACTTTGAAATAGAGAAGTGCTTCCAGCACTTGATGATCTTTACATATCTTTACTTTTTCTTTACCTCCCAAAGGTTAGAAGTTTTCTATCTATTTGGGGGTGGCTATATGGTTTCACCAAGCCAAGCAGACCAGGATCAACTTGATTAAGCTCCATGCTCTCGAGCACCAGAAATTTCATCCACAGAAAACATGGTGCCATACCGGTGCAATTGTAGCATGAGGGGAGCCATGCTGGGAAGCAGTGCTGTGCGGACAATCTGTGGAAGTACTGGCTTTTGTCTCAGATCATCAATAAATTGCATGTTGCATTCATCGTCTGACACTTGAGGATGTTGAGATCAGTTGATAAAGCTTCGTGCATGGAAACTGACACACAACCCTGAACAGTGTATGCAACCTTCAGGCCCTCTGAAGCACGTTTCTGCCTCGCAACACCTGATCCAGCGCAAGGCCGGATTCATACGAAGCATGCAGACATGCTTGCAAAGGGCACTGCATGTTGCATGTATTCCGCAAGGGATGGTGAATTGCCCTTCCCTAGAAACATGTCACAAGTTCTAGTTTCCTGTCTGCAGCTTGCCCAGTGGAGGTTCATACCATTCGCTGCCTTTTTGTACCTCTGGGTGTTTCCTGCAGTACACGGTCAATTGATGCAAAGAAACAGTCGATAACCACATTATTGCAGGCTTCAGAAAAAGGCATTTGCAGATCGGACTTTTGATACACAGCCTACAATAGAATCAGTAGATCCTTTTTTGGCCTTTCGGCCCATGTGTAGGCATCGCCCAATCTACCAAGGGTATTGTTTCTGAGACGAATGACAGGCCAGATCTGGAGGCTGTGGTTCTTCAAGAAGCTTCTTCTTTCAGAGGTCGCAGGTGCAGATTTGGAACCATCATGAACCATCACTCTTGTTTGATTTTAGTTTCAAGGTCATTGGTGTGACAATTTTGCCTTCTATCGAATCAGTGAAGTTTTTGTTCTTTTTGTGAGAAACAATTTTTGTACTATTTGTATCTATTTGTACTGGTCAGCTGGTCAGCCGGAGTGACCCCTGCTAGGGTGCCCTCCTTGGCATCAAGGGCTTGGAACGTGCAGAGAACTTTCCTGCACTGGCGCGAGAAGCGGTTCAAGAAAGCCGTGAACGATTGACGAATCTGGAAGGATGCAGTCCTGGTGAGCTTGTTTCTTTGGTGGATGGAGTCTCCAACAGCCTCTGCCAAATTGCGGATGCAGCCGAATTGGTGCGCAATGTTCACCCACAAGAAGCGTATGTATCCAACGCATCTTCGGCAGTGCAGGAGGTAGCAGGTTTCATGAGTGAGGTGAATCTTGACATTGGTGTCTACGAGCCCATGAAGAAAGCGGAGGCATCAAGGGAGTTCGAAGAAATGTCTCTAGAAGCACGCACGGTTCTGCATCACATGCGAATCTCAATGGAGCACGAGGGCATTCACTTACCAGCAGCTGAGAAGACAGAGTGCATGGAGCTCTTGGATTCTGAGCAGCAGCTGTCATTTGAAATCCTCAACCGGCAGGAGCAATTGCGACACCAAGCATCCGAGGAGGGGGCATGGGTGCCCTTGGATTCTCTGGAGGGTTTTGGAGATCTAAGAGGGCACATAGGAAGACTGCCACGCCGCAAGGCCAGCCAAGAAGAGGTCCTTATACCGAGAGATTCGGTGCTTGCGGATCAGATTCTGAAGACCGCCCCCAGCCCCGAGGCAAGGCAAAGAATCCACGAAGCTCAACAAAAACGTGATGCGGTGGGAGAGGAGCACATGGTATCCTTATTGGCAGTGCGGCAAAGACTGGCAAAGCTACGTGGATATGAAAGCTGGGCGCACTGGGCCCAAAGAGATGCTTTGTTCACTTCGCCACAAAATGTTCAAAGCTTCTTGGATTCTGCCTGGCAACGTCTCAGACCTGGCCTAGAAGCTGAGCTGCATCTTCTTTCAGAGGAGAAGCAGTCTTTGGGGCAAGAGAAGGACCTTCATGCTTGGGATGTCCCGTACTTCTTGCAAAGATGTAGACAAAAGCACACAGAGGCTGATGAGATCTCAGAGTTCTTGACTTACCCAAACCTCGTGAAGGGTGTTGAGCTGACTCTTTCGCGCCTACTTGGCCTTAGCTTTACACAGGAGGAGCCAGAAGCTGGTGAGCTTTGGCATCCCTCTGTCCAAAAGTATGCCATTCGCGATGAGAAGCAGATCCTGGGAATTTTGTATTTGGACCCATTCCAACGGCCTGGGAAGAGAATTCAATCTGCACAGTTTACACTGCAAGGCTCCAAACTTCTGGATGATGGGCGTCAAACTCCAAAGACCTGTTTGGTCTATGCACTCCCGCCTGCAGTGGGTAGGCTAACAGCCAGCTTTGCGACAACTTTTATGCATGAAATTGGACATGCTGTCCATTCTCTGTTGTCGGAGACGCAGTTTCAACACCTTTCAGGTACACGTGGGACGATTGACTTTGTGGAGCCCTTGACAAAACTGGCAGATTTTAAGTTCCAAAGAGGGTCAGAGTTTATATTTGAGTGTGTACTCAGTCTACTCTAGAAGGCATTAATTCAGCATCCCTCCGACTCCACGCTCAGGAGTTCCCATCTCATTTATTTGAGCACTTTGTGATGGACCCGGAGAGTCTGGCAACATTTGCTGCTCACAACAGCACAGGCAGGATATGGAGGATATGGAGGATATGGACTTGAGATGACTTGAGATGTTTTGAGCAGTTCCCCGTTCAATGTTCCTCACACGTATGGGGATGGGATGGGTCAGTCATGGGCCCTTGGAGGTGAAGCGTTGCCAGTGCGATTGCGTCAAGCACACCGCCAGCATCCATTTAGCCATTTCGAAGCGGTGCAGCAGCTCATGTATGTTGCTTGACATTAAAATGGTACCAAAGTTGACTCTTTGCCCTGTAAAGTGCTGAAAAGCATCTACATACTGTACTATTTAGTATCTACTTGTGTCATAAATGGTGATGGCGTATGGTGCAAGCTCCACGAAGGCTGCTGCAGATCAAGCCTTCTTTGACTTTCATCCTTCTGCAAGCGCAGAAGAGCAAGTGCCCCTAGTGCATCAACATCTCCGGGACTCGTGCTGGCCTTAGGTCAAGTGGAACTTTTTTTGCTGGAAAACTTCAGTCGACACACTGTTCTCACTGCAGCGGATACTTTTCATGGTTCAAGTTGTGTTAGGTTTTCGAAATACGAGCTGGACCTAGCCGCTTGACAGTGATCCCTTCTCCGCAAGCACAGCAAACAAGGGTAGACATTTGATGGCTGTTCATATTTTGGGGCATGCATTTGTTACAATCTATGGTAGGTTGATTTTTACCGGCGATGTTTTTCCGAGGGTACTTTCGGGCCCCTAATACGGTATACAGTATACATTCTATATTTAAGTAGACTAGTTCATACTAGTTTGATTTTTATTACATTTCGTGTACAAGGCTTTGGAGCTAATCCCCAATATTTGGCATAAATCCTCACAAAAAAGATATACATTTATCTCAAAACAATTTGTACACAAACATGCAGCATTTAGATTTGGAAGGTAATCCCCAAGAATTCTTTGGGTTCTCCTGCTCACAAAAAAAACTAATGAATATTTTTCAAGGATGAGGGTGAAAGTGAACTTTCCAAATTGGACTTATTGGACATCAACAAACGAATCGCACAACTGGTCCGTCAATACCAATGATATTGTATTCGGCATCATCAAGGAACCTTTAGGAAAAACACATATCATTCTAGTTCCAGATGTGTGACGGCAGTGATGATTCAGTGATGCTTCGTTGCACCCTCTGTACATGTGGCTGCCAGTCAAGACTGAAGTCCCACAACAACATTGAGTAAAATATCCCAACATAAACTGTTGCATTCACCTTCTTTTGGTCTTCATAGGGTTTTGGCACTCAGCGCAACATGCCACTGTCAAGGATGGACCCTACAAAGGATCCCTCATGGAAATGCGCTGACCTTAGGGCCTCAGGGAATGCTGCCAAATTCCAAAGCTCTAAGGGTTGTGCGAACACATACAAACACTTTAGTGAGGAAGATATCCCAGGTACAAACATGTCATGACAAAAGCAAGCGACAAGAAATCTGGAAACCACTGGCGAAATGTTGAAATGAGCACTAAGTCATCAAGGATTTGCAAGGACTTGTTGCAGACTGTTGAAATGACTCAACGCTCCATACGCTCCATACCTTCCCAGGCTGGGCCTCTCAACGCCGTCACGTTTTGACCACTTGATCCACTACGGTGGCTCATATTACTGTTATCTCTTTAACAGAGTGCTGGCCTCACCTTGTTTTGACTCCGCACTACGAAACGTGTTGGACAGAAACTGGGTTGAGGCCCTGGCTGCACATGTTTGGCGACAAAGTTTCGAAGCAGATCCCTTCAACCCAGAGGTTGGCGTCCGGCTGCGAGGCTTGGTGCTCCAAATTTCCAATGACAATACTTACAGCATCTGATAATTTCACGATTCGGCTATACTATACTCTTGATCATAGCTGCTACAGGACTGCTGCGGCAAGGCCGGGTCTCATTTCCGACAGAGTTGAGCAGATTGGAAGTGTGTGGAAATTGTGCGTTTCCGTTTTTTTTTCAAATGCGATCTCCCATTTTTCCTATTTTTCCCTAGTGAATTTCCTGCTTTTGTCCCAATTCAGACCTCGGCTCGGCTCGGGTTGTGAGTCCTCAGGTTCTGTGGTGCAAACCTTGGATGTCATCAGAGAGCTTCATGGCGATGCCTTCGCAGCACATGAAGTACCCTTGGATGCCATGATGGAGTCACTTGGCAAAACATGGCTAAACCGAATTGAAAAATGGAACAGATCTGTCAGGTCTGTTTTTTATTAAATCATGTTTTATCAATTTTTATCCATTTTATCCATTCCTTTGCAAGTTGAGAACCTCTTCCAGTGCTCTTCGACGCTTGCATGCTTGCTCCTTGGTGAGGTTGTCTCATTCAAGAAGTGGCTGAGCAACCAGGAAAAAGAGCGCCTGCTTGGGAGATTTTGTCAGAGCATTTTATCATGGGTTTGTAGCTGGGTAACCTGAAGCAAGGAAGAGTCAGAGTAGGTGAGAGGTTTGGAATGGCTCATGACAGTGATGACATGCCATTGCTCTCTGCCGAGGCTGCTTGTGCTGCCTTTAGGATTTGGGACACTTTTGCTCAGGTGCGGCATGACCACTTACGAGCCTCTGAAAGCAGTTCACAAGCGGATGATGTTCATGCATTTTTGCATTTTGTTTTTCTTTGTCCTCTTCCGAACACGTGCTGTAGCAAAGCTTTGTCAATTCGCATCGCCTGTTCCAGGCTGCTTCTTCCTTTGAAGGTGCAGTCCGTCCTCCAGGTTCGGACCATGATGTTTGCATCTTCACTGCTGCGGATTTGCAATTGGGCATGTCTGAACATTCATCTCTTCTTGCCTTAGCTGCTTTGGGCTTGCAGCCGTAGCTCGACAAGCACACAGAACAAAGCATTGACATTCAAAATCGCTACAAGCCAGCTTCCAGCTTAAATTCAGAGCTGGTTTGGTACAGAACCATAGGTGTGCTACTACACTGGTGAGAAAAGAACACACGTTCAGCCAAACCCGTTGTTTGTGAACGCTGACATCACACATAAGAGAAATGCCAGCTCAAATTATCATGGATTTTTGAAATCACGGCCTGTGTGGCTGTCTACAAGCCGAGCCCGGAAGCCAGGCACTACGAGTGATGTGGTCACCGGGCAGATAGCTCTGCTCTTCAGAAGCCCTACTTCCATTTGTATACTATGTAGATCTATGTAGAAACTTGTATAGATTTATGTAGTGTCTATAGTATAAGTGATATACAGGATATACATGGTGGAAGAACAGCCTTCGCCTTCGCAGCCTTCGCTCATGCCATGACTTTTGCGTTTGGATGATTTACTGGGTTGCTGTCGCTGCAGCAGTGGCGGTGCTTGCCGTTGCAAGTTGTGGCCCATCAAGCTACATGTGGCTGTGATGGTCTCGGAGAACATAACATCAGTGACATCAGCGCTCGCTGGAGAATACAGTTGCTGAATGTTGCTGGTGTGCCGTCGTGGTTCAGAGTTTGTGAGTGCTGCAGGTCAATCTTGCTTGCTGCACCATTCCTGGCCATTCTAGTCTACCGGATCGAGGCGCTTTGTCAGAAGGAGGAAAACAGAGGAACATGTGGAAAACCGCACCAGGACGATTGTGGAAACAGGGTGGTCTTAAACTTACAGGGCTGATCCAGGGACCCTGATGCATGGATCAGCGGATATTAGGAATGGGGTGTGGAGGGGAGAGCGAGTTTGCTTTTCGTCTAGAGACCATGGACCGGCCTTGCATTGCACTGTAGGGATGGGTATCGGCGACCGTCCATGTCAAGTCGGCTGATGCTTTTGTGCTGCGAGGCATTCCGACATGGAGCCACTGCCTTCTCAAAATTGGCACGGAGCCACTGCTCACGCTACCTTCCACGAGGGATGCTTCTTGGCGATGCCAAATCAACAGTCTTATTTTTGCTTTGTCAGCGTGCCACGTGACCGCAAGCCAATTGCCAGAAATGAGGCTCGCCCTTTTCTTGGGTGGTACCTTGGCTTAATTTTCAGCCCTGCATGTTCGGCCGATGTCCTTGCAATGCAAGCTTGTTACAGGCAGACAGAAAGATCTAGGATGCATCGTGTATATATATATATATATTATATGGGATTTGAACAGACAGCACGACCTTTTCAAGTTTAACATGTTTTCTCCTTACTCTTTGCCTTCCAGCCTGGCTTCGTAGGGCCGTGGTCTCAGCAAAATGCCAGGCATTTGCCTGACTGGTGCTCCTCACAATGCCGGAGGTGAGTGTGCTTGCCCCATGTGCCAAGGTTGCTCCGAAAGCACCATCATGCCTCAGAAATAAAGAGCTTTGTTGATCTTCTCTGATGTGTTTTGCCAAAGTGGATGTCCTTCAATGCCTCAGGTTTCTTTTGAGCCTTTGGCACCGAACATATCTGGAAACAGCAAGATGCTGCAGAAGGACTGTGCTGAGCCAGATGACAATCTTCTGAACCTTGATGGTTTGTAGGCCAATCTGAGTAAAACTCAGCCCGTGCAAAATGCTGTGTGCATAGACAGACTGCGAGAGGCCACAAAAAGTGCAGCAGGAATTGGCGGCCCCAATCTTGCCATGTTTCAATTAGAAAAGATGAATTTCTCACAATGAATTCTTCATCGCTTCCTACAATGATCACTCATGATTCCCCGGGATATATATATATATAAATATGTATATGTGTCTAATGATGTTTAATCGGATTTTGAGGGGGATGGATGGCATGCCAATCATCAACAATGGCAGGTGCCAATTGTTTTTCTGGTCACGGACTGCTGGAGTGTGGGCTTGATCCTCGCAAAGGCACGCTGTGCCGCTGTGCCGCTGTGCCGCTGTGCCGACCCAGACTTATGCCGACGATTCCGAGCCGAGAAAGTACCCGTGGGCAGGTCTTGTGGCGATTGGTGCAAAGTGACATGATTATGCACAGCTTGCATCAAGAGCCGGAATCTAAATTTGGCATCTTCCACATAGTTTGATAAGTTTTGACTGTGACGACGGGATAGAACCATTATATATATAATATATACAGGCTGTGGAGATGGGTGTTCAATTTGTTCAATCGCCCAGCGGTGGCAGGTTGATTGCATACGTCAGTCAGCACAATATGTACAACGTGTTTTTAGACACGGTGACAGAACCAGATTGCCAAGGATCATGGCAGTGTGGAATGAGGCTCAAGGCGCTCGATCTTTCGTTTCTCGTTTCAGGATGTGCATTGTGCAGAAGCTTTCTTCCTTTCAGGCTCCTTGACCTACATATTCTTCAACTTGCGATCGCATTGGAGGATATGGAGGACATTTGTGCCGAAACCGGGAGGATCTTTGGACAGTTGTAAGCGGTTTTCAGCTCGTGAACAGCCAGGACTTCAGTATTGCCAATGCTGGAGGCACCAAACTCTGCCGTATAATTCTTTTTGACATGTTGCGACTGGTTTTTCTATACTGATACAGAGTTCAAAACTGCGCCAGCAGCCCGGAGTCGGTGTGGTTGCTTCATTTTCTCCCCAGAAGCTCCGGAGGTGATTGTGTTTCACTTGGTCTTTCCTCTTACAGTGCTCACCTCAGAGCTTCACTTGTCAATTCATTTCAATAGCTGCACTGTTTGGATCTGTCTGTTTGGATTGTGCTGCTTAATGTCAATGCTGAGGCTGCTCTGACTTTGCTTCAATTCGTTGGAGCTGGTCATGTTGGGACCTCTGGGATCAGGTTCATTTCATTTCATTTAATTTCATTTCATCCTTATTGATCTTATTGGATACATTTGATACATGACGAAAGGGCAACAAGAAATAACAAGAGGGAACGGAGGGCAATGGATGAAACGGACTGGATCGATCCTTGTTGCTTCTTGCTTCCCACGTGAGTACCAGATTGCTACTGATTCGCTGAGGAGTACCTCAAAGCTGCCCTCCTCATGTACTGCTATCACATAGTGCTGATTCTACGAATTACGTCGCTCCTGCCGATTGCAGACCACAAAAAGCTCGTTCACACACTTGAAGATTCCTGCCATCCCTGCAGAATCCGTGAGACTGGTCACACAAACATGAAGAGATGCACTTCACGCAGCATGAAAAGATATGAAAAGCATGAACTTATCATATTCTTATCATATTCTTATCATCTTATCATATCTTATCTGAGCTTCAGTCTGAGCTTCTCTTCTCAGTGGAGCTGCCAGGCTCTCTGCCCTACCGAGAGGGCGGACGTGGTTACGTGAGGCGAGATCGACTCTGCGAGATCACTTTAGATTTCAGATACAGCTGAGCTATACTTGGAATATGTTGGAATATCTTGGAATATGTTGGAATTGAACTCCAAGCTACAAAGCAAAGCTCATCACATCTCATGTCTCCAAGTGTTTTTTTTGGAATGGTCTCGAAGCTGATTCCTGGCAGGTGCGGCAACAAATCTTTGATAGCAAATATTTGGCAAGGTACTCAGAAATGGTGTGGACTTACCTTGCTGACTACTTGTCCAGCGACAAGTGGACGGCATAGAAACATTTTCATGAAATATCATGAATCATTGAATGCAACGTTGCATCCACACATTCCTTGAATTCGAAGGGAATTGGACACTTGCTGCCCTGCTACGCCGGCCTAAGATCTCGACTGAGCTGCAAAACTACCATCAAGCAGCAGATTCTCCAGAGGTCAAGGACAGAAACTTATAATCTTAGTAAGTCGAGCAGAAAGTCTTAGTATCATTATTTGAGTCCAAGCTTACGACAGCAGTTTTGTGAGGGATCTCAGATACTGGATCAGGAGGATTCGCAAGCAGAGCCTCCTGCGAGAGTCCTCCAACAAAGTACATAGTCAGCTTTGTCAATGCAAACCTATTTTCCACATGTAGATTCAGTTGGCTATACATTTACAGCATGGGATAGGCACTTTTGGTTTCCTTAGATTTCCCTCAGGTGCTCTCAAACGTACAAAGAGGTAGATTCCAGTGACTGTTCGTGTAGATCAGTCTCTGTCAACTTCAGACTCCGGCAGTTGGACAAAAGGTCCAAAGAGCACGTCGTGTTTCCAGATCCAAGCACTGCAAGTGCTTTGACACTCACATAATCACATACAGCATGGTTGAAACCCAAATAGCATGGCACTCTTTTGAGGGGCAAATGCAGCAAAGGCTGACTGCTTGCATTCTGGCTCAAGGGATCTTAGCTACGTGCCCCCATCGTGCTGCAATCATTTTGCTTGGCAAACTGCATTAAGGCGCAAAGTCTTCTGTGAAAGTCAACCACTTAAGACCACTTTTGTTCTAATCGCTTTGCAGGTGATGGCGCCAAAGCGAGTACAGAAGCCATCGCAGGCGGTGCATTGTCGAGATCGGCTACAGAATTTGCTCTTGACAGTGTGTGGTGAGGGAAAGCCGCCTGCCCCATCTCGTTCGAAGACGCAAGCTGCAGGCTTGCGGGGAGCTTGTGATGGTTAGAAGCAATTTCTTTGACATGTAGTTTACATTGTTTAGTGTTGACAGAGGAAGCAGACTTCGTCCTCCAAACTCAGTGAAACTGCTGCATGCATAATAAGATTTATACCGACTTGCAGACTTGCGCAAGTTTATCGCCTAATTTGGCTGACCAACAAGCCTTTATAGCAAACCAAGATACAACAAGTGTGGTTCTACTTATAGCGGCTGCCCCGCAGGGAAAGCCAAGGCGTCTCCGAAGGCGAAAGGCCAGCCTTGTTACGATTGTTGAGACTCAGGAAGCCTCCCTTTGCGCTGTTTGCTTGAAGTCTCAGGCAGCAAACCTGCAGCAAAGTCGGTTGCAGTGCCAAAGTCTGCTCCAAAGACTCCGAATCCCAGGTACGTTTGTGCATGTAATGCCAAGCATGAAGGAAAATCATGTTGCACTGCAGACTGCAGAGGACACCGGCTGCAAAGAAAGGGAAGGAAGTCGAGCCGCAGACAAATGCAAAGGTTCCGCCCTTCGACTCTGCTATAATAGTTGTTTCCGGAGAAAGTGTTTGCTGCTTGCAGCATGTCACCAGAATACAAAGGCCGTTCCGTGTACACCAGCGCCCTACCGCAATGTGGAAGCAGAGGCCCTTAATTTACACCTGATTACACCTGTTTCATTTTGTGAATATCCAAATCAGGGCAGAAGAGTTTTGTAGCGGAAGGTCCAGTTGCGAGCATCCTATGCCGCCAAACATGCCAGATGCTTTGATCAAAGTGCGTAGCTGTCACGACTGTGATATCCTGGTGCTGCAAGCTTTCTGCAACGAAGAGCCCTTTGCGTTTATGACCTTCCGCTGAAGGCACAGCTTGAGGAAGCACTCCGCAAGGCACTGCTGCCCTATTCTGCTCGAGTCTGCCTCCTTGTTGTCATACCATGGCACAATATTAGCATTATTAGCAGTTTCATTAGCACTGATTTACTGGACGTCATTGTGTCTGGGTGGCGTGGCTCGTGCCTTTGGTACAGTTCTGATAGCAGGCCCAAGAGATGGAAACAGTGGCTTATGCTGAACGATCAAAGGCTGTGGAGGTGGAAAACATGGGCTGACTCCAACAAATCTGATGGAGTCGCTTGAACCGAATCAACCTTCAAACTGGCAAAAAGCGGTTAAAAGCTCTTGGCAATTCCTCTAAGAATCAAGATCAGTTCGGTGTGTCAAAGTTCATTCAACAGGCTGAGAAGCGTGCAGCCGCAGCAGAAGCATTCTTGCAGGACGAGCTTCGACCATCGCAACGGAAATACGAACACGGTAACGTCGGATGCTCTTTGTCAGAAGCACAAGCGGTCACCAGCGTTTTGGTTCTCAGGAGGTGAGAGAGCGTGCATCCAGAGCTGAGGCAAGCCTCCGCGGCAGAGTTGGGAATTTGGAATATCTTTGTGAATCTTTCTCACATTTTCTTTCTGCACAAGCAATGGTGAAACTAGACATATATAGAACATTATAGAACATTATAGAACTATCATGAAGTATCTGGACATGATTACAGAAAATGCCATGAGCTGAAAACAAAAGAACCACGGGGCATCATGGGACGGTGTCTCCGGTGTCTCTTGATGCGCTGTCCGCTGGAGTCCGCTGGAGTCCGCTGGAGGCCCTGCAATTGGAAGTTGCTCAGGCTCAAGCACGTGCTGCTCATGCCGAAGCAAAGGCAGAGGCGCTTCGGGCGCTTCGCCACTTCCGTCCAGCTGGTTGGATGATTTGGGTGCATCGGAAAATGCGACAGAGCCATTTGCACCTGTTTCGACAGGTTCTGTCAGAGCTACAAGAGAGCTTTCAGCGAAATGTCCCAGAGATGGTGCCGCCCAAAAGACAATACTTCATGGGGGTTATCAACCCATGATAGGGGATGGGCATTCCAGTGATTACTGCTTGTAGGAACTATCCTCATGAGAAATCTTGAGATGGAGACAATGTCTATTGGTCCGTTAGCCAGTATTGGCGGTGATGTTGCCAGTGGCTCAACTACAGATTGATTTCATTTTTGGGTGAAACAGCAAAACAACTCAGTCACCACTTCCGTACATGGTCACTATCCCAGTGAATGAAACTGGTTAGGAAACGGTAGATAGCCGAAGCAGGATTTTGCATTTGAACGTTTTTGTAAAGGTACGATCTATTGCGCAGACCATCGTGGATTGCTCAACCCGAGCCTTGGCTGGCTTTGAGGTTTGCAGACTAAACTTGAATTGAATTTGCTACACTCTCCCCGTTTGAACTTGCAATGGCCTAGCAGCTTTGCGGGTTTGTCCTCCATCTTCCTTTCCTTTGTTTCAAGGACGGCGCAATACACGCAGCTTGGCGTGTAATACCGGATTCAGGGGAGTAATGCCCAAGCTGGAACTTGAGGACCCGCAACTTAGGGTGTCATTGGGAATCGTTTGGACAGTTGCATGTGCCCAGCTCTTCGATTTTAAGCATGGACCTCACAAACATGAAGGAGTCGGTCACCTGGATCATGCTTCTGCAATAGTCTGAACATAGACATAGCTCGATGATGCTCATGCTGTTGAGTTTGGCAGGATACAACGGACATGCTGCCTCTGGTGCCTGTTGGCGTTGCGGAGGTGCCTGTTTCAAGCCATGTCCACTGCACCCACTAGTGGAAAAAATGCATGACACAGTCATGAACCATCTGCCTGGTTCTGAAGGACTTCAATGGCCATGACAAAGCATCGGATGAACTGATGAAGTGGCCTGAAAGCATCTGGAATGCAGTGGATGTTCCAACAGCCACAAGTTGCAGTTGAGGTTCTATGGGCAAGGCGGCACCGAGGAAATCCCAAGCCGGGAACTTATAGAGATGGGATTGCCATCGACCTGGTATGCCCGTGACGATCTGAATATTAGATCCATCAACCTCCGCGATGAACTGTAGCGGCTGTACTTTCTGCAGCTGGATGCTTTGCACCGCTTGAAACATGTAAGGTTCTGCGGACACGCACCAATCCTCGCAGAGTGAGCGTCCCAAGGTGGGCAAGACTGTTTGATGTGTATAATAGGTCTATTCGAGTCTCTTTCTGCCTCCCATCGATTTCAACCAGCCAGGCAGCATCCAGACTCAAAGATGTTGCAGGTGTTCTCAAGCGTGCCTAGAACTCAGAATGAAGGCAGGTGCCCTCAGGCAGCACAAAAAATGGTTTGGTCCAGCCATATGGCTGTCTTGCTGAAGCCAGGTAGTTGCGAGCTGTCCTCAATACTTTGCGCATAAGTGTGACAGTGTGACCCAGGTAGCTCGCAGTGCCAGTCCATTCTCAGGAGGGCACTGACACTATACGATGCCCATATATGGCCCATATATGGCCCATATGACGGATGATGCTCCGTCTTGGGGGCTTCATGGCTTCACCTACTGGACCTACTGTTGGTGTGGCTTTGTGGTGTGCACTGCACACCTCTTGTGGAAGAGAAGAGACATTGAGATCAGGATGTTGAACGTGATGTGTTGATGATCAAAGCTTGCCAACCCTGAAGATTTTGCCAACCCAAATCTTCCCAACTCTTTTCCATATTCTGACATCCTGATTTCAGCGTCGAAGATTCTCATTTCTGCCAATTGTTCCATTCTGCTAGCTAGATCCCATGTGCATGGAACCAGCAGCTTTTGAAGAAGATGTGCAACACTTATCTTATATACATATATATATATATATAATATTAATATATATATATATATATTGCAATATAATGTTTATCATATATATATGTATAGGTTTACTATCCAGAATCAATGATGGACCAACATTTGTGCACCAATATTCATCCATGCAGACCGAAGATGGTGTTTGTTGCCGATTGGATCTCGTTTCAAGAGCAGCTGCAGCGCACTGGCAGTGTTGAATTCAATGATATGATGGGCACATGGTGAGTTCGGAATGTCGATTTCTGATTTGTGGCTAGGGGCAATGCCTTTTCTGAGCCCCGTGTGCTCAAAATTCTGATGTTGATTGATCATTTTATTCATTTTGAGCCGGCTGCGGGATAGAGACAACGCAGCCCATGCGGGAATCGAATCAGTGAAGCTGGGACAACTTTGGGAGATCAAGACTCGCGACAAAAAGATGGAGTAAAGCTCAAGCCACGATGCAGCAGGTCAGGTTTTGGATATTCTACCTTGTACCCAGTAGGTGCAAGATGCAAAGTCTGTTGGATCAAACTCTTCCCATCTGCAGCCACCAACATTTCCAACTGTCAAGGGGATCTGTGAACAGCAGAGAACACCTGCATCAGCAAGTGCATGACTCTAGTATTTCAGCCTTCGCAGAGAAAACAAGGATTGTTCTACTTACAACGTTGTTGGGACAAGGTCAACAGCACTAGGTGCTTTGCATGGACACTTAGCTGACTTAGCTGACTTAGCTACACACCTTATTTGGATCTCATGAGACCCAGAGATGGACCAGTTGGGAACCCATGATGGATCCGTCCTGGAAGCGTCAATGTGAACCACTCCGGCCTCAGGTTGAAAAAGTTCAATCAATGGCTGAAAGAGCACTCCAATAAGCAGGCCACAATTTCAGAAATGCCTGGCTGTGTTCCCAGTATCTCAAGCGACTGTTTCCACTCCATTTCGTATCAACATAGCCCTGAAGGATGTAGCCTCCGAACGAAAACAACAAGATGAGGACCCCTTTTTGCTGGAGGAAGAGGAGCCCGATGGCAGAGCACAGGCTGCGCAGCAAGGCTGCTGAATTCTCTGAAACGATTTAAGCCAATTTAAGCTGGATTCAGGAGCATGAAGAGGAGATTGGCAACTTGCTCCAGCAATATGGTATTCTGCTTGAGTACGAGCGCATGCAGGACATGGTTGGGAAGCATCGCAAGCTTCTGTGATGCTTGTGATGCTTGTGCGTTTGCGCTTTTTTGGGGCCTGAGAATGATCCACAGTGCGCTGCCATTTTCCATTCGGCTCCAAGAAAACTGAAATCCCTGCGACGGCAGAAACATTGGGAGATAGTGCCAGAGCCTTGGAATGATCCTCAGGGGTGGCCTGTAGGATCTGAAATAAGCGCACGTGCGATGTTGAATTAAATGTTATTAAACTTAAATCATGACAGGGTAGATTTTTACGGCAATTACAAGGGTCCTGGTTAGTGTGATAGGGACAGCTTTCGCTCAGAAGCATTTCTTCCTTTCGGGCTGGAGAAAGGGTTACACACGATGAATTGATCTTGGAATTTGCCGTTGGCATTGAGCCAACCCACAAACGTGCGAGGCTGATGGTAGACCAGGCTGATGCCACGGCTTCATGTTTTCTGCAGGATTTTGAGATGGCTTGAGTATATTTGAGTATGAGAATCTTCTTCATTGCACCTTTTTGGAGAAACTTGTCCCACACCTGCCTTCTTATGCTTTCTATTTCTATGTTTCCGTAGCTATTTTTAGGGTTACAAGTTGCCTCCGGGTGCGCATTATTCCAGGATGTAAACCGCAAAGTGTAGAGCCGAGTAGAGCCATTGATGAACTCTGCACAGCTCCTTGAGGGGGTTTGGCAAGCAATGTGCTCGCAGATTTGTCGAGACCAAGGCATTGTCGATGACATGGATCACTCCCAGAACTTCACGACTGACATGGCGGAGGGCGATACAACTCCTTTCAGACATGCCTCAACAACAGAATCAGCCTACTGTTCTCATTGTCAACCAAGTGCTTGCCATCCTCAAAGATGCAAACAAAGGTCATTTGGCATTTGATGTGTTACACAGCTTGCCCAGTATACGGATCCAACCTGATTTGGTCAGCTACAACACAGTCACCAGCGCACTGGAGCGGTCATCATCGTGGCAGAAAGGAGTGGAAAACGTGGAGAAATTGGTGATGGACCCGGCAGCAGGCCTTTTGCCGAATGTCATCTCTTTTAACACTTTGCTCGCTTGCGTCCGGCGCAGCAGCAATTGGAGAGCAGCGCTGCTGGCATTTAGCACTCACGAGGGTGGGCAGGGGGTGCAGGGGGTGATGAACTTGGGTGATCTTTTGCTCGCAATACGAAAAGCAAGGGTGCAGCCTGATGGTATAAGTCATGCGACAGCTGTGAGCGCTTGTGCAGATGCAGTGAAATGGGCCGAGGCACTAGCCCTGCTTTCCGAAATCAACTTCACCGCACCAAGGACACAGAGGACATTGAAAACTTCTCAGATTGCAGCTGTGACGACAGTTCTGACAGCATGCAGCAGTGTTTCTAAGTGGCTGCAAGGGCTGAAGGTCCTAGCGGATGCTGCCTTGGACAGTGACAGTGATTTCGATGCTGCTGTGGTTGGTGCAATGGTCAATGCTTGCGCTTTAGGGCAAGCCTGGGAGCTGGCGGTGGCCACTTGGCAAATTCACCACGGGCACAGCAACGAAGTCGTCCATCGCTCGGCCATCGCAGCCTGCGAGTTGGGCTCCTGGCAGATGGCTTTGGCGCTGTTGCAGATCTATCATCACAGATATGGCACCGGCACAGCTGGCACAGCCATTGCCACAGTAGCAGCCATGGCTGCAGCTGCAAAGGCCACCCGATGGCCGCTGGTGTTGAAGCTGCTGGAGGAGACCGGGAGGAGACCGGGTGGAGACCGGGTGGCTTGGATTTGTTGTGAGCGTCCCTGAAGAAGGCCCAAGAAAGAATGATTCGAAGATCTGTATTTCGTGAGGGACACCAACCTTCCATTCTGATGGGAAAGGCACAGGAAACCAGTGTTGCATGACGCAGCTTGTTGGTTCAGATGACTTAGTGGATTTAGGGGGCTTGAGAGGGAAAGCATAGGCCCCAAACAGATGGTAAGCACATGCAAGAACATTTTTGCAGCTTTTGAAGCATGAAATATCATGAAATATCCAACCAGTTTTAGGCAACTGCAAGCGAGTCTCAGAATATCTCAGATAATATCTCCGAACTGAACCAGATCATTGTAGCTAGTGGATGACTGCCATGGCCTTGACAGAAGTTCCTCGGCGTGGCTGCTCGTCCAAATCCTTCAAAAATGTGTCACGAGGTCCAAGTCTGGAAACAACAACAGCTGGAAGTGCAGCAAGTGTTACACCTTCAGCACAGTCGGCACAGTCAGCACAGCAGAGTTTGGCATCAAGCTGTGCTGGGAATGCCACGCCGGTTCTGGACACTTCATCTACTTTAGTTTTTGTCGACTGGGATGACACTTTGTTTCCCTCCACCGAAATTTTCGATCGCTGGGGTCTCCAGCTCCGATTAGAGGAGTCGGATGTGTTAAATGCTGAACAGCAAGAACTGCTGAAAATGTGGCGAAAGTCACTGCAGCGGTTCCTAAGGGCAGTTTCGGAATTCTCAGGGCATTGTGCAATTGTGACGAATGCAGAACCCATGTGGGTGGAGAATTGCCTGCATCGTTTCGCCCCAGAAGTGCTGCAAGTCTTGAAAGAAGCGGGAGGTCCTGCAATTTTACATGCCAAGGATGTTCTTAGATCTCTGAGGTCCAGAAAGAGAATCTGGCAGCATGATGAGATTTCGCTCCCTGCTAGACATTTAGATGTTTACCGTGAAGATGATTTCCAACACTTCAAATATGTCGAGATGACTGCTGCAAAATATCAAGCTATGAAAATGGAATTCAATCGAGTCTTTGGAAATCGAGAAGGAATCTCTCGGTGCAACGTGATCAATTTTGGAGATATGGAATATGAACACGATGCGGTTCTAGAGCTTGGAATGCGTTTATGCGAGCTCCCTGAACTGCAAGAACCTCACATCAAGTCCTTTCTTTTGCCAGAAGAGCCGACCTCAGAGTGGAACAGCCCTCTTGTGGAGTCACATTGAAAGAGCTATCTATTATAGCAACTTATAGCAGCTATCGATATCACATGAATGATATCACTGAAGTCAAATCTTTGGTCTTGCAGATTTTTGCAGGGTGTGACAGGCTGTCTCCTCAGGGTCTGCATTTTGCTCAGGCACCGAAGATCACGGAATTAGCAATCAGATTGGATTTACTCCGCCTTCTGCTGCCATATGCTCAGTTAATCTGGCAGAGTATGAAATCAAAAAGTATGCTTTAGCAACCCCCAAAAAGAGAGAACAGTAATTTCCGACTTTTTAGTAGGTTTTTACATTTTCATTTTTTTGGGGGTTTTCATAGACTCTAGGTATCTCTATGTATGTATTATGTATATCTATTTTCTTTTGGTGGGAAGTCATCCGAACCATATGAAATGGAAGTAAGCTGACCGGCACCGCTGGCTGGCTGTTTACTGCACTGAGGCCTGCGATTGTTTGCCTCGAAGGTGACATTTCTCTGAATCTGAAGGAGCTTGCATAGATGTTTTTTTTTTTTTCTAAATAACAGTTGCAGAGTTCTATGTAATGTTTGTGCCGTCCTTGCCTTTGAGCTGGAACCATTCTGGCCATGTGAAAGAACTGCCCATCTCGTGACTGTTTACGTCCAAAACCGTTCAGGAGTGGTGTTCCGATGGATGGATGTGCACTCCTATGGCACTTCTTTCAAAGGCCCCCTGAACTGAATGCTTTGCAGTATTTATATAAGTTTTCCGGAGGTGGAGTTGTAGATATGAGTTGAGGTGATGCATTGGACTTCAAATCTTGAATCAAAACAACTCAATTCAAGTGGTGAAGTCATGTAAAGTGACTCGTGGAGTGCTTATCCTATTTGCTCCTATCACCCATATTGGTACTCACCCGGTTCCGTCTTGTGCTTGTTTGCCCATGCCAATCTGCAGGCTTTGCGAATCCCGGACCTGGAGCAAATTGAGATGCCCCATGCGTTTGGCTGGGGGCATCCACCATCAGAAAATGAGGCTGGGCGGACGCAGAAGATCCCGTGGCAAGATCCTGAAACTCCAAAAGTTATCACTTAGAATCTTAGAAGGTTTTGGAATGTTTGGAATGTTTTAGAACTGGGGACAATGCCAAAGCCGCTTAAAATTGCCTTCCGGCAGAGTCTTCATGACACCCTTCATCTTTCGAGGACTTTCATTGAAAGTTGGAACTATCTTTAATGGAGCTTCAAGCTGTGGCTTTGAAAGTTCCAAAGCTTCACGTCTTGAGGTGGCCGACAGCTTGCAAGAAGTAGCTGCTGCCTTGGCATCTCGCTGTTAGGCCTTTTGGGGATCGAACAAATTAAGATTCGACATATTTCAAAATAGCAATGTCCCTTTCACGCATGCAATCTGCGATTTTGGACATGCTCTTGCATTTTTTTGCGGACATCACACGCCACGCTGCTGGGTGGAGCAAGTCAGAGTCATTTTGACAGCTTACATTTTCCTGGGGCCGCGCCTGCGCCAGGTCTGCACTAATGTTCTTGAATGTGAGAGTTATTTTGTGAGCATCAGGTTCGAATTTAAGGATGTTTCTTCATTGAACACCTCGCACTCACCTAAGCTGTGAGCTGGAGGTATCCACACCAGGTGGAAAAATGCAAGAGGTCAGCAGAGCCTTAATTCTCGCAGTTCTGGCAGTTGAAAATGTGCAGCCAAGCCACAGGTGGTCTAGATTCTAGATTTTCTTACCTTGCGCCCAGTGGATCCAAGTGGCAACAAGCTGTTCTCAAGTTTCAAATGTCGCAGGAGCCGAGCCTCAGGCGAGTTCCAGCTGCGATCAACACCACACTGGACTCCTTTTCACGAGGAATGCAATGGATGCGTGGCAGGGACCTCAATTGACGCTCCAGGGGAAGGCAGGCATATAGATTTAGCGGCTCTGGGATCTTGAATCTCTAACATATCGTCTAGATCCTTTTGGGCTGTAGGGTCCTATTGTGAAAACTTGAATTGCCAGTGTGAGCAGACAGAAACCAATTTTAGGGTCGCTGACTTCAAGTCCTTTCTTTTCATTTTGTTGAATGCGCCGACTTATTCTTTCTTGAATTCTTTATTGTTCTGCCACCTACGTTTTGAACCAATTGAAAATGATTTGGGTTGGCATGGAAGGGGTTGCCTTTTCGCGAAAAGGAAGCCCGTAGTGTAACGAGTGGTCCATCCAGCATACCATACTGCGTGCAACTTTCAATGCAGTCCTTTGCCTCATCCGCAATTCCTGATGAATGAAATCTTTGTTGTCTCGGATTTGCCAGATGAACTGCCGTTGTGCGCTTTGTCGTCTTTGTGCTGTTCGCCTGAGGTCTCCAGCTGATTCAAGAGGCTCTTGTCCGGCATTGAGGAGTATTCAATGCTTGCACCGCTCAAGTTAACTTGAGGCAGAGAGTCTGGGCTCGGCGCTGCCTTCAACGTACACTGCGGGAATAGCAGCGCTGGAGATGATGCCATCATTTGTGCCCAGGCGGCTTTGATCTAAGCATGCTGCCAGAATTCATGGTTTGACTTCATTGGGCCTTTGTAGTTGCAATTCAAAGTTGAGCGAATGCTTTTTCAAAAGAAACAGCTGTTGATGCCAGTTTGGTTCGCCGACAATATCATTTGGCTCTCAGCAAAGGCCTGCCTGGCATTGTATGACTATGTATAAGTTACAAGCTGTTGCCAGACAAACAGACAGACAGAGACACAGATAGAGTCAACCAAGCAAAGTTGGTGTGGGGTCCCTGAGAGACCCTGTTCTTGCTGGTTCCCTTTTGTCCCAGACATGTCGTCCTTTCAATGCATCAACTTGGTGCTGCTTGCTGAACAGGTTGTCAAAACTCGCAGAATTTGGGAGATTTAGTGCTTCTCGGCAGCATAGTGAGCTTTGCCTCCGTGCACTCAAATCCAAGTTGAGTGGTGCTGTGATGTAGCAGTTCAGGTTTTCCTTTGAAATGATGACAGAAGTAGCTTCGGGCTTGAAAGCCCCAAGTGCTCAGATCTCAGCATCCACACATGTTTATGCAAAAAGCAGCTGTTCAAATCGACCATCGCTTTCCAAGGCGATAGCACTGTGGCATTGCAGCGTGGCTGCCAGTGGTCAGAAGCCAGAGGCGAACTTAGCAGCGTGATGAACGGACTCTGAATCACAGCGAAATTAAATCCATCCTCATGTCCAACACAGGCATGCGGCATTGCCTCACTTGGCCCCTGCCTAGCCCGAGTCTTGAGAACAGATACTTTTTGCATATTTGCATCTTTTTGCAGTGTTTAAAGTTTAGTTCAGAGTTAAAGTCTTGCAGAGCCGCAGAGGCGCGATCAGCTTTGCCCAACTTACACTGTCAGGCTGGATTTGCAGCCTGGAACAATAGCTGTCTGGATGGTAAATGAGCACCACTTTGCCGGCACACCGTGAGGCCCATGACTTCTCCCTTTCCCGGGAGCGTCTACTGAAGCACCTTTGCAAGGTGCTTCACAGTGCTTCAGACGCTGTGGCAAGTAGGAGACAAGCACCGCGGCTTCGAGGTTTGTCCGCAACGGCCATCGGTAGAATTCTTGGGTGTTCAAGCCTCAGACTGTCGCTGCCAAAATTCTGATTCACATCTTCAAAAACTTGATCCCTGCGAATTACAATCCATCGTGGAACAGAAATTTGTCCTCTGGTTCTAAGCACGGTCGCCATTTGAATAGGCTAGGTCACGCAGCACGCACCGTCACGTTTTTGGGAGCCATGGCGGATTTCCGGACCTTTTGGTTGGCCTTGTGCTTGGCTTCAGCTTGGGGCTATGACAATGGAGCAAAGAACTCTCGCAAGCCGCCACTGGGCTGGTCCAGCTGGGTGGGACTTGGTCCTCAATGGCCGGGACCAGAAGGTCAGTCTCCAGTCTTCGATTTTTGTGATGAAACCAGTGTGAAGCTCTCCGTGGATGCCTTTCATTCCGTCGGATTATATGATGCTGGCTACCGGCATTTCCACTTGGATGACTGCTGGGCGGACTTGGAACGCAATGCATCAGGATTTTTGCAGGCCGAAAGGGATCATTTTCCCAATGGCATGAAAGCCATTGTGGATTATGCGCACTCTAAAGGTCTCACCTTTGGCCTTTATACTTGCGCTGGTACTCAGACATGCGTAGGAGGCCGTCCAGGTTCCAAGGGTCATTTCCGCGAGGATGCTGCAGTCTTTGCAGAGTGGGGTGTCGATGTGGTGAAGATGGATTGGTGCCATACAGAGGGCATGGACCCTCAGGAGACTTACACCCAGTTCTCCAAAGAACTGAATCGAACAGGACGGCCCATCCATTTTAACATGTGTGAATGGGGTAAGGATGCTCCATGGAAATGGGGTCCGAAAGTTGCACAGTCCTGGAGAGCGACTGGGGATCACACTCCCATTTGGGAAGATACCAAGAAAATTATCGCAGAGAGGACCCAGATTCCGGTGGATGAGTCGGGTGGCTCATATGCCTGGAATGACATGGACATGTTGGAAACCGGGAACTACAGGCAGGCTGCGCATGCGAATGGAAAAACTGGAAACATGACTGCAACTGAGTATCAGACCGAATTCAGCATGTGGGCCATTCTCGCATCTCCCCTGATTGTCACCACCCCTTTGCTGAACTGCTCGAAGACTGATCAGATTGCTGGCAACTTCACTCCTGGCGCTTGCAGACCTTCCATCACACCCTTGCAGAAGAAGATCCTTTTGAATGAGGAGGTCATTGCGATTAATCAAGATGACACTCCAGCTGGTCGTTTGCTCAAGGATGGTGAATGGATGATCTATGGCCGAAATCTGACTGATGGATCGATGGCAATTGCCTTTTACAATCCGTCCGAAGTTGTTGCAAAGGTCAGCCTTGTGACTCGTCGAATTCTGCACATATTTGTTGGCCAACCAGAGCACTCAAAACTAAAACCCCAAACCCAACATTGGGATTGCAAGAGCATTTCTGGTAAGAGACCGTTTTCTTCCTGCAACTGAGGACTTCTCTTTGCTGGGTTGGCCAGCTGGAACAACGGCGACAGTGCGGGACCTTTGGGCAAAGACGGACTTTCCCGTGAGCAAGGACCGCTTCCCTGTGAAAGACTATCAAGACGTGGAGGCGCACTCTACGCTGCTGCTCCGACCTCAGTCACATTGCGAGCAGGCGATACTTAAAGGGTTCCCATTGTCTTGCAGTGAAAATGGGCTTTGCACGCATGTTCGGTCCAACATGCCTGGCAGCATCACACTTTATTCCCTGCCTATTCAACCTCCTCTGGCAATGAGTCTTGAACTTTCCGCTTTCCTATCAGAAAGTTGTTTATCAAGCCTGGAGTGCTGTTGCACTGCCAACTTCTGCCACTTTACAGTGGACACTATTATCCTGCTGTTTCTGTCCTATCTCCCCCTTTCGCAAATCAATCTGATTTGGCAGCTTTTCAGGCCATACAGGCTAATTTGCTTCGCTTTGCAGCAGAAGGATCTGACCTCCTCCTCTTTGTAATTTTCTCTCCTGCCTGTCTAGATGTGCAAGAAACAAAAGCAACTCTGTGGAATGTAGCGGCGAGTCATGTAGGTACCCAGCAGGAAAACAGGGTGAATGTCCAAAGTCTAAAGCCAGTCAATGCAAAACAACTTGTCCACTGAATTGAGTAAGTGGCAGTTGCTGTACTTTATCGTCAAGGAAGTTGATTGGAGTCAAAAGCACACCGCGGTCTGTTGGGGCTGGGAGAGGTTGACTAGTGCAGCATCTGGAATCTTCGCTGTTTCTGAGGTGCAGAATCAAAAAGGAATCGGAGAAGACATGGATCTCAGTGTGAGCACTGGAAGTTTTGCTCCAGGCTCAAAAGCAGCCGCTTTAGTATGTATGTAGGCGATTGAGCTGAAAGCCAAAAGAAGCTGCAAAAGGAACTGGTCCATTCAGTTCAATGCACAGTTGGGATACATATATATATACATATATATACATATATATATATACATATATATATATATATACATATATATATATATACATATATATATATACATATATATATATAAACATATATATATATAATATATATATACATATTATATATATATATATATATATACATGGGATATCCTAGAAGCCGTGCAAAGTCTCGATCGGATCTATTTCTCAGCAACATTCAGCAACAGACCTGTTGTTTTGAAATTTCAAGCCTCCTAAACTGAACCGAGTGGCCCTTGAGGTTTGGCTGGACATCGACTGCAAGATCAACCTGCAGTCATCAGTGCAACTTGTGGTTAAAAAGTGTGGCTGCTTTTGTGTGAGGTTGCAGCAGAAAGAAAGTCGTGGTTCCATGCTGGCTGGAACAGTTGCTCATTTTTCCTCCAAATGCAGCAAAGAGTTCTCGTTTCACTGAGGGGTGTGGGGATTGGACCGTGTTCGCCTTGATCTCCATTTGTGTGTTGCAACTGTCTACAACTGCTGGCAACGTTTGCTGCCTCCAACTGTTGTAACCGCTGCCACTGGGGTGCTTTTTTTGCATGAAATCATGTTTGCATGGCAGGCGCAATAAGTCACCAAAGGTAGCCGCAGCTACCAGATAGCCTCGATTCTATGCACTTCAGTACACGAACTGTATTGTCAGATTGTTGTGAGGGGCCCATAATTCCAACGATATTCTTGGGCAGGTCTGTTGCAGGCGCAGAGAAATGAGTTTGAGAGTCAGCTACATAACCTTTGGAAGTGGCATTATGCTCCAAAGCACTTTTTATTTCATCGTATCTTACTATGTAAATTGTAAAACAACACATTTACATATAATTATATCAAGTTGTACGTGCCCTTGTTTTGGTCGTCCACGTGTGCTTGCGCAAGTACCGGCTTCAGTGGTTGTGCCGGCTAGTGGCTACTTCTTGTCAATTTGTGGGCAGGTGCAGTACTGCGTCAACATTGTGTAGTTTTACTTCCGCTTTCCGAAGCGCCGAGGCTTGTGTCCAACCGAAGTACCCCCCAAAGAGTATCTCACAGGTGTGTCTCACAAGACCTACAAGCATGTCCAGCAGAGTGTTTTCCAAGAGCATTCAAAAAAAATGTGTCAAGAGGGTCGTCCAAGAGTGTCTTAAAAAGAGTTCCACAGCCCATAGCACCACAGAAGTGTCCCACGAAAGTGTCCTTCTGATTTTTTTTCCTTATTCAGAAAAGCTGAGCTTCATGAGCTTCTTACATGTAAGACATAGGATTAGCGCCCGGAAGGCGATGTGTGTTGTGATGGGGTGGAAGCGCTGAAGTGAGCCTTAAAAAGCTGTGAGCTGAGACGCGTTGCAGTTGAATCTAAGCTGGTGCACGGTGTGACAGTTTATCCAGGTGATTTGTCTTTGAGCACCAGTTGGTCAAGGGCATGAGGGCTAAATCAAAGATACAAGGAGAGAAGACATCGCGAGAGCCACCATTGCACTGCCTATTATAGGCTCATTAGGTTTTTTTTGCATTGAACAACTGAGACCTTGCTCGGTGATCTTTGCGTTCCGTCGCGCAGATGCGCAGGGGCCTTAAAATTGATTCCAGCCCCTTTCAAAGAAGAAATAGGTGGATATATGATGATATAATGATATAGGTCCTAGCATTGAAAGCTTAACAGAGATTTTCGCACTAGCGGCCTGAGGTTCAATTTGTAATTAGTTTTCACCGTTTAGTTCTTCTGTTACATAATGCAAATTGCCATCTTTATTTTGTGCAATTTCGGGGGTGTCAGCATTGGATCACGGCTAGGACTTTCTTTTCCACAGCAAAAGTCTTGTTTATTTATTGTTTGTTTGTGCTTGGGTTCGTATGTTTTCGTAGTTGACACACACACACATTTCACCAGCTCCCAGAAGGTTCGTGTCAGGTTCAAATTTTGACATGGAAGGCTTCTCAAAAACGCGACACCATGCGTTCTTTTGGCCTGTGCGTTTGTGTCAGGCCAACCGGAGGATTTTTGGAGTTTACCCTGCATCAAGGTTCTCAGGCTCCAGTGTGGCAAGAGAATGGCACCAACACCCCAATTTTGTTTTTGCTCATGCCTTGTATCAGATGTGTTGAAGACAGAACGCGGGAGTCAAGGGGGTTCTTAATTTTGTTTTAATCGTTTTTTTTGAAAGGAAACCTCACGATGGTGGGGTTCGTCGCTTTTGACAAGCTGTGTCGCTCCGCTTCAGGCCCTTGTAGGAAGAAGACCGAGTGCCCCAGGCAGCCATCCGGCAACTTTGAGATGTTGGGCCCTCGTTAAGTTTGGCCGATACTTGCTATGCAGAGAGACACCGGAGGTTGTGTCGGAAGATCATTGACATAGTACATGACTTCTTGTAAGGGCCACTGGTGCTTGGGTTTGCAATTCATTTTTGGATGTGGCAGCCGTGCTCCTCAAGGTGCGAGCCGATCCCAACAGATTTGATTGCAAAGGCGAAGCTTCCCACGTGGCAGCAAGGTGGCATTTGGAAGGAGTGGCAAAGCAACTCATCAAGGCATAAGCTGATGTGCATTTGCCAGTGGCTTGCTCAGGGCGGGTTGCAGCTTGGACCTCTGCACCATGGGCCTCTGCAAAGCTGAGGGCCCAGCCGCAGTCGAATGCTTAGAGAAATTTCCAAAAGCAACCAGGTGAGGCACAAAGCGTGCCCACATTTGGAAACTTCTTCGGGTGATGCTGGACCAAGGTACATTTTCAATCACGAAGGCACTCAGCAATTCGCCTTGAAGGCAGCACCGAATACATCCCAGAATTTCCCATTTTTTTTTTTGCACGGCCAGAAGTGCAAGCGAGTCTAAAGTGGCGTATTTGCAAGTGACGCGTGCAACCCGGAGCGACTGGCAGCGTTGACCGACACCACACTCCTGGTGTTTTTAACTCGCGCATGGTTGCAGCGTTGTTGCAGGCTGCGTGGATACAAACAAGACTGTCAACCGCCTGGGCGAGGTTTTTTTTGCATCTTCTGATGCTGCCCTTGCTGTGCCACGTTTTCTTCACCTTACGAACTGTATCAAGACCAGTCAGCGGCGCCAGCGGTGCTCTTCCTCAGAGCCTGTGCCAAACTGATGTTGGAGCTACAGGCTCGGCCATGGAAATACATCTTGCAGTGGCTTTCTAGCAGGCTTTTGCACAATGAAGAAAACGATTTGTTCGGGGAGCCATCCAGCGCGGCTGTCATTTTGTTTCGCTTGTGCTTTGGGCCTGTTTTCAGAGAACGGTTTCTGGAGGTGAGGCTTTGGGCATCGCGAAGCGTGCGCGCTAAGGCTAGGGCTCTCCTGCTATGCTCTCCTATATAGGAGAGCATAGCAGGAGGAACATTGCTCTACTGACCCTCATGTTCTTCGACTGTTCCAAATGCAGCTCAGTGTGGCAGTGGCCTTGGCTGTTGTGGAGAATGGGGCGTCAAGAGCCCGGAGCATTGCTGCATTGGGCTGGTCGTCCAGGCCGAGCCGCCCATGGAGGCACTTAGGAGCCTCTGCAGTGAGATGAAGCCATAGTCATAGCATGATAAGCTGAGGACACGACTTGAAGAATTGCAGTCAGATGACTGCAATTCTTCAAGTCGATGTCAGAGCAGAAGTCATTGCGCGACGAGCAAAGGAAGTTGACAGAGTTGCTGAAGGAGTTGGTCCAATCTAGAGGCAGAAAGGCCCGGCCCATGCAGTGGGGCCACCACCAGCTGCACCAGCGCTTATGGGGCCAGCACTGTGGGGTCAGCCAAGCACAGCACGGGAGATCCCCCACAACTTGAGTTCGATCCGAGCCTGACAGTTGCCGTCCAGCCACTGTTGCTGCCACCGTTGCATGAACTGTGCTAGTGTAGTGATGCGTTTCATTCAAGAAATTCCGAATGTGAGAGAAACAAATAGCCGATGTATCCATCTGGATGTATCCATTGTGGCTCGACTCATGAAGATTCGGTGACTCAATGGGAACTTTTGCAAGGCCTGGGTCCTCAGGGGTGCACAACGAAATTTGTTCACTTGTTGTTGTACCCATGGTTGGATTTAGATATTTTAGATGGATTTAGTATCATTCTGAATCATTCAGCAGATATACTTATTATATAGATGAGTTAGATGAGTGCAAATGAATATGAACTTATGAAAAATTCATGTCTTATGATTTGATTCATTCTCCCACGCTCAAAAACGCTTTCTGGTTTGCTCCGTCATCCCTGGTTTTCCTTCAGTAGCCGTTTTCCCGCAGGTAGCCGGGAACCGCAAGCAACCGCGAAGATTGGGGGAACCTTTGCGGCCATGGGGCCGAAAAATTGCCACAGCCCTGGTCTACTGCAGCAGTAGTTTCTCCCTGTGGTTTATGGTGATTAGACTTGATGTATCAAGTCTTGGTATATGGATGGATCTGGTTTGAAACCTTGAATATATAATCTTAGAAGGTGATTGCAATTCCTTGCAGATAACATCGCCAGCAATCAACAACACTTCCATGGTGGTTGAATGGCTTTGAAGTCGAACATATTTCTGCACAAACTGCAGACAAGAACAGAACCGACACTAGACCCACATGCATGGACTTACAGAAGCACATCATGCATTCACATGACAGGCTTGATTCCCCCAAACCTGACTTGATCCACGCTGTGAACTTGGCCCTTTTAGCATGCCGAAGAATTTGAAGCGTCCTGCCAGTGTTGTCTCGGAACCTGTTGAAGAAGCGGACGGCGAGTCTTCTAAAAAGCAATGCTCGGCAACCGAACCCCTGGCATCTCCAGAAGTCGACAAGAAGTTGAAGGAGATGTTGCTGGACTGGATACAAGATCATAATCATCATGAATGAATGTCTTCATGGCAGTTTTCGTTCAAGTAAACACATTCGACATCAGCAATCAGCCATCATCAGCATTTGTGTCCGTTACAGACCTGTTCCATTTTGGTCAGCCCATGCTGACCCGTACTGATCCGTGCTGTGAATCTGCAAGGCTTCTGTGCCTCAGCTCTGGCCTGGCGAAGAGCTATGCTTCCCAGGTGGAAGCCTTGGCAGCTGCGGCTGCACAACTGATGAATGCCTGGGATCTTTGGAGCCTTAGCGGATAACTGGCATACCTGGGATAGCTTGAGAATTCGGAACAGGGAGTCCGTAGATATCAAATAGATAACAATAGGCCTCAGCAGCAATCAATGGGCGTGTGAGAAATGTCTATCTACACAAAATTAGTATATTATAGTATATTGTATAATATAATATACGAGTAGTACCGCACAAGGCGCTGGCTGAAGTAGGACACTATAGGAGAGGTGAGTTGTTGTGATGCATGGATGGCAGAGCGAATCCTCTGATGGACAGGAAGGTGGTTGGAGTTGTGCTTTTTTGGAGTGCTTGCAGTGGTTGCAGTGGTCACCTCGCCCACAACTGCTGGATGTAGTGTGTTTCAGTGCAGCTGTAGGTGTAGCGTAGGGGAGTTGTAGTTGTAGTGAAGTGTAATTAGTGTAGTTGTAGTTGTAGTTGTGGTGTGGTGTAATGAGTGTAGTGAGATGAAATGTAGTGTAGTGTAGTGTGCTGTAGTGTAGTCTAGTGTAGTGTAGTGTAAAGTAGAGTAGTTGTAGTGGTAGCTGCAGTTGGAGTTAGTGTAGTGTAGTGTAGTGTAGTTAGTGTAGTGTAATGCAGTGTAGTTGTAGTTGTAGTTCTAGTTGTAGTTGTAGTCTAGTGTAGTGTAGTGTAATGTAATTAGTGTAGTGTAGTCTAATGTAGCGCAGTTGCAGTTTTAGTTGTAGCTGTAGCTGTAGTAGCAATAGTAGTTGTAGTTGTAGTTATAGTTGTAGTGTAATTAGTGTAGTATGCTGTATACTGTAATTAGTGTAGTGTAGTGTAGTGTAATCAAGATTTTTCTTCATTTGCATTGATTGCGTGTAGTTTTTGCTTTGGTGTGTGTTTTTTTCCTTGCTTGCAGGACTGGTGGGTCGATCAGCATGGCGCCTCCACCTGGCATGTACCGGCGAAGCTCTGGTACAAGGCCAAGAGGAACACCGACTGGGTGCAGGAGCCTCTTTCCAGCCCAGTCGGTGTTGAGGATCTTCTTCGCCACGTTACTTGCTTGCATTATTCACCCCGCTTCGCGTGGGGTGGCCGCCCACACCGCAGGTTTATTTCGGTCCGTGAGAGGGGCTAAGGGTGGTTTTCCCCCGTGGGCGCTCTTCAAGCTAAGAAGTTTCAATAAGAAATCCTTCCAAAACATTGTTTTTGACAGTGTTTTTCCAATGTTTCCAGTCAAACAGACGGTAATTTACACGTTTTTTGCCATAAAGGCAGTAAA
>Ga0126342_10000790_pt1 | contig 38952 bp, 31 predicted proteins | sample Cyp1metagenome_FD_92528 | JGI IMG/M metagenome (GOLD analysis project Ga0126342, IMG submission 92528) | Coral microbial communities from Lord Howe Island, Old Settlement Bay, Australia - Cyphastrea 1 metagenome | ecosystem: Host-associated > Invertebrates > Cnidaria > Coral ...
ACTTCCCTTCGTCACCACTTCCCTTCGTCACCACTTCCCATCGTCACCACTTCCCTTCGTCACCACTTCCCTTCGTCACCACTTCCCTTCGTCACCACCCGTCATTATCACCACCCTTCATCACAGTCAATTCCACTGCTTCTTATTCTTTTGTTATGTATTGTTATGTTATGTATTGTTATGTGATCTACCACCCTGCATCATGTCAAGTCGCAGAATTCTATTTGTCCGTAACACGGAAGTATTGCTTCCCAACTTCCTTTGATAATGTTAATATTAGGTCAATCTTGGATGAGTCAAAACTAAGCCTTTGGTCTTTTGGTATCAATGTGATTATCTACGTTCGCACTCGCAAAAAAATTGGTCCATTTTTTGCAGGATCTAAGGTTGGCCATGAATATGCATTATCCTGATTAATTCTATATATATATGAGGGAAATGTCGTCAGGATGGACACCCTGCCCGGGATGAGTTTTTCCGTGCCCGGATTGACCACTGGGCTATGAAGAACATGAGGGGATAACCATCAATCAATGAGGTTTCCTAAGTCGTAGGGAAATGGGATGAAATGGGGCTACCCCCAAACTCATCCATGTCAATGGTAATTATGTTCCATGAAATAAAGCATCAATGGGGGTAGCCACTATGGAAAACCCCATTTTGAGTACCAGAGGATCACTTTTTGGGAATGCGGAATGCCCTAATCAATCAAGCAGAACAATCCGAGGGTGACACTACTTGGGAGTATTGAAATTGTTGAATCTGAGACCAATGACAATTTTTGTGGGTTGAAGTGCTGAGCAACAACTTTTGCTTTAAAAATCAGTCCCGCTTGATATTACTTCAATCCCTGCTCAATTGTATGTCTCACACACCACAAGTTTCTGGCCCCTTCTAGAGCAAGTTCTGGTTGCGTTAACTACGCAGTAGACAGGTCTTGGTGCCTGATTATCAAGGAATCCTCAGTATATACTACGGAGATACTGCATGAACAAGTGCAAGGAAAGGGCTGGTTTCGATAATATATTAAAAAAACGGTATCAGTATGATGATTAATATTCTGAATTATTCTAATCCAATTGTAATGTTCATGACAGTACCATTTTAGAGTAATGTGGTTAAAACAATAATCAACCATCCCCCAAACCACCATTTTTATATATTTTCATAGGTGGTATAAACAATTCCCAAATGGGTAGTTTTGTTATTGTTTTAACCACATTATTATGAATCATCATCACTGGTTGGCATAATCCGTGATTCTCAAAGCCTGGGCATTTCATTCGGATGGGTTCTGCGGGTCCGCCGAAGGTGCTACATGCAAGAACTGCGGGGGTGCCCATGTTATTGCGAAAGATGATTGGCAGAAATTGGAGTTGATGAAATTGAGATTAAAGCTGCTTTTTCTACTAGGAAACTAAGTGGAAGCATAGTAAATATAGTAAATCGGGCATCCAGATCACCATTGACTACGGTAAATCCATCAGTGAATGGGCCATCATAGCTGCCATAGCTTCCATAGCCAGGATCGTGCAGCGAAACTGCCAACGCCCTGTTGGTTGACTACGGATTATGGATTATTATCGATTATATTCACCAAATATTGGGGATGATCATGATTAACAATATATGGGGGGATTATCATGATTCTTTACATGGGAATCTGTTTTACACAAGCTGTATTTTTCGGAATGACAGAAGGTTTTGAACACTGCTGTGGGGTTAGTTAGCCCAGTTATAAATGACAGAACCCCGTTGGAGGACTTATGATTCCCCTGGTTGCTGACCAGTTTATTGTAGACTATTGTTGTTGTATCCAGACTCAATGCTGAGATGTTGTATCATGCTTCATCCGAGGATTTGTAGTCAAGTGTTTCCTCCGGAGTGCATAATTGGTCCACTTCATGTTGCTGTCCCCTTTCAAAACCTCTTAATTGACACTCCTGAGGATTTGGTTCTCGGCTTCTCTACATGTACTACATAGGTTTCAGCATTTCTTTTTGAGTCCCTTCTCTTCGGGGCTTTTTTCTGGGCTTGGTTTGCCCTGCAAAGTAGCTATTGTTGGCCAAATCCTGGCTTAAAAGTTGCTCACATATCATATTTTCCGACGGTAAACATGCCAAGTTTCTGGTAAAAATCACTGACCAGCTGAGTGGTGACAAGGTGGCGAACGGCCAGCAGGTGGTGTTGAAGGCAGGGTAACTGGGCCAGGTATTGGGGCCAGCATGCTGACCTGGGGAGCTACTTGGGCAGCTGAAAATGGGTACAATCATTGGTAATAACATGTAATAACATGTAATAACATGTAATAACATATAATAACCAATAAATCAATTAGCTCCAGGGCTCAAAATAGGTACAATAGGAAGAACCTGTAATAACCGTTTTTTTTAGTTTTAGAAGTTGGGATAGCCCTTTTTTCGCCATGGCCACCATGGCGGTCCCGCCTGGTGTTAGTTGGTGATAATAAACCTGTGCTAATGGTTAACCAATTAATGGAAAATAAATGTAATGGCAGTTGATCATAACCAGTGTTAAATGGTTAATCATTTCGAAACCTGGTGTTAGTTGATTAATGGAGTATCCAAAGTTAATGGTTAATCGTGCCCAATGGTACACCAATGGTACGGTTTCCAATGTTAGTTGAAAAACACCGTGCCCTTTGTGGTTAGTTGGTTTATCCAAAGAGCTGGGATACTCATGGAATCTCATGGATACACGATATCTACCAGAAACCGTAGTTGTGGTATGTTATAGCAGTGTGCATTTCATCTAAACCAACTGAGCCAAGGCTTAGTAGTAGCACCAACCGTACGTCGTACGTCTTTGTCTGTTTAGGCTGGTGGTTTGAAACATGGCGAAATCACCAACCGGATGACTACCAGAACTATCAGTTTTTTTTTGTGACCATCCCCAACTTTCATCCTGTACAATTTTAGTTTTTGATGTGTTTTTGCTAAATAGAGAGTCACCACAACCAGAAAAGCAGGTCATTCAGAAGACCTTCTTCGCCATTCCGGGCGAAGAGCATCCTGGCAGAAGCTGCATGCTATGTGGGGCTCCTGCATGTGGGGCTCCGAGCCGATAGGTAAGTAACATTAGGTGACCAAATGAATGTGGATTTAATCTCGCTTAATATTTTGGTAAGTGATATGTGTTGGCTATGTTTTAAGAATCCAATATCACCATAGCCGATCAAACAATGTGGATTTTAAGCAGTGAGGATACTAGTGATAGACACGGTCTGGGGGAGCATGTTCAATCTGTTTTTTTCACTATTTTGGGAAGCCAATTCAATAAATCAACCAGTGTGCATTAAAAAAAGGGTTTTACATGTACAACATTGGGGATACAAGCAGCAACACCTGGGAATACAGTACTGATATAAATGACCCGCCAGTAAATTAACGGGTCGCGACCGTGGGGCCCAATATTTTTCCCACGCGAGGAAGGACTGGAGAAGAAATGCTGAGCTGATGTTGAAGCTGAAGAGAAGTCGCTTCATCTGCGAGATCTATGGCATTTTTGAGGATAAGACGTCCTACTACGAAGCTCGTCTTGAATATCACCTGGGCTTTGTAGACAGTGGTTGGTCTGTTGGGGTTCAAGATGCTAACTAGGTCAATCGTAGATGGGTACTTTGATCCTTTAGTCTTTTGGTATCAAAGGGAATATCTACGAACCAGCAAAGAATTTATTTTTTTGCAGGGTATCTAAGATTGGCAATGCTAAAAGGAATACAATAACTATCTCATCGAAAGTCCATGAGTGGTTGGTGCTTTCATTTTGTTCAACCATATTTGGAAAGATTATGAAGATCGACTAGTATGACTAGCTGGTTGGTGGTTTGGAACTAATATGTTTCAGAGTGGTTGAAACCACCAACCAGCTAGTATGCTGATGAAATCAGGGAGTTGTACCCACCCATTAGATGAGCTTCCTGTATGTTTATTCTTAATATCTGTCCCATACCTGCTGCATTTGCGGGACATGGTCCCCAAAAACTTCACTCTCATTACAAGCTGCATCATGCGGTTTTTCTGGAGGGAGTTTGGACGAAATCAGCGCAATTAGGCCGCCTTTTGCAGTTGGGGAGCCCTTGCTGCCTGTGTAACAAGGAGTTCAAACGCACCCATAGCTGCAATGTCCTTACACAAGTAGCTTTGTTATGGCTCAATGGCCTTGACACAATCGACAGGGGCAGACAAGCACTGATATGCACGGTATGCCTTCAAAGCTTTGACCAAATCTCTGCCTTGCCACACCTACGTGATAGCCACAATATGCCTGGAACCTGGGAGTGATGCTGCTTGCCGACACTGTGGGGCCACGTTTCAAACCGATGGCCTTCGTCAGCACATCATGAGTGCCAGATGCCTGTGACCAAGGGACCTCAGAAGAGATGGACCAGGATTCTACACAGTGCTTGCGCGATAAGCTTGAAAACCCAACAGTGAACCTAAGTTTCATATCTTCAGAGAACTTACATTCTATCGGAATTTGGGAAGCCCAAGGCTAGCCCGTTTGAATTTCCACCAAGTAACAGCATCTGTTGTGCACATCAGGGATTGTCTATAGTCTATAGATGTCTATAGCAGCTGGGTTTGCCAAAACATTCATATGCGTGTATACATTTACAGTAGCCCCCAAAAAGATAGAAACGTAGGGCCTTGCCCTCCTCCATTGTGTTAGGCGGTTTTGCAATTCCCATGAATACTAGTGCGTTATATCCGCCTGATCAACCCAAGAGTTATGCAAGGCAAATGCGCGTCAACTTGGCTATCTAGGGACCCTCACCTTGCAGGATGCTTCTGAGGGTCCAATCTGGTTGGTGGTTTGGAACCATGAAATTTTTTTTGACTTTCCATTCAGTTGGGAATGTCATCATCCCAACTGACGAACTCATATTTTTCAGAGGGGTAGGTATACCACCAACCAGTATACCAACCAGAAACATCTGCCACAGTCAACTTAGTGAAATGTATTGTTGGTAGTAACAATACGCCCAGACGATTCGACTTGCCCAACATCACTTTTAGGGTTTTAGAGTTTTTGGGCTTTTAAGTGTTTAGCATGTTTTTTTTTTTTGATTTTTGCCATGGTTTCTAGATTCTGATGGTTTAGGGTTTACGGCTTCAGGGTTTGCGGACAGGTCCCCTACCTGTGCTTTTCAGGAATGCAAGAATGACCCATATACTTTACAGTGTCTTGAGAGTGCCTCCGGCAAAACGATGTGTTTAGTCGTAAGAATACAGGAAGCCCCAAATTTGGACACAAAAATCAACATCCACCAATTTATATATAATTATACAATATATACTTACTAGCGCTCATATTATTACATATTTACATCCGGTAAACTCACCACTATTGCTGGTACCATCCCAAAGAAAATCCAGCCCCACGGGGCACATTCAGCACCATTCTGAGGTGAGCATGGAGAAAGTCACAGGACAAGACCTCTATGAGGTGCTCAGTGTCAGGGACGTCCCTAAGTATTGTTAAATGGAGGTTTCCTAAGTCATGGGGGTACCCGTAAATCATCCAGTCATTAGACTCCATCCTTAGTATTGAATCATATTGAATCTAATGGTATTGTGGATCCCCCATTTTAAGAAAACCCCGAAGTTGAGTGACATATGAGTTAGGAACACAATAGCCTGGTTGATTGGTTAATGTGTTGGGATTCATACTGCCGCTGCTTATTGGGGATGGTGATAACCCGTACTGTACGAGAGAAGCCGTTTTCAACCAACTGCAGTAATTTTTAATGGCTCATATGAGCCATGGTCAAATGGTCATCGATCCATCAATTGGAATTTATATTTCTTATCTTACCTTATCTTGTCTTATCTTACTGTCTTACTTGTATCTTATCCTTTCTTATCGTATTTTATCTTATCTCTCTATCTCTCTATCTCTCTATCTCTCTATCTCTCTCTATCTATCTAATTATCTATCTATCTATCTATCTATCCATCCATCCATCCATCCATCCATCCATCTATCTATCTATCTATCTATCTACAGTATCTATCTATCTATCTAGCTCTATCTATCTAGCTCTATCTATTTGAATCTATCTGAATCTATCTGAATCTATTTGAATCTATCTGAATCCATCCATCCATCCATCCATCCATCCATCTATCTACCTATCTATGTATATATATATATATAAGCAAAGTTTTTTAAGTCATAAAAAAGGTGCTGATTGGGGGTTCAGCATTTTTGTGGCTTTGCCAATTCTTTGACCATCTTCGACAGGTGCTTACTGGGAAAGAACGTTTGTGTGAAGATGATCAGAAGGACCTGGGACTGGAAGTGGTCATCCAGGGCTAACGGTGGGAGGATCATTCCGAAAGACTATCACCAGGGCTCTAAGGCATCTCTAAGGCATCTCTGGAACCATTACCTGGGTTTGTTTAGTCGGTGATTTTGTTATTTTCCCAATGGACAATCCACCATTTGGGGAATCCATAGTGAATATTTTTTATTTTTTGGGGACCCCTTAAGCAAATCCAAGATTAGTATGATCATTCTTGGGAATCCATGTTTCAGGTTACATGTTGAATTTAGGAGGTGTAATTTCGCTAAATGTGACGGGCTCTATGGCTTTGGCTCATGAACAATCATGGGTATTTTTATGGGAAATGATCTCACAGCAGGCTTATTCCAGGTTTGGGACTTAAAACCTATAACCTATAACTGGACTGGTTGGTGGTTTGGAACCATGGAATTTTGAATGACTTTCCAATTCAGTTGGGAATGGAATAATCATCCCAACTGTTACTCACTCCGTGATTTTTCAGAGGGGTTAGCAGCAACCACCAGAACCGGTGGAATCTTCGGCTCCGGGATTATCCGAAGATATAGCAGATAGAATGCCAGAATAGAATGTCTGAAGATTATACCATATATATATATATATTCCAGATGATATGTCAGAAACTATGACAAGTAAGTGTCAGGGTGGGGATCACTCGAAGTAAAGTAATTTGGCACAACTAAACCTTCAGATTGAAAAACAAACTGTCCAACAAATTGAGCAAATATCTTTCAAAACCAGCATTTTTTGTGAATTCTGATGACGTCACCACGATGTCGCCAAGCTGGGGATGGATCCAAACTGCGCGATATCTGATGCAAAAATGCCAATCCTAGCATCCCGAAATTTCCCCCATATGATCCCCCAAATGAAGAGCTCTGGAGGTATTTACTATTAGCTGGATGGGATTGTTGAATAGGGTATTTGGCTTTTGATATGGAGGTTTCCTAAGATGCAAGGCTACCCCAAATCAGCCAAGTCAGCCAGGACCATTTTAGTATACCAGGATCGCCCATTTTAGGAAACCCCATGGGTCCATAGGTGGCAATGATTCACCGTTTTGACTCGGAATCCCCAATTCCTTTGAAACCCTTGCTGGCTTGGGGTACCCCCAGGTTAGGAAACCTCCAAATACAACATTAATCCCCTTGGTAGTAGGTGATTGGGGAATATGAGCCATTGTACACACATATTAAATCATATTAATATATATATATACATATATATATAACCCATAATATATATATATAGTTCAATATGTATATATACAATATATATACATGTGTATATATATATAGTTCAATATATATCTAACATGTACATATATATATATATTATATATATATAACCCGCATATAATATAATATATATATATAACCCCTATATATATTAACCCATGTTTCTGGGGTCTGTCCAACCTTTGCCCACTTTGAATTTTCATCGCAGGAAGTCATCCGACAGATCCTCTGTGGCATTCGGGACCTTCACTCCTCTTGCATCCACAGGTGCAGCATGGGAAGCCTAAGAAAACATGCAGAATTTAGATGATTTTGATGGGTGATAATGGGTTAATACTGGGCTATTAACGGGTTAATAGTGGGTTCATGATGAGTGATGAATGGATGAATAGTGAATTCATAACGAGTTAATCATATTTCAAATATTGGGATATATGATATATATATATATATCTATCTATATACATATGTATGTATATAATTCATTACACTGCATATAACTACGAATATGATAGTCGGCATTGTCCAGTCCAATGGGGCACCCACGGCGGGCAAAGGTCCGAATGCCAGATAAAACCAATGGGAGATCTTCAGGATCCTGAAATGGAGGTACTGTACCATATAAGGCCATATTTTGTGGGGATATTCCCTTACATAGCCCTTACATAGGCCTTTATATGGTAGGTACCTCCATTTTAGGATCCTGAAATTCCCGTTGATAAAAATGTCGGATAGAATGCCAGAAAAATTATAGATCAGAAGTAATGTCAGAAGTAATGTCAGTTGGTGGTGGTGGGGGTTGATACTGAGTGAATAATGGGTTGTCAATGGGTTATTTTTATGGGGTAATCAGAAGGATTTATTAGGATGTATCTACTGATATATTTGTATTGTATATACCCTCTGGTAAATTAACATAGACCCTGAACATTACCAATTTTTGGTGGAAACTAATCTTCCAACCCCTATCTGCCAGGGTCTATGTTAATTTACTGGAGGGTAAATAGTTGGGATTTTCCAACAATGGTACCCGGCGAAAGTCCCCGGCTGATTTTGACATCACAGTGACTTGGTCCCAACGTCACGCACTTGGGACCAGCCTTGCGATCGCTGGAGCCCATACAGCGTTTGAGCGTATGTGGCAATGAGTCAAAAGCTTGGTAGCTTGATAGCTAAGTTGGTGCAAATAACTCCAATAACTATATATGGTTTATGGTACTTATAACTATAGTTACTGGGCTTTATAAACCAACTTATAAATCTTATAACTGGTGGGCCTCACATCTTAGGTACCCCCAAATGGCTGGCTGGTTGGTGGTTGAAATATGTTTTTCATTGTTTTTTCCCATCATGTTGTGACTCTCACAATCCCAACTGACGAACTCAGATTTTTCAGAGGGGTAGGTCAACCACCAACCAGCTGGCTTATGGATGATTATTCTCCAAAATATGGTAGCAGGTTTTGACCCATCCCCATGTGAGGATGCCAATGAAATATGTCGGATGTCAGGAATTTCATGTCACTTTGGGGGCATCACCTGAAGGGAGTGTTCTATTCAAAAAAAGACGCAACATAATATTGTTGCATGGGATAATGATGGGATAATGATGGGATAATGATGGGATAATGATGGGATAATGATGGTTAGTACTAGGAAGATATGGTTAAATAGAACCATTAATAACCAATAAAGATGTAGTTAGTAATGGTTACTTGGTGGTTCATCTCACGAATCCTAAGTAGGTTTTAACCCTGCTGATTTCACGATAAGTACGCTACTGTATTCATCCACTGAAAACACTGGGGTGAACTAACCTACTGTAGCTACTTACTAGGTGGGATGAGCCACCAAGTAACCACAATATTGAGCCACCAGGTACTTGTAGCCATTATCAACCAAGTATTAATCCAATTATCCCAGATACACCTTTTACACCATCTATAAATCCTCATCATTAAACCCCATTCATAGCCTATGAAATCCCGAGGCCATTGACTATCTGCAGTTGACAGCTACTGGCTTACAACACCATTTAACTGAGATGTAACTATATCCATTATCATCCCATGTATAACCTGGTTGGTGGTTTTGGAACATGAATTTTATGAATTTCCATTCAGTTGGGAATCATGATCCCAACTGGACTTTCAGATTTTTCAGAGGGGTCAACCACCAACCAGTGTGCCATGGCACTGCCACTCTGGAACAACTCACCAACTTTTTGTCCGTTGCTTTCAACGAATTTCTGGAATTTCTGGCAGGGACATCAAGCTGGAGAACATCATGTTGGCGCGGGTGCGCAGGGGCGACATTTTTGCCCCTCGTCGTTGACTTGACTCGTCGCAACACGATGTTTCAAAGGCGGCCTGTTTTTTCACCAGCAGGTTGAAATTTCAACACTTACGAAGTAGCTTATGAGCCTGATTATAAGATGTTATAAGTGGGATAAGTAGGGTGAATCCACTTATAACTAAGGTTATAACCTACTTAGGATTCGTGGGATGAGCCACCAAGTAATATGCCAGAGTTGACCATCACATATGACAGTCAATGATTGGATTAGTTTGTTAAGAGTAAACTTGCAGCAAACGGTGTTTCGTTCTACCCCAAAGATTTTCGATTCCTGCGAACTGGCCTTTGATGTCTGGGAATTCCATTCCTAATGACATACCCTCCGGTAAACTGTCCCATAACCATGGAAAATCACCATGCTATTAATGGTAAATCAACTATTTCTATGGCCATTTTCAATAGCAAACTGTGAGTTTACCAGAGGGTAAACAGAAGCAAAAGAAGTTGGAGAAACGTTTTGGAACGTATCAGGAGCCTCCACTGGCCGGATTCTGCACATGTGGGACGTTGAGTTGGATATAACCATGAAGAAAACGGTGATAGTTGTGCCGGCAAAATGGAGGTTTAACCAGCAGAGTGCTTTGACCACTCGCATTTTCGAGAATTTAATACTTGAATTTTTATGTAAACAGACCTGAGAGGGCAATCTAGTACAGTTCCTAATTTACAAGGCGAGGACCCGGAGTCGTAAGTTGGTTTATAACCACCATTAACTATAGTATTATAGTTACATCTACCATAAACCATAGATAACTTTAGATAACCTAGTTATTTGCACATCCTTAGCTATCGTGTGGGCATGTTGAGGAACCATTTCTTCCTAAGTCCCTGATGCTTTTGGTACCGGTTCAGAAGTTGGTCGTAGGCAATGGTTGCCAATCAATTGCCTGTCTTTATGTTCGTTCAAGCGTTCAAAAAACAACACCTTTTCTCCAAAAAGTAAAAAATAGTTGTTGTTTCTGTGTAAAATATGTTTCCAAAAAGCATGTTTGGTATGTCCAACCAAATTTCATTACATGGAACAAACCACACGTTCGTTGGATTCAACCCCCCACTGCAATGCTAAGAGTTCTCTCCTGGATGTGCAGCTGAGATAGGATCACGAAGTTTATAGCGGATATTATAACCGTAAGGCAATATACCCTCTGTTAAACTAACAGTTTGCTATTGAAAATGGCCATAGAAACAGTTGATTTACCCATTAACAGCATGGTGATTTTTCATAGTTATGTAAACGTGTACCAGAGGGAAACCTACATGGAGGTTTCCTAAGTCATGGGCTAATGGGGGTACCCCCAGTTATCATCCATTTTTCTTGGGGATTTTCCCGTAAATCATCCAGCTATTGGGAGTACCACCATTTTAGGAAACCCCCATACCATATATACCCTTCTATAGATCAACATAGACCAATGGCCATTTCAGGATCCTAGATTGGAGATACCTACCATATGTAAGGCCTATGTAAGGCCTATGTAAGGCCTATGTAAGGCCTATGTAAGGCCTATGTAAGGGAATATCCCCACAAAATATGGCATTATATGGTACAGTACCTCCATTTCAGGATCCTGAAATGACCATTGATGTGGGAAAACCACCATCAATGTAGATCATTGTCCGAATGGGACACCTTTTACATGATTTTACCACATCTATATCAACGTTTACTGTACCCCATTTATAACCCATACAGTGATGGCCCTTAAGAGTTATAGATGTTATTATAACTCCAATAATTATCGATAACTAAGGTGATAAATCATTGTAAGCCCATTTACAACTGTTAAGGGCCATAAGTGTATGTAACCAAAACTGGTTGGTGGTTCGGAACATTTTATATTTTTCCATAGATTGGAAATAATAAATAATCCCAACTGACTTTCATGTTTTTCAGAGGGGTTGAAACCACCAACCAGGTATATATATATAATATACCAGTGAAATCCAGTGAATCTCAATTCAAAATCACCTAACTCCTCCTCACTCACCAGGAAATCCCTAAGTTCCATCAACAAAATCCTGGGGTATGATATGGTTAGTATATCCACGCTCCGAGAGATTCCTTGGATGTACCGCCGAGATCAAAATTATCGACTTCGACACCATTCAGCCGCTTTCGAAAGCTGGACACATTGTGAGCCTTGGCCGACGATTTTCTTTCGGTCTAACAGTGTGGGGCCCCGCAGTTACAAGTTGGTTTATAAACTATACATACCATAAACCATAGCATTCAGCCACTTTTTTCAGGCAACTGAACGCGATCTTGGGGGCCCCCATCGGGGATGGATTTCGTGGCTGAACCACCCCAAGATTGGTGGCCACAAGTTTGCAGGTTGGTGAGTTATTGTAATTTATATAGCCAGAAGTAATGGGGAAGATGTGTATCTTTAGGGAAGGCTGAATATGAATGCAATTGTGGCTCTTTACCAGGCTTATAATCCCATTGAAGTATATTTAAGTAATGTATTACAATGTGGCGCCCCCGCAATAGCTAAGTTAATTTATAGCTTAAAACTCCAACTATGCTTTATGATACTTCCAACTATAGTTTATGGGCTTTATAAACCAACAAACATCTCTGGGGGGGCCACATTGTAGTTGCAGCATTTATAATCCTAGGAACTTATAACATTTATAATAGTTTATAATAGTTTACAGCTGTTATAATAGTTTATAACTGTTATAAACCCCGTATAAGTTGGTTTATCCAATTGTTGTTTACAACTGTTTTCAGGGCCATAACTCGTTCCATGAATGAAAGTTCACGTGGAGTGGTGCCCGTTCGATAGCTAATTAAGTTGGTGCGAATAACTCCAATAACTCTGGTTTATAGGCAATATATCTATAGTTTTCATGGGCTTATAAGCAATTTATAACTGGGAGACACTACCTTGCAGCAGAGAACCACTTTGATGTCATGAATGAAGCAACTTGACACTCCAGTGAACCATCCCATTGTTTGATTATTTGGTTGGTTGAACATTGAATCAGCAGTGACAGATCTTTCTTTTTCCGGTCTAGAGTCTAGGTCTAGCGTCTAGGTCTCGAGTCTAGGTCTAGAGTTTAGAGCTCAATTTTCAAACGTCAGTCATTTGCCACTCACTGGCTAGCATTTGGAGATATTTCGGGTACTGGCTTAGGCACTGAGCCTCGAAGCCGCGTAGAAAGCTGATTGCTGCTTGACAGAGCTCAACATCTACCACCCAAACTTCCAGCAAGCCTACGAGTCGTTTGTGCTGGCAAAGTCTTGCAGCAGTAGCTACAATGGGAAACAAAGCAGCCTTCTTGCCAGCTGGGATGGTGCCTCGAGTTTGCAGGAGGTTGGACATGGCCTCGTAAGCCCTGTTACTAAATGCATATTTTGTATACACCCATATACACCCCAATGCTTCACACTTAATGTGGTAAACTCAACGTATACACTCTCCAAAATTGGATGTTTACTTTAGGGTTTACCACACAAACGTTGTTTCAGGTATCAACCCGAAAATGGGGTGTGTTAATAGTGCTCTTAATATCTATAATGATATATAATATGCGTTTATATGTTGTAAGCTAACAGACTATAGATGTAATATCAATAGTATATATATACGTATGTTTCAAGAATACACTGTAGCGTAAGACATATCAACACAAAATAACATAATACAATATGTATGTATATATATAACGGTATAATATTATATTTTATTTTAATATAGCATAGAATACTATCATATGTTAAGTTATCATTTTTCCAATAGGGTCGGTGTCACAATAATAAGATGACGTTTATCATGTGACATTGCATAATAATATAGGAAAACATATGTAAATTCAATACAATACTGTTTAACCTAAGATAATAACAATATGACTTGATATATAACATGATTTGTATACAATCTAACATCCATGTATAATCTACAATATGCAATCAATTTATGATAGGAAATAGTGTTGCGTTTCTATTGTTGTTGGTATACGTCATTTTTTGTTGATGAAATGTAACATAAACGGATACAATCATATTACTTTCATATTTTATATACAGCTCAGTTTGATACAACATATAGTCAACATGGTTTAACATAGTTTTAGATATTATATATAATTTGATAATATATAACAATATAGCTTACTGTGATACACTATGATATGATATAGCATTTTGTGATACATATACACATATAATATGTTATGATATTATGGTATTGAACCAAATTGATTTCTTTAACAATATCATATCGTCCAATTACACACGGTAGAATATATGGACATACTGTGGATGGTTGCGAAATCCTGCACCAGCTTGGATGGTTGAAACCCAAACAACATAAGGAGATAAGCCACCTATCAACTGGTATTTTAATGGGATTTTCCATGCAATAAACCAACCATTTTTGGATACCTCCATTGACAGACACCTCCATACATGTTCATTATATTCACTGTATAGATATATTATTGCATTAGTGAATATAGTGATAATAAATATATCTATATATTAGTGATATAATATTATATTCTCCATATAATTTCCACTGTATAATATGATATTATATTTCAATATTCTTAAATTGAACCGAATTGATTTATTATAATATTCTTAAATTGAACCGAATTGATTTATTATAACATCATATTGTTCAATTACACACGGTAGAATATATGGACATTGTGATAATAAACATATCATATATATATATATATATTAGTGATATAATATGATATTCTGCATATATTTTCCATGAAATAAACCAGGAATTTTTGGATACCTCCATTGATGGAACCACCCATATATTTCATATTCATTCCATCTCCCCAGGAAAGATCGAAAGGTCACAATCGTAGCTGGACCCGAAAACTGGGTCAAAGGGCTTGGCTGGTCGTTGGAGACGGTCCTGCCATGGAAATATGGCTTAGCAATGGATCAACAATGGTCAATAATAGGTATTTATTGGGATTGTTTGATGATAATAATGGTTAATAACCCTACTTGGTGGTTCATCCCACTTACAAAGTAGCTTAGTACTGGGAAACTTTTGGGAAAATGTTGGGAAAATGTTGGGAAAATATGGTTTAACCATGGTTCATGATAGTTAATATTGTGGTTACTTGGTGGTGAACTAGCCGCGAATCCGAAGTAGGTAGTTAGTTCACCCTGGTGATTTCAGTGGGTTTTCAGTAGGCTATTCATCCACTGCACCAATAACTTGGATATCTCACCCCATCCAAAGAGTGTTTTCCTGGGAAACAAAGTAATCCCTTCCTCGGTTCATATTAAACACCCCCTCAACGAAACCATGGTTTAGTAGGGAATTTCCACATTCCATTGGGACCATTGATGGGGTGCTTCATATTAGGCTGATGGGATTACCCTCTGGTTATTTAACATAGCCATGGTATAGATGGCCCATAGAAATAGATGGTTTACCTATTAATAGCATGGTGATTTTCCATGGCTATGTTAAATAACCAGATGGTAACTTATATAAATTGTTGTTGTTTTTGAATCTGGTGCCCTCCTGGCATCAGTTGTCTTTCTTAATCCCTCCTGGCATCGATGGACTTCTGGAATTTCGACCACCTCAGGTCGGCACCGATCAGTACATTGCTCCAGAAGCTTATGAAGCTGGGACATGGTAGAGGAACTATGTGGTTGGTTTACACCAAAATTTGGTCGACAAATTATATGTGGTGGTTTGACAGTTTGACATATGTGTTTTTTATGTTTAAAGATCATGTCCACCCATATTTGGAAGGATTTTCCCAGCCAACAAATATTTCTTGGATGGGGTGGAACCACCAACTGGAAATTAGTGATTGGGGCTAATGAATGCTAATTATAGATGTTATATTCCACCATCATTGCGATAGAATTTCTTTGAAGTCCAGTGTGGTTTCAGAGATTCATGACTACTGGGCGAATTTTGAGGACCAACAACCACCAAGAAGTCTGTTGACATGGTTCAATCATTGATGGAGGTATCACCGGGGGTTTGAATCCCATCATGTCGTATGTTTTCGTGCATATGGAAAATATTGGGATATAATTCTGGAATATATTATATGGAACCCCAAAATCAGTATTTAGATGTGCATTCCAGGGATTGAAAGTTATTAAGAACCGTTATACCCCAAAACTGGTTGGTGGTTTGGAACATGTTTTTCCATATATTGGGAATAATAATCCCAACTGACTTTCATATTATTCAGAAGGGTTGAAACCACCAACCAGAAAAAATCTAATCAGGGCCCTTTCATGTGCTTATTACGCACTTTTGCTTTGTGGGATGTACCTCCAAGTATTGCGCTCCAACCTTGCTTACTTATGAGACATTAAGACACCCCTTTGGTTTATAGTATAGGCACACTAACTATGTTACGCAAGTATGAATACACCACTGTAACATGACAATTCAACGCATTGATGATTATGATATACAGTATAGAGTTCATGTTTGTCATGAATAATATCTTAAATGACTATCCTAAGGTAAACTAAAATAGATGTGGACGAAAAATGATAAAAAACACCATTTGTAGATCATTTTCCGAGGGAAAACATGGGTTTTCCACATCTACGATAGTTCACCCTAGCGTACGATATACACCAACCACACATACAGTCATGGCCCGACTAACAGCTGGATAGTTAGGATTTACAATTCCGATAACTAAGGTTATAAATTCTGGTTGGTGGTTTCAAACATGTTTTATTTGCCATCATTTCTTGGGAATTTCATTTTCCCAACTGACGAACTCACATTTTTCAGAGGGGTAGGTTGAAACCACCAACCAGATAACTTTTAAGGGCCACGACTGTAGGATTCTGTAGGTTTCATAGACACCTCTGCGTGTTTGACCTGGTTTTCTCAATGGGAATTTCAGGATCCGATTCATTGGAGGTACCTACCATATATTTGGGACCTATTTTTCAGGCCAAAAAAACAGTGAATATCACCAGAAAATATGGCCCCAAATATGGTACGTTTACGTATCTCCATCTGTTGGATCCTGAATTTTCACCATATTAAACCATATTACAACCATTATTGACCATATTATAACCATATTATTACCATGAAGATCTCCCATGGGCCGAAAACCACCGAAAAATGCCGCGGGTTCCGAGGAAGGCATTTTCACCACCGCATCGGATCTCTTCGCAGTGGGCGTCACCGCGTGATCCATGGGCCGAACGGTGGAGAGCCGACCAAGTGAGATAGAATTTCAACGGCAAATGACGTTAAAAAAAGGAATAAAAAAGGAATAATGTGGTGTTTTATCCCACAATATAGGGATTATAGGATGATTAATGGGATTATATAGGATCATATAGAGTTTATATTAGGGATTATATGGTGATTAATGGAATGATTAATGTGGGAAAAACACATGCCACAAACCACCCATTTGGGAATGGGTGATGCCACCTTTAGAAATTATTGTTTTACCCACATTAGTGGTAATCCATAGAAAATATAACAGTGTTTGAAGGGTATTGGATTTCTGAAAGGTGTGAGGAGCATTGTAGTAATTACCGTGGCACCAACATATATAATGGTATGTAGTTGTCAGCAATCATGGTCCCTCCGGTAATCGAACGTGGCAATTGCAAGTTTCCCCATTCATAGATAGATGATTTTCCCATTTGGAGGTTTCCTGAAATAGGGGTACCCCTAAATCATCCATTTTAATAGGATCTTCTCTTATAAACCATCCATACCTCCATTTATGATGATTTTCCCATTTATAAACCTCCATTTTGAAGGGATTTCCCTAGCCATGTTTACTCCAACATGGGCGTGTCCGGAAATGATGTTCCAAACGGCCACATCAATGGCCAGGTCGGGAAAAACCATGTGATGGAAAACGTAGCGAACTGGAATATCATCAAAATGTCTAATGGTATGGGTACATCATCTTGTTTATCAATGTTTATCATCAATTTTAATGATTTTGAATGGCAATTTTAACCATAGTCAGCTGTTAAATAACCAGAGGGTAACTTCGGTACCCTATTTCTGGACAAAGCCATGCGTGTAACACATTGATGATGGGATCAAACAGATTTCAATGGGAATTTGAGGACTTTAAAATGGAGGTACCCCCTTTTTTGAAGCCAAAATTTCTAAAATTTAGCCGTTAGATTTAGGCCTTATATATGGTAGATCCTTCAGGTGCTGGTGAGGTTGATGACTTGGAGTTGCTGACTCCTCAGATTCACTAGATTCTGGCGACTAAAATTCGGACATCTGCCGACTGTCACCAAGTGACATTATCACTGACCTGTCATGGAAAGGCCTCAACGTGCGCCCTGCGGGCCCTGCGGACCCTGCATTCGCTGACGAAAGACATCATGTTCCTCATGAAGACAAAAGGACATTCAAGGCATGCACTGCCGTGCATCCTTGGCGTCATCAAATTTGTGCCCACTCCAGGCAGTACAATTCCTGTGAAGAGTTTCATGCGGAGCGTTATTGCCACCTCATCTGTGAGCGGAGTGAGTTCGACTCCCCAATCACCCTACAAACTCTATGCATGGTGGGTGAGATCTGTGATTCCTCCAGTGATCCACATGCTCAATGAGAAGATCTCTAGAGGGTAGCTACAGGATGGGGGCCCCGTTGGATAGCGTGCTAAGTTGCCTTAGAAAAGTGGCTGAATTCTGTGGTTTATGGTAGATATAACGAACTAGGTAACTAGTTCATGGGGTTTATAAACCAACTTACAACAGTATAACATCTTATAACTGGGGTCACCATCCTATATCATCGGTCTTGATTTGCGGTGGGCCCTCATTGATTTTGGGGAGTGTGCTTTCTTCAGCATCTCGCATGACTGGGGTCTGCTTAAGAAACAGTGATTTCTCAAAATCTGTTGAATCGGCATCGCGCTTTACTTGCGTTGGGACATGTCAACTGTCCCCATCACATCAATGGGAAATTCAGGATCCTAAAATGGAGGTACGTTAGTACCATATTTCAGGCCATATTTTGTGGGGATATTCCCTTACATAGGCCTGAAATTTAGGCCTTATATATGGTAGGTACCTCCAATGAGTCGGTTCCTGAAATGGCCATTGATCACAAAGACCTTGGTCGCTGAGATAGTTTCCCGCTGCTAGGTACATTCTTTGCAGTCGAAAGTTTCCTTTTCAGTGCCGCAGCGGCATTTTGTGGGGCCGGGCCACGGATGAAAAATGAGCACAACCACCATTGATGGCACTGTTGATGGCACTGTTTTTCAGAAACTGTATTCTTCCTGCGGATGATCAAAGGTACATGGAGGGTCTAGGTATATATTATATATATATATTATATTTATATGTGATTATGTATATATATATATAATTGATTAATTATAGATGTTCTTATATATATATACAAGTGTGATTATGTGTACATATATATATATATATTATATAATATACTTAATGATAGGTGTTCTTTCTTATCTACTTCACAATTTTCAAGCTATATCTGGAGCTCCAAATAGGATGCCATCCGGCCATCACTAGATGCCATGACGATCCGGGGCACCACCCCAGGGGACCTTCCACTGCCTCAATAGTATCAAGAATGAACCCAATGAACCCATCATACATAATACACTGGTTATGGGAATGGATGATTATTGATAGCAATTGATGGACAATAATGGCTATATTTACTGCTTGGTGGTTTGGAAATTGGAAATATGGCTTTTATTTTCCATAATATATGGAATTTAACCAACAAAAATGGTGATATAATATATATATATGTATGGTTGGTGGTTTGGAACATTTTTTCTTTTTCCATTCAGGTGGGAATAATCATCCCAACTGACTTTTATATTGTTCAGAGGGGTTGAAACCACCAACCAGTACAAAACCGATGCCGATACCCATATAAGACATAATGATATTATCATACATATCCATGTGAATATATTATATATATATATATACAGCTTTTCCAGCAAAAACCGTATCTCACAGCATCTTGAGGCACAAGATGTTTGATGACAAGCCCGGGGAAAACTACGTCCACGCCTTAGCTGACAAATTGATACGGCATCAGGGCTAGCCGGGAGCATTGCCATTTTGGGAGACTTGCCATTTGAACAAGACAACGAGACTTGATTGTTTCAGAAATCAAAGTTATCCAAAATTAGAGTCTTATTTTTGTTGGCCCATCATTTGTTTTCAAGGTGGTGCCCCCCAGTTATAAATTGGTTATAAGCCCATGAAAACTATAGACATATCACCTAGAAATCTCATAGTGAAATTGGACTTATTGGCACCAACTTAGCTGTCTTGGGGACACCACCTTGTTGGAATATGTGAAATGAAATCACCAGGCTGCGAGGCTGATATAACCCTTCCCCCTCGCGCTCCGAATAGGGTTGACAAGATCGTTTCGTTTACAAAGCACATGTGTTGTGGGAAAGTTTATGCAGAAATGTCGCATGTTCACAATTTCTATGTTTTATATATAATATGTATATTTAATTCTACTAGTTTGTGATTTACTGCCAACCGAATCTGCCCAAGGTTGCACGCACCCATAAAGTGCCTTTGAATTATGTTAAGAGAGAATATAGAAAACCCCTCTAGGACTTAGTTTGCTCTTAAAAAGGGATAGCGGTGTATCTACCAGCAAAGAACAACCATCTTAGGGCCATGTATTAAAAAAACACATTGAACAAAAAAACATGGGGACACCAATGGATTACAGCATTCCATTTTGAATCACATTGATCATTTTTCCTAACTAATACATGTTTTTTTTTAATAACAAAAAGTTAGTTTTTCCTAACTCATACTATTGAAAATGGTGATTTATAGTGGATTTACCCATTAAAAAGGTGTTTCCAATCTGCTTGTTATCTACAGCAGGGCGTCTGCGCGCTTAGGTGGGATCTCCTAAGATGCACGAGATCGCCAACCGAGTTCGTGAGGTGCAGCAACATATGGGGGAAGACCTTGTGATAACATGGGATTTTGGTGATATGGATATGGTGGAATCTAAAAAATCATTACATCCCATGATATTCCATGATATTCCATAATATTCCATCCAAAAAAATAGATAATACATAAAGTATGCTTTATGAGTGCTTTCTGCAGCATCTAAAATGGGGATTCAACCATAAGAACATTCGGTGATTCATCATTGAGAATCAAAAGGATCAATCGAAAGGATGGGTCTCCAAGATTACGTAAACATAGGCCATGGAAATCGAATATGGATATATGGTTAATGCCGGGAAACTGTTGGGAACATATGGTTTAACATTGTTTAACAATGGTTAATGATGGTCAATATTGTGGTTACTTGGTGGCTCATGCCACTTAGTAAGTAGCTACAGTAGGTTAGTTTACCCTGGATATTTCAGTGGTGGATGAATACCCTACTTATCCCACTGAAATTACCAGGGTGAACTAAGCCCAAGCAACAAGTCATGGGTTTAGCCCACGGCCCAAATCATTGGAGTGGGTTTTAGGATGTTTTAGGAGGTTTTAGGGATCCCCCATTTTAAGAAACCCCGTCATAGAATCGTATGGACACAAGGCAATAGTTTCGTTGGGTGAGCTCAAATTGCAGATTTACTGCAATGTATGACACTTTTAATGCGACAAATGATGAAAAGGAATTGGATTTTGGGGTAGCCAAATTCTAGACCAACCGACAAAAAAATGAATGTTGGGAAATAGCCTTTATATGTGCACAGGTCAAAAGAAAACAGTGTTTCACATAGCTTCCAGATGCATTTGTCGTATGCGGTTCAAGCAACGGACATTCCCATGTAAAGATTAGATCAGGAGCCTCGCTAGTGAGAACGGGGGTAGTTGGGGCCGGGTTGGAATATATATGAATATATGCCAGTAAAGGTTACACTAGGAGCATACATGTTTTTTAGTGACATCCGTTGGATATGTGTAGAAAACATACACCATGCGTGGATGATGAAACACCATCTGTAGAAAATATGCACCATGGAACGGGGCAACCAAATGGGTTATATGGCTAAACAAAGTCTATAGACGTCTATAGAATTGCATGGGGGACTGACCAATATTGAGGGTTTTGAAGGCTTGACCAACAACCAAATGTCCAGTTTTCCAAGAAAAGCAATAAATCTGCTTTTTGTGGTGCTTTCTAGATATAAATTAACTCTATTGACTAGTTCGATATCAAAGAACCAAGCTAGTGACTGTAGTTATTTCATCCGTAACTTCGCTAGAAAGCACGCGCATCAATCCTCCAAGAGCTGATTGGTTAAAAAAACGAAGCAACCACACAATAACTGGCCGTTTACAAATTATAATAACTGGTTATTTCTATGGGATTATACAGGGCTTGGTAAATGTCCCATGGCTTCCATGGCTTGGAGATTTGTTTCACATCACTTGAAAATGGAGCCCAGTTGGAGGTTATATTACTATATATCCCCAGTTGGATGATGTTCAATTAGGACATTTACCAACCCCTGTCATACATTCCATAAATATCCATAAATGGGCTTTGGTTAGTGCTTATGACTGGTAAAGGCCAGGGGGCCGAAAAAAGGCATCGCCATGATCTCTGCGATGATCTCCGCGATGTTTGCTCCGAGAAAGGCAGACCTCAATTGGGAGAAAGACTTCAAAGACAACTCCCTCGCCTGTGACTTATGTGCCTCGCCACGATGACGGAAAAACGTGACGTTGATGGGATGATATGATTTGGAATTTCACGATGAAATATAGGAGCTTGAGCTTTTTCTGGAAAAGTCACCATATAATGCCATATTGGTTATACTAATGGTGAATCTAATATGGTTATATAATAGTCACCATCCATATAAAAGTCACCATATTAATCACTTGATACACGTGATAATAGTGATGAATCATGGTTGGTCGATGAATGTAGCTGATGGGGATTCCCATACTGGATGATGATGGTGGTGATGATGATGGTTAATCATGGTTAATACGTGTTAATATATGTTAATATTGGATAAATAGTGGCTTAATAATCTGGTTGGTGGTTTGGAACGTGTTTTATTTTCCATCCAGTTCCATTCAGTTGGGAATTTCATCATCCCAACTGAAGAACTCATATTTTTCAGAGGGTGGGTCAACCACCAACCAGTAATGGTTTATATCGGATATTTCATGGGCTTTACCCTCCGGCAATTTTTCACGTGGCTGGGAAATCCTCAACAAATAGGGGATTTTTTTTTCGCTGAGAAAATCATCAATGAATACCCTCTGGTAAACATACAAAAAACGATGGAAAATCATCATTTTTAACGGGTAAATCGGGTAAATCAACTATTTCTATGGCAATTTTCAATAGCTATGTTAGTTTACCAGAGGGTAGATGATTTTCCAGGAAGCGTTTGAGTACTGGAGGGTAATAAGATGAGTCATGTGGTAAGCCCAATGCCATAAACCATTCCATTCGTCAACCATGACTGGGGGGTCATATCGTGGGGTATACAGTATATGTCATGGACCTCCAAATTATTTGTAAGCAACAAGAAGGAGTTTTAATTGCGAAGACCGTTCATGTTTTGAAGGGAACCCTCACGACATTTATTTTGCGAGTTCGCGAAAATAGATTGTTTATTCGCGAAAGTTTCGCGAAAGTTGGATATTATGAATCATTATTATTGTATACGTTACAGCTTGTTAAGGGCTACCACCTCCACACGGCTGTTTGCAACGTGCATTTCTTATGCCTCGCCAAGTGTCGACCATGGATATTCGCTCGGCTGTGCCGCGGAATTTGGACTCACTGTTGCTGCCCACGGTGTCTCAGGGTGAACTTACCTTTTCTGACGAGCACAGCATTAGGTTGGCTCATGGTGACTGTCTTGTGATCACACCGGTCCTTGAGCCACGCCCCTCAAACTCAAACCTGATCGAGGATGAGCCGCCTGATCCTCTTGTAGCAGATGACAGCACTCTGCTCCAGTTGCAAGCTGTCCAAGTGGTTACACAGAAAACTGAAGGGTACCGCACATTTACCTTTCCCTTCATAGGTAGCAGCCAAATACCATGGTCTTGAAGCACATCCTTGGACCTGCTGCTGGTACTGCTTAACTGAAGCTTCAAGAAACAAGCTCCAAATGCACCACCAAGTTTCCAAAAGTGAGGCTTTGCGAGAGCCAAGCGCCAGGGGTATTTTCGCGAAAGTTCCGCCAAAGTTCTGCGAAGGAGCGGGCGAAAGTCAAAGTGCATTTTGAAGGGAGTGGCCCAGTAAGCCTTGCAAAAAAAAACCAAATCAGCAACAACCTGTCCTAAGAAGGGGATTCTGTCATGCTAGTTGCATGTTTGCAAGGTTTTGAAGAAGTTGTCCGTGATAATTTGGTGTGATTTTGCGCAGGTGATGAATGAATCTTCATAAGAGGAATTGTTGCTCAACATGACAGCATGGGTTCCGTAAAAGATAGACATGGAGGTGGCGAATCCGCGAAAGTAATTTCGTTTCGCGAAGAACGGCCGTTCCCAGATAAAAAAAATTGATCAACAACCATATGTATGTATACACTGGAAATAGGTTGAGCCAGGGCCGTTTATTCTACATGCCGAATATTGCATAGGGTTGTTCAGGATCATCTCGGTAATGTTGAAATTCAACGAGACGATTTCAAGAGTTACAGTTACAGCTCGTGGCCCCCTAGCTAAGTTAGTTTATAATTTCAATAACTATGGTCTATGATGTTTAAAACGTCTTATAACATGTTATAACTGTAGTTATTGATAATTCATGGGGTTTACAAACCAACTTATAACTTGTTGGGCCCACATTGTACCTTCCAGTAAGTTAAAAGTTTGCGCGCTGGGTTTGATATCCCAGTTAGTTTGATGATTTAACGATTTACCCATCAAACATGTGGGTTTCCATAGTCAGTCAATTTACCAGGGGGGACTTCCAGCTCATGAAACTGAAAACCAGTTGGACAAACTCTCCACTCGTGGTCATTTTCCTGCAAGGTGGTGCCCTGTAGCTAGTTAGGTTGGTTTACAACATTTTACAACTAGGGTTTTACGCTGGTAGATGTATCCCTGGTTACTAGGTATATAGGGGTGTTGCAAACCAACATGTAATGGAGGCCGGAACACCAACTTGTGAGATGGCAAGTCAAATCTTCGCCACCAGCTTTTCATGGGCCGGCCAGTTGATGAAATTTCAAGATGAGACGGCCGTGAACAGGGACCAAAAATGGGTCATTTCCATACAATTTTTGGGGCGAAATCTATTTGTTAGTATCTGTCCTTCTTCAAGCACCAAAAAAAAACAGTTCTTCAGAGAATTGGGTTGGACATATGGCGGATCTTTTGCTGGCGACAGTCACGACATCATCGCTGGTCTAGAAGAATCCCCTTTCCATCCGTATACCTGGAGTCCAAACGCTAGGGGCAAATGTAGAATAAAAAACAATAACATAAAACGAAAACACAGTTTACCATATCCAGGTTCAGAAATCATTGTTTTTCTTTATGTAGGTTCTTTAAAAAAGGAGTTGTGAACATGTCGGTGTTTCTGGAAAATTGGGTTACCCCATTTTACAAGTGGTTTCTCTAATAAACAGAAAACCATTGGAGTGGATGATAACTTGTGCGACGCTAGTGTTAAATATCCAGTTGTTTGTTCGTTGAATAGTTAATTTTCAATTTGCATTAAATTGTTTGGGGGTCTGGGGGTGTATCCAACCTCTTGCATCCAGATGACCATGTTTAGATCAGCATTTTTTTTCTGGATGCGCCATACTCGACAATGCCAAATGCTGCGTCGTTGAGCCATCATTGGTGGCAACTGGATCATGGTAATCATAGCATGGTAGTCAATTTGTGAATCATGAATTCTTTGAGGAAAATCATGTTTTTGCATTACCATGCATTTTTCCTTGTACTGAGAATGGGATGGGTGGAGGATCACCTGCTCAAAAAAAAACTAATTTCGGTTTGTTTGAATATGGCACACCACAACCCCAAAGTCTATTTGTTTAGAACACCACTAGATGATCTTTTTTTGATTCAAAACTATAGATATAATTTGGATCGTATAATATCTCATTTATCCCACTGATATTCACCAGAAATAGCAATACCCTGATGGGTTTCAAACATTTTGGTTTGCACCTTTGCTATTGATGGTAACAACCCCAGTTTGTTTTGTTAAAACACACATTAAGTAAAACACACATAAGAATTATGTCCTCATTGACCCATAGAAACATCGTTCATAAACACATGTAGATCATGATTATATCAACTATATTCTATATCAACTACCCTCCGGTAAATTGACATAGACCCTGAAAATAGCCTAGTTTTAATGGAAACTAATCTTCCAACCCCGATGACTGCCAGGGTCTATGTTAATTTACTGGAGGGTATATTAGTTATCATTTAACACATCCATACTGTCGGGTTCAGTCGCCATCGGCGACGTAAATTCACTCCGTTTGCTACATATGTTTGCTGAGGTAAACAGCTTATGAGCAACGATCCGAGTGAGCGGCCCAGTGTCGTGGCTTAGATGGTGTATGGACCAACTATTGATTACTGCTGGTTGGTGGTTTGGAACATGGCTTTTATTTTCCATAATATGTGGGATTTAACCAACAAATATATATATATATGTATATGGTCAATAGCTATATTTGTTTACCAGAGGGGAAATGGAGGTTTCCTAATCTGGTTGGTGGTTTGGAACATGGCTTTTATTTTCCATAATATACGGGATAATCCTTCCCATTGACGAACTCATATTTTTCAGAGGGGTTGAAACCACCAACCAGTAATAGTAATGTATACTTAATGTGTACTTGGTGGTGAACTACCCACGAATCCTTTAGGTAGGTTGTATCATGTTGTATCCCTGGTGATTTCAGTGGGATAAGTAGGGTTAATAAAATGAAATAACTAGGGTGAACTAACCTACTTACTAAGTGGGATGAGCCACCAAGTAGCACTGACATACTTGGTACTATTAACAATTATTAACATCTGTCAAATTTATCAAACATCAAAGGGTACTGTTCACAGAGTGGGTAATTACTATTAACATTTATCAATGTTAACAGACTGGGTAGTGTCTTGCAGAGAGGAGTCCTCATTGGCGATGGGGTACTCGTGAGCCGAAATGGGTGCTATTGATAAATCAGTGGACTCCCGGTTAGTACCTGGTTCGTCAAGTACCCTCTGGTAATGACTAACAGTTTGCGACATAGAAAATGGCCCATAGAAATAGTTGGTTTACCAAACATAAAGATGGTGATTTTCCAGTTCGCTTTTTGTATGTTTACCAGAGGGTAAATGAGATTATAATCCACTGATATTCGATAACCCACTGAAAACTTCCCATCACCGTTGTTCACCAATTACTAAGTCGGATGACCTTTGCTGTTGGATGTGGGCGTTGGTTAACTGTATGTTCACACTAGTTATATTCCAGTTATCACATATCTACCAGAAACCCAAGAGTTCTACACTCAGTACCAGCGACATCCAGTTCTAACTGTTAGGGGCACCACCGAAGGGTCCCATGGTTCCATTGGATTGGTTTGTTGAGACAAAATACAACTGGTTGCTGGTTTGGAACATGGCTGGAATATTTTCCATAATATATGGGATTTAAGCAACAAAAATTGTGATATATATATATATATATATATGATTGGTTGTTTGGAACATGATTTTTTTTCCATATATATATATTGGGAATAATAACCCCAACTGACTTTAATGTTTTTCAGAGGGGTAGGTCAACCACCAACCAGAGATGGTTTTGCGGAAGTTCGAGGAAAAATCTATTGGAATGGAATGGTTTTGTTGGGAACATCTGGAGTTCTTTTGTTGGAAACTCACATCATTTCAGGGAAAATCTAAGAAGGAAACCCAGTTCTTCCCCAGATATGGCTTTAAGCCTCGATTTCCGCGCCAATGCTCGGAAGGATTTAGCCCAAATACTTCAAGCCATTTTGAAAGGGAGTCTATAGAAATCATTGGATCTGGAGGTATATACATCCAATATTTTGATGTAAATGAAGGGATTTACTTATAGGACTTTGGATAGATGGGGATATAGCCATCAGTCGTTAGTCAGAATAAATCATAACACATGGGGAACTATGGGTATGTGTCTATAGAATTGTGCCTAGTTTTATCTTTGATATCCAATGATGATATGTGGGTAGGAAACGTGGGAGGTTGCCCGTACTGCGTTTGTGTTTGGTCAATTCCCATCTTCCAGGAACATCCCCTCTATTGACGACCGTAATGAATGTTTCCTAATATGTTTAGTCCGAGACATGGTTCAGGGGAAGATTCATGTGATTCATGTGACAAAAACCATCCCCAAGTTTGAGGTTCATTATTGGCTCTACTTCTGTTTGGGATAATGGAACGTGACGCCCAAATGGTTTTGGTGAATGGTATGGTTTATTATTGGGTTTACCACATTACCACGGAACAACTTCCGTACTTTGCAGGGTCAAACTAGACACTGTATAGTGTATTTTTTGATTTTGTTCCGGAAGAATCATCCAAATAATGAGCCAGCGGCATCCAGACTATCTGTTTAGACTATCTGCTTGGATGCGCATCCCATTTAGAAAGTGAACAATAACCATGTTGTATCCCAGTTAGATTAGTTGATTAGTGGTATTCATCGGCAGTTGTATAATATAATATGAACGATGTATGGCTTAGAACCAACTTACGAGTACTGGAACCCGCACATATGCCGAACTATAGTGCCCCTCCCCGCATCCTATCTGCTTACTTCAATAATGACATATAATTGAAGTCAAACATTAAATGAATTAGATACACATTATATATACACACTGTATCTATCTATCTATATATATATATATATTCATACACTGTATGTATGTATATATATATATATATTGAAAATCCATCATTTCACTCAAACGTGGTTGGAACATCCCCGTGGCCTAAATGGCGGTTTTTCAATTCGAGTCACTCAACGATCCGTCAGAGTTTACCATCTGTCAGACAATTCATAGTGTTGATGAATTTCTAGGAGTTATTGTTATGATACCTGGTTGATTAATGTTGATTAATGTTTTTTTGTATGATATGATATGTATATATAATTATGTCTATATATATACACGCCATAACTTGTGAATACTTATTGTAGCCAGTATTATTAGATCTTACAACTCCGTGATATGAAATTTATATGTGAAATTTACATATCGCCCTGGCTTTAACCCACCTCATGGCTTTCCGCAGGTGCTGAAGAAGCATTGGACCATCCATGGCTTGATCAAGGTCCGGCTTTTGGAAAAGCTTTGTCCATGTTTTGAGCCGTCACCCGACGGAGTCGCGTCACGGTGATTTCAAGGTCAAAGCTGGAATTTCTGTTGCGAGGATTTTTTTTGGTTCCGGGTAAACCGGGGTTACCTTCAAATGATGGACCCCAGGGCGGAACCATCTTGCCACTGTCATGGAGTGTGCGCCGTGTCGCCTTTTCCACTGTGCAACTGGGGTTTGTTTGGCATGACTGCAAGGCCAGATGTGTTGAAATAAGAGTCTGATGAGACTATCTCAACGTCACCAATAACAAATAGATCGCTTTTGGTCTGAAATTCGACCTCTGAGTTGCCGCTAATCAAACATGGCATTTTTGATCGGAACATTTTCTATCAATGAGGAATCTTCCAGCAAACCATGTTTGATTACCGCAGGGTGATGGGTGATATGCATGTAGATTGTTTTGTTGCCACACTGAAAGAAAATTTCTGCAGACCCTGTCAGACTGGATCCCATCACAGCTTGACATTTCTCTCGCGCTCTCGCACTGGTTGGTGGTATTTTCAACATGAGTATGTCTCAGGATTATTTGAACTTGGATTCACTGGATCTATCTTCGCAAATATTTCAAAACTGTGTAAAATACTTGAAATGCATTGAAACTAACGATTCAATTAAATCCTAGAGTAGGGTTTGGGTTTAAGCATGGAGCCGGATTTTCAGCAGCAACAATGGGATATATGTATATATAGATATTACAAACAGAAATGTTTTGTTTTATTGAATTAGAATCCTTGAGTCATCCTAATAACTGGGTCCATTGATACCCCATACTTGAGCCAAAGCCTTAGCCACATTGAGGTTTCCTAAAATGGAGGTAAACCAGTCGTCACCACGGCTTTCAATACTAAGTCATGGTTTAATGACTTGGATGACTTGGATGATTTGGGGGTAGCCCTATTTTAGGAAAGCCCCAAAGGTGTGTGTGTGTGTGACAAATAGTTTCAATCAAAATCAATGGGAATTTCAGGACCCTAAAATGGAGGTACCGTACCTTTTAAAGCCATGCGGTATGTTCCTCCGGTCCAATAAATCGGTACCTGAAATGGCCAGTGTTTTCGCTATGGAACATCCGTGTTTTCTAATAGGTAACTCATGGTCAGTAATACAGTAATCGTGTTTTATCATCTACAAATGGCCCAATTTCGATAGCTATGTCCACAGTTATGGCGCTCAACAGGTTTGTAAAGGGGCTTATAATGATGTACAATTTTACTTATCGGAGTTATTTCATTCCATTTGTAACTGTTAGCTGGGCCATGACTGCACCACCAACCAGAAGTTTTTGTTGCTGGACCTGTGACCAAAGTTATGGCCGCACCGCCGGTTCTTAGTCGGATGCCTTCCTGGGAATCCACGGTTCGGTTCGAGAAAGAATGTTGGTTCATAGCTCTTTCCATAGCTTTTTGTTAGTTTACCAGAGGGTATAACCATCAGTCTCCAATGTTGGTGAGGTCATTGAGTTGGGAGATCCTCCAGGGACTTGGAGACTAGACAAGCTGTACTCGTCGCTGCTGCTGCTGCTGCTGCTGCCAACAATAATATAGAGCCTGCCTCATATATATATATATACATACATGTGTATATACATCTGTAAATATTTATGTATATATATACACATGTATATATATACGTATCTATACATATATATATATATATATGTATGTACATGTATACATATATACACTATATCTATATTTTCAACTTTGTCTGAAAATGCTCAGTATACTCCCATAATGATGAACCGGTGGAAAAATGGGGCGCCCTATTGGCAAAGCCATGTTGACTTGTTGGCCTCCAGTTTTGGCAATGGCAAATCCCCTTTAGGAAAGTCATCATCGAATTAATTTTTAGAGGATTTTCCAGCTAGCCATGTAAACGATGGCGAGGGTATCTTTAGCAAAAAAACTTATGCGGCGAGGATTTGGATATTCCCAGAACTGGTTGGAACCAGCCCGCTGAGTTGCAATTGTGAGCGGAGAACACCCTACTTACGCCACTGGGATAGGCCACCAAGTAGACATGTTGCTGCTTCACCATCCCTTGGTTCAACCTCGCAAGATTGTCCCTGCAAACATCAGAAATTAATGGCAAAACAACTGAGATAATTATGTGCTATTGTTTGAAACGTTTTCAGATATTTCAGTTATTTTCCTTGGAAACCTTGATTAGCTGATCTTCCTTGCTTTGAAACGTTTTCATTAATTAGCCGCCCCCAAAAAAGCAGCTGGGAAGTTGGTTTTTGTATCCGGTCATGGAACGGGTTTCATCAGCATTCAGTAAACCACAGCTGTTCACATGAAGGATTTCCAGAGCGGCAAAGTGCTGAACGGAGATCTTCTGAAAATGACAATCACCAAACACCAAAAGTGACTTGTGATGATGGTTTCAATACACGAACCATTATATCCCCAGGACATCCTTGTCTCTGTTGATTAAATTCCCCCTGTTGATACATAAATAGCAAAGATCTTCTATCTGCTGGTTTTGGTGTTTGTCTCCTGCACCCTTGTGCCCTGCAGCTGCAAGTCGGTTAGTAGAGATGGAGGTGTTTTAATCCATGGTGGAATAGTACTCTGTTGTATAAAATCCCATTACTCTCAGGCCAAACATGGTAGTAGTAGTAGTAGTAGTAGTAGTGGAAAATCCACTGCTTACAAATGATCGTCCCATTAAACTGGGGTTTATGGTGATGTTGATTATACTTCGATGGGCAATAGCATACTTACGTGGGCAACAAACCAACTAATTATCTACCAGGGGTCACCATTATCGTATGAGTTGGTTGAAGGAAGAGTTTGGATCAGATCATGACTTTTATCATTCAATAGATGACTGGTTGGTGGTTTGGAACATGTTTATTTTTCCATAATATATGGGATAATCCTTCCCATTGACTATCATATTTTTCAAGATGGTTAAAACCACCAACCAGTATATTATTTGCCTTCATGAAATTCAGGAATCACAGAACTTAGTGTGCGCCGAAATCAGCAAAACCACCCTTGTAGAGTTTTTTGCAAAACGGGGAGGGTTTCCCTGCAGATGTTCCATGGTTTTCCCTTCGACCATTGCATTGAACAAATTAAAAAAGTTGAGGTGAACTAGCCGCACAAGCGGACATGCGACGCAACGGTGCGGTAATGGAGTTCTCGAAGTACGCCTCGGATGCTATGTCGTTGTCAAGAGATCGATATGTAGCGCCAAAACACAATTTTACAATTTATACATATATGCCTACATACATATGGAGGTTCCCAATAATGGGGGTGCCCCAAAGTCATCCAAGTCATAAGACCATTTTAGAATTGAAACCTATGGTGACTTGGGGATCCTTCATGTTACGTAAAACCCCGATTGATATTGGGCAGTTGATTGCTTGGACGGGAGATGTAGCCACCCAATTATAGACTTGTGGGGCTTAGCATCAGATAGGAAAATAACATGTTGAGTACTTGGTGGCTCATCCCACTTACTAAGTAGTTATACCCCTGGTTACAAGTGGGATAAGTAGGTTATCCACTTACAAGCAGGGTTACAACCTACTGACTAAGTGGGATGAGCCACCAAGTACATGGATTTTGGATGCTTTGGGGTTTTACCATTGACATATATCATATATCATATGCATTCATGTCGGAAACTCCTATATTTGGGAAAAACACAATATGTTCCTGTCTTTTTAAATCAATCCATTGTCATATTTATTATTCGTCGGCTTCAGTCAGCTCTATCACTGTTATGCTGAAATCCCGTTTTTTGCTCAATTCCACTCTTTAATGGTTTAAATCCACCGTTTTTCTGGATGAATTATAAATGACCTCACGTCGTGACGTCACTGAAAGCATGCTTAAAATTCGGAATCATCCTCAATGGCCCTATTTCAGCTATGTTCAGGTTAGTGAATTACTAGAATTCAGCCAGATATATCCCATTATAATCCATTATACATTAACCCCCATGAAATCCCATGAAATTCCATTAAAACCCATTAAGTATCGATCATTGAGCCAGATTTTTGGTGAGCTGGCAATTTCGTCGTCCATCCGAAGCAGGCTATAGGATCCGTCGTGAGACGTATCTGTTTTACAGGCTCTACCGTAGCCGGCACAGTTGGCTGGGGCAGCTTGCTGGAAAAATGTTCAAAGCAAATTGGTTTACATTTCATTGAAGAAATGCTTTACCTGGAAATATTGGTTTAGCTAGATTTTTTCAATAGCAAGAGGACAATCTAATTTCGGAATAGTTTTTGAGTCATCAGTTTTTTGTCGATTACTGGTGCACGTGATGCTACCTTTGAAGCAGGGAGTTTTGACCATGGTTTTGAGCAGGGAGGAATCGCATTTTTCTGATGTGGTATGTCAGTCCCTTGAGATTAGCTTAGAATGGGCAGTTAGTACGGTAGACTATATGCCATCTATATCAGTCAGAACAGGGTTATACTATGTTATACTCCCGAATGGATATAGTCTACCGATGGATATAGTCTCTAGTCGAATGGATATAGTCAACATATCTATATCATCAAACATCAACTCTCAAACCGAATGGATGGTAATGTGTGCTTCGCAGATATGCTGCAGTGGATGGACAGATTCTCAGAGCATGGAACTGCCAGAAGTCTACCCTCTGGTAACAAAAAGATTACCCGGCCTGGTAAACATACAAAAAACGAAATGGAAAATCACCATGCTATTAATGGGAAAACTCACTATAAATATGGCCATTTTCAATAGCTATTTTGACATAGCCAGAGGGTAATGGGATGTAATGTGTATATCCTCTATGATTGATTGATATGAAATGGACCAGAATGGTCGGCCGTGCTAACCATGATTTCAAGGCAGGAGTCACCACTCCAAAAAAAAACAGGAGGCATAGTTTCCTAAAATATGGGGTACCCTACAATTTATGGCCGTGCTGGTTGTTTCAATGCTATTTCTGTGTCTTTGTGATGAAATAAGGGGTAGTCTTGAAGAAAAATCCATATACACCACTGTATAGTACCTTGACTGATCATCTTAGGATCAGTGAAAACTTTTGAGTCGGAAGTTTTCATGCGAGAAGGCCCTACAAATGGCTTAGTGCGTTCCTTTTTGTTGGTAAATGTTCCATACATAGTGCAGCACTGCCCGTGTCTGTTTCTTCGTCGAATCCCCAGCTGTAGCATTGGATAAGAGTCGTGACATCCCCAAAGAGGAAACGGTGACAAAAAATCTGCCAGTTGCCCCTTGCCCCAAGTCTCCGTGCCTTTTTTGATGCGGTAGGGCGTTGAAGAAGTTCCTGGATATCTAGCTTTGAGAGGGCCAGTCTGAATGAATCCAGGAACAGCCCGTGCCGCGCACCATTGCAACGGTGCTGCGGCACTGGGAGTGGCCGGCAGCTTTGGGCGAGTGAAGTAAAGGAGTATAGTTGAAGAATTGAAAGTAAAAAAAAGAAAAGCAAAGCTCAATAATGATAATGATGATAATAACGATAATGATAATGATAATAATAGTATACCGTATACCCCAAAATATATGCAGTTCAATCATGAATAGGAAAGCTCATGTCTCATGTCTTTGATATTGTTGTGACATGTGTGTTTTTTGAGGTACAAAAAAGCACATGGTTTCCTATATATAGATGTGTCCATTAAATCATTCCATCAATTGCCAATGTTTCCAATAGCCATGAGCCAGGACGGCCAGGCCAACAGTTTTGTCATGTTTTCGGGGTGTATTGGTCTAGTTTTCTCGATCCAGGAGGGCTAACATTCTGAAACTCTTTTTTTTAATGGGGATGGGTCAAAACCTATTACAACTTACAACCATATTTGGGGGAACCATCCATTAACCAGCTATTTTAGGGTACCTAGGGTACCAGGGTTTTGACTCATAACCTAAATGATGATCAAAATTCTATCCACATTGACATGACATTCCAAGTTCTGCTGTAAAACAGAAACCATTGGGTGGCTCCCTAAATGGTGATAACCCAAATCATCCCGCATGAAATGGGATTGAAAAGCCCACCATTGTCTATCTTGAGGGAAATATCAACCAACCAGACAAGAACACATCTCAAAGATTTTGGTGGTTTGAAACCGATATTTGTGATGGCTACCCTTTGCTCATTTAACATAGCTATGGAACATTACCGATTCATAGATGATTTATTCAAAAGTCTCACAGTTTGCTATGCTCATATCTTAGATGGTAAAAATCAGGATTCCTATAAACATTGTGATATTCCATAGCTACGTTAAACAACCACATGGTAGATTATACTACTGTACCTTGGGGAAACCCAGTAGATGCTGAGCTAAGGGACAGTCCCAGAAGCGAACATTCGCCGCAGCTATTCTCTTCGATCCACAAGTCGCAGGACGATAAAATTTGCTGAAGTGGTTCATTCCCAGCCAATTGAAATGGGAATAAGAAACTAATAATTGGATATCTATATCAAGGGAAGTAATGTTCCACAATATATGTATGGTTTCCATAATCCTATCATATCCTATCTATATAATATAAAATTCCCAACCATTTGAATGGGTAGGGGGCATTCCTGGATAGTTGTTTGTTATACATGGTAAACAGACCGCCAACTAGTCGAAGATATTTTTTCTTGCGGGCTACCAAAGATTGACCATGAGTGTTTGGAGATTGGTTCACATGAGAAAAATGTGGTTCGTCACGTGATGTAGTATCCATATAAAGCATAGAAGATGCAAAAGATAGAACATCTTCTATGTTTTATATTCATACATCTTCTATGTTTCTTTTTTAACAAAATAAGTATGCAAAAGATACATATCTATATAACTGCTTCTTCATCGGGGGGAGTTATGAACCAGGAGTTGGTAGCTGGGGCTATCCCACGAGAGTATCCCATGATTTATAGGGTTTCATAGTTACCACTATACGGGGATTTCCAGACATGGCAGATCCCCAAAATGGTTGGTTTATAATGGAACATCCTATCAAGATGGATGATTTAGGGGTACCCCCGTTTCAGGAAACCTCCATACATGTTCCATGGCTACATCAAATTACTAGAGTGTAATATTGGATTATGATACACTATTATCTCATTCTGGGGACCATTTATGGGGCTTTTATATAATAAATACATACCCTCTGGTAAACTAACATAGCCATGAAAAATTACCATGTTCAAGAGGTATATCATCTATAAATGGATCGTTTTCATTTATTTTCCAAAGCTATGTTAGTTGATTGGAGGGTAAATCCCATACCCATATGATCCATATATGGTATATTTACCTACATGACTGGGTGATTTTTAGGGTAAATGTTGGTAAATATACCATACATGGAGCATTTGGGAATTAGAAGTTCCACCATCATGTGTTAAATCCCATGAAGTCACCATTGCTATTGCTTTAAAATCCCACTAAATCACCATTTTTATATAATAAATCAGCTATATCCCATATTTTTTGTGGTAAATCCCATGGAGATCACCATTTTAATATAACGCATCACCAGAAATTCATAGCCTAAATCCCATGAATCCTGTCCCCGCATCTCGTCCTGTCCGGATCGACCTGACTCTTTCGGCTTAGCCGATGGTTGTTAGAAACGAGTTCTGGACGCGGCAGATGTCTGGAGATTGTTTGAATGGATGCTTATTGATAGTTATGGGATGTTATGGGAATGGATGTATTATCTGGCATCTGGATGGATAGTTCTGTTTTTTCCATTTAATGGATATATGATTGATAGTTATGGGAATGGATGTATTATTGATAGTCATTGGAATGGATTATTATCTATGGTTTATAGGTGATATATCTATGGTGATATATCTGTATTTTTTTTTATTGAAACAACTTACTGGATATGGCAGGGAATACCATAGGGAATAGATGGGGATATAACCATAGGAAAACCATAGGAAAATATGGGTAAATCACCCAGATATACCCACATATATATATATTATTATATATCTGGTTGGTGGTTTGGAACCGTGCAATTTTTTTGACTTTCCATATATTGGGAATTTCATCCCAACTGACGAACCCCATGATTTTTCAGAGGGTTGCTGGATGGGTTGGGAATGGGGTTGCTGGGATGGTGAAATTGATAGTTAGCCAGTGGATCATTCCCGAAAATTCCCTACGTTTAGCACAAGTAAGACAATGCATAATATTAATGTTTGGAATAGATATTAAACGATGGAGATGAATGGAGTTATGTGAATGGAACATGTTAATGGTGGAGATAAATATATAATAAATACTATCTAGATAAAATATATATATATAATCGATTCATTGTAGGATTTATAGAGATAAATATATAATATATAACCATATAATATATAATTATATAATATATAATTATATAATATATAATTATATAATATATGATTATATAATATATGATTATATATATATATACTAAGTATGATTTTGCGAATACATATTTATATAGAGATAAATACACTGGCGATTTGATTTTTTGGAGGATGAATATGTTTTTTTTTTTTTTTTTCCGCGTATACTCTTTTTTTTTTTGGGCAATACCTTGTAATACCCTGGTTGAACTTCTAAAGGGTGGTCTGGGTCAGACAGCTTCCCCTTTCTGGCAGTTTCAAATGCCTTGAAGTAAGGGGTTAATTGGTGGCTCATCCCACTTAGTAAGTAGGTTATAACGTTTCATAACCCTTGTTACAAGTGGATTAACCCTACTTATTCCACTTAGACCCAGGGATATAACCTACCTTGTAAGTGGGATGAACCACCAAGTAATAACCCATGTAAAACTGATGTATATCCATGTGTATACCACAGATACTGTAACAGGTTTATATGTTATTGCCCACTTAGTGGGATGCATGTCCAAGTATCTAGCGGTACTAAATTCTTGGTGGTTAATGTCACTTTTCTTTGCGAGTGAAATTCCCATTTCTCTTGGCAAAATCCACAGGATTCTGGGTTTTTCCCCGCGGGTTGTTCATCCACATCCATCACGTCTGGCAGCGCGCCCAGGTCGCAGTTACAAAACTACGCCAAAGGTAATGGGTCCCCATTGAAGTGCCCCGATGTGGTCACTTGCGGCATGGGGTGTTGTACAATGATGTACAATGGGGAGACGAAAGAGACCCTCCATCCATGAATATCCCGATTTTTTGCCGTGTTTTTTCCAAAGTTGGGGGTTATTCATAAGTATAACTATGGGATTTTATCCCCCATAGGTTGGAGTATGGTGCCCCTATGGTCTTGAAATAAGCCACTTATTAGTGGAACTACACCATAAAGTAGACCCAGTAGCCATAGAAATCAATCTCTTACCCAATGATTTTAGCAGTTTACCTGCGTTTTTTCTCGGAACTTGGAGGCTCTGGGTATAAGTAGCTATGGTCTAGGTATGGTCTACGGCGGGTTCTTGGGAGATCCCCAAGTCATGGGTTTCAATACGAAGTAAAATGGTCATCCATGACGACTGGATGAATTGGGGAACCCCCATTTCAGGAAACCTCTATGTATATATATATACAATATATGTCAGGGTTTACATTGATGGCAGTAGAGGTGCCCCAACTTCGGGCCGAAGACGCCGAAGACGCCGCAGACGCCGCAGACGCCCGAAGACGCCGGATGTCGCCAAGGACGCCCATGTCGCCGAAGACGGCAGAAGAGGCCGAAGACGCCCGAAGGCACCGGAGACGCCCTATGACGAAGAAGACGCCGAAGACGCC